>Ga0208282_10049_pt1 | contig 23716 bp, 39 predicted proteins | sample AntRauMetaVIRRA1_FD_184784 | JGI IMG/M metagenome (GOLD analysis project Ga0208282, IMG submission 184784) | Saline lake microbial communities from Rauer Lake, Antarctica, in enrichment culture - Antartic Rauer Lake 1 Metagenome VIRRA1 (SPAdes)... ...
GGTAATGGAAAAGACTTGTCGAATACATTTGGAACAAGTGTAGGTCATAATGGTGCTTTTGCTGGTGGTGGTAATGGTGGAGAACGTTCAAATCTAATACAGAATAATATAGGAATTGGTCAGGATGCTATAGATAATAGACCTCTCGGTGGAGGCGGATTACCGAATGGATATGATATTTCTGATAAAGAAGATGTAAGGAATGAAGGTCAAACAAAACCCCCTGTACCTAATACGGGGTCTGGTAGTGCAGGTATAATTCAAAATGAGCATTATCTTTCTAGTGATGATGGTTCAGATGGTATTGTATTAATTCGATACCGTATAGACTAATATGATATTATATAATAAATTTATTACAAAATATATAGATTTATTCACTACGTTTTCGATATTCTGCCCCTGTTACAACTTCAACATAATTTCGGTCTAGATATTTGATTACCCATATCTGTGCTTCATCTGTTGAATTATATGCTCTCGTAGCTACAGGATTAACAACGACTTTATTAACGTCATAATAACTTCTACACCATTCTTTAACGTCTTCAATAGAATCAAAGTCTTCTTCATCTTCAAATGTTGCAAATCCGATTCTTGAACCGATAAATTCTTCTTGATTACTAGGGTCTGTTTGGACTCCGGGCATATATAAATATAATAACTAGGGGGGTATATACTTTTATGTTTATTGATAAGTCTGTCATCTATATATTATTAAAATTTATCAAACAATTTTATCTCACAAAGATTAATATATTAAACTACATAATATATATGCATGAAAACAAGTAGAGATTGGGGTTTGCAAATACGAATGACTATCGTGATGATTTTACTAGCAACATTAACAATTGGTTTTGGTGCTTTTATTGGATTATATTTCCAGAATCTCATATTTACAGTTATATTTGTAGTAGGAATGTCTTTTGTACAACTAATATACGGTCACAAATTAGCTCTCAAGGCATTTGGAGCAAAAGTTGTTAGCGCAGAGGAATATCCTGAATTACATTCTACAACGGTTCGATTGGCACAACAAGCAGATATGCCAACGCCAACAATAGCTGTCGCAGATACAAAAATAACGAATGCATTTGCTACGGGTCGTTCAACATCCACAGCAACCATTTGTGTTACAACTAGCTTGATGGAAGTTCTAACGCAAGAAGAACTTGAAGCTGTTATTGCTCATGAACTTGCTCATATCAAAAATAGAGATATGATTGTTATGACGGCTGCTGGAGCAATTGCAGCAATTGTGAGTATGATAATCAGATGGGGTTTTGTATTCCGTTCTCGTGGCCAGAATGCAACACCAATTATTGTTGCAATGCTTGTTGCTGTTGTAACGTACTTCGTTTCATTTTTGCTTATGAGAGCGCTTTCTCGATACAGGGAATATTCAGCAGATAGAGGTGCCGTATCGATTACAGGGGACCCTATGGCTCTTGCAAGTGCATTAAAAACGATTAGTAATTCAATGGATTCTGTACCAAAAAAAGATTTAAGAGATGCTGAAGGTATTAATGCATTTATGATTTCACCTATTAAAAGTAGTCATTTATCACGTTTAATTAGTACACATCCGACTACAGAAAAACGTGTAGAAAAGCTACAAGAGATTACGAAAGAATTAAACAAAAAGTAAATTACGGACATATATTTTCATCTATCTTGAATTTCTTATTCTCTACCCACGATATGGTGTAATCAAGATATTTAAAGGATATAAATACATCACTATCAGAATTAATTAACCCTGTTAAACATTCAACATCAACATAATCATTTATATTTGGTAATGACTCATAATGAACGTTCTCATTTTCTGCGATTTTTAGAATAACATCACAAATTTTTTCATCATTATCACACACCATATCACCGGTAGTATTGTAAGCTATAATAAGGTATCGAATTTATATTTTGAAATAATCTTACGAAATATACGTGCGAAAAATAGTGTAACAAATTTCTTAATTCTATAGCATAAATATAACTCTTATACCTTACTATTGGATAGGTTTTTAACTTCTATGGATTTTTGACTTTTGTATTTCTCTAAATCATTATAAACTCGTGAGTGGGGTGTTCCGTCGATAAGTTGCAGGATAGCATCTCTTGCTTTCATAACATCATCTAATGAACCTAGTACCCCAACAATGTCTCTATTGATAACTATATTTGTTTCTGTGAGTTCAGATATTAATTCCTTTGTTCTTCCATCTTTTCCAATAATTCTTCCCATTTGTCTATCAAATTCTCTATCATGTTTTGTTAATTCACGAATATCTATCTTTTCAAATCTAGAAACGGGGTTTCTAATAAGTTGTAATGCGACAGGTAAACTAAAACCCATACTAATTGCCTCAATTATGAGTTTTGTGTCTAATTCTTTAATAGAATTAGAGTGTTTTATATTGACAGTTTTAACTTCATCATCAATAGATATATCGGCTCCTGTTTCATATTCAAGTTTGTCTTTCATCTTATTTTTTAATAAATTAAAACGGTCGTCAGGAACATTTACATACATAATACATGTTATTAATTAGCATAATATACTTTAAGTTTAACGGTGATTATATGATAATCAGAATCATGTGTTGTATTAACAAATACTATTTAAGAATGCACTGTAATGTACTTATATGGTAGATTGTTATATTTGTTCGAACAAACCCGTAACCAGACTTACATATATTGATTCTCTTGGGTCACGTTCAACAGAGGTTAGATGTGAGTCTTGTGCTGTTGCATTGAAATCAAATGAGGATAATTGTATTAAAAATGAAGTCGTACTAGATGATTCAGATTATAATTTAAATAATTCTAATGCAGGAAAGAGTAAAAAATCAAAAAGAAAGCCATCTCCATATAAAAGAGCTTGGTTATCCACAGATACAAATTCAGTTTTAAATTGATTTTATCTGTGGTAAAGGAGAATACCCCGACCCTTGAGGTCGAGGTAATTCACAGTCAATTTACACAAGAACATATAATGTTTTAAATATTATATTAAATATGACAGATTGTTATATTTGTTCAAAAGAGGCTACTGTAAAGATTACATATATTGATTGTCTAGATTATCGTTCAACAGAGAAGAGATGCCCATTGTGTGCGAAATCTTTAAAATCAAATGAAAATAATACGGTCGTGAAAGAAACAATTTTAACGAATCCTAATCATGCATCAAATAATTCTAATTTTAATGATACGGTAGACACAAACATTATTATTCCACATTCAGGAACAGGATTAATCAAGTAAAATAACATTTTGTTGCAAATGTATAATACATACATATTTAGAGTTATGTATAATACATACATTTATGAAAAATTGTTATATCTGTTCAAAAAATTCTATAAAGAAAATAATATATATATCGATTCGTTAGGTTTTAAAAAATCAGAATTTAGATGTAAATCTTGTTCTTCTTCATTGAAAAGTAACGAAAATAATTCAATTATTAAAGAATTATATCTAAATTATAAAATTAATTCTAAAACAAATTATGAAGTGAATGGTGAGGGTCCGGCGCATCCATATGTCGATGCCCGAACAGATAATTAATTATTTTGAAAATAACTTAGCGGTATTGTTATAGGTTATCAATGTATAGTATTACATACGTGACTCATTCAGCAATAATCGTAAAACGAGTAAAGTCGCATAAATACGCAAACACTGATGAAATCGAATCTCTTGCTAAGTCTGCAGGATACAATGTTTTAGATAAAATTGTACAAGCAAGAGAAGAAAGTGGACAATATAACATTGGTAAAGGAAAAGTCGAAGAAGTCAGAGACAGAATATTTGAAACCGGGGTTGATACGGTTATAATAGATAATGAAATGGGACCGTATCAAATGTATAATATTGGAGTTAAATTGCCTGAATTCGTTACAGTAAAAAATAGATATACGTTAATCCTTGATATTTTTCAAAAACGAGCTAAAACAAAGAAATCTCAATTGCAGGTAAAGTTAGCTTGGCTTCGATATGAATTACCTAGAGCAGAAGCAAAAGTTCGCTTATCAAAACGAAACGAACATCCGGGTTATATGGGTCTTGGAGAATATGATGATAATGAAGTTACAGAAATAAAAAACAGAATAAAAAGAATAAAAAACAAACTAACGACTATAGAGAATAAAAATTCTAATAGGCGAGAATATCAACGTGATTCTGGGTTTGATATTGTTTCATTAGCTGGACACACAAACTCTGGTAAATCAACCTTATTACGTCGTTTGTCTGAAAAACATACCGTTGAAGAAAACGAACAATCACATGAAGATATTATGCCCTTCGCTGAGTCATCAGATAGTTACTTTACAACGTTAGATACGACAACTAGAAGATTAGATTACGACAAAAGAGATGTTCTTGTTACAGATACGGTTGGATTTATTGATAAACTACCTCATTGGTTAATAGACGCTTTCACAGCAACATTTGATAGTATATATAATTCAGACCTTGTACTTCTCGTTGTAGATATTAATGATTCTATTGATAAAATAATTAGGCGTATTGCTACATCACATGATATATTATCATACAACGATACATCTAGAATTATTACGGTGTTCAATAAATGTGATTTAGTATCAGAAGATGAATTAAATGAGAAAAAAGAAGCTGTACAAGCACTAGCACCAAATCCTATCTGTGTAAGTGCGATAAACGGTGATGGTATAGATGAATTGAAAGAAAGAATGCATATAGCACTTCCTCCATTTGAACAAGATACACTAATTCTCCCATTACACCCTGATTCTATGTCTGTGGTTTCTTGGGTTCATGAAAATGCCCATGTATTCGATTGTGAATACACGTATGATGGTGTTATACTTGAATATGAAGGCAAGAGGCCCGTAATACAGCAAGCGAAAGCAAAAGCAGGAACAATTATCTCGTAGAAATAATCTATCTATTTATTTCAAAATAAAATAGAGCATCTATTTCTTTTTGAGATAGCGCTTTTTGATGTGTTCTAACGTTTTCTAGTTTAAGACTCGGTTCATTACCTGTTATAGATAAAATATCTCTATGTTCCGTAGAATTCTTGATTAATTTCCGCGCCATATAACACTTTGGACAAAAGTGTTCAATTGTTTTGTTAAGAAAATCACCAGATTTATTCTGACCTACGTCTCTCCAGTCGTTATTTGAATTTATTTCATCTGTTGTATCTCCACAATGATTACAAATATAACCGTATGTATCACCAAACCATTTTCTCGTCATTGTTTATCATCCCATGACATATTCTTTATTTCTGTTTGAATTTCACCGACAGATACACCTTTTTCTGTAGATAAAATAAGTGGAATAGTTCCATTTTCATCATAAACTATTGTACTAAATTTTAAATTATTTGAATTACTACTCAAATCACTTATTTGTTCTTCTGTTAACAATTTATCGTAAACTTGTATCATATATTTCCATTTATGTTATATTATAATAAATGTACCTATTTTCATAATTTTATATAACAAAAATTACCAGTTATACAATACATTTATAGTCAAAGAGTAACATATATTATGTATGACACAAAAATGTGTATGTGATTGTGGTTGTTGTACAGATGATGCATGTTGCAATGGATGTGAATGTGAAAATTGCGATTGTTGTTTATAGTGTGAGAAATTATTTAATTGTTTAATACGTTGTAATAAACATGGAACTTATAACTATACTATTTTATGTAGTATTCATAACTGTTGGTTCGATATTGAGTTACATTGGAGTAACGCGTCTTAAAAAGATATTGATAATAAAAAACGCTGAAGAAACGTCAATTGAAAAAGCTGCAGATGAAAACAACGTTGTAAAACTAAATGGTAGGGTTAAAAAGTTTAAAGATTCTGTAAAATCACCAATTCAAGGTAAAAGCGGTTGTTCATATGCATATAACGTATTAAAACGCGTTCAAACAGAAGACGGTAGAGACTGGGAAAGAATAGAAGAAAAGAAAGAATCTGTTGATTTTATATTAGAAGATGATACTGGTACAGCATATATATGCAGATTCAGAAGATGTCATAATTAATAAGGACCATAAAACTAATGATTATTCCTCAAGAGAAGATATTCCAGATAATATATTAACAGATAATCTTAATATGAATTTGAATCCATTCAGCAGTGGGATGAGATTTAGAATTAAAGAGGGAGTTATAGAATATGATGAAGAATGTTTCATAATCGGTAAATTTAGTAATAATAACCCAAAAAACAATGAAACTATTGAAATTGATTCGAATTCAGATATTGTAATCTCAGACGATAGTACTGGAGGAGCTATGAAAAATTTATTAATACAATCCGTTATATTATTTGCTCTTGGTTTAGGGATGATAGGTACGATGTTTATTATTATGTTATCTAGTTTCGGTTTAATATAATGTCTAAGGTATTTTTACATATAAACAATCAGCAGAGCCACCAGCTTTTTGAAATTCACTAGTATCAACTTTAACACAAGTATACCCATTATTTTGAAGAATCCGAATAGTTTCTTTATTCTGTTTATCAATCATAATTGTGTTTTCTGAAATACGCGAACAGTTTCCACCCATTGTTTCTTTATCTTCATCAGGTATATGAAAAACAGTATCAAATGTATCTTCTATTTTTTCATATGATTCCTTAGAAAATGCTTCAGGTATAACTATAACTTTATCCTTATCTAACGGTGTAAAACATACATCTAGATGATAATAAAGTGGTGAAATCAATTCCAAACCTATAATTTCGGCATCGATTATTGATTGAATTTGAGATATAGCTTGTTTATCTGTTCTTTGACCGTATCCTAACCATAGTAAATTTTTATTTGGGTGCCATTTTGCATCACCACAACCTTCAAAATTAATATCATTATCAATTTTATGAATATTATAGTTATTATGTTCTGCCCATTGCTCGAAATAATAGGGTTCTCCTTTTCTTTCTTCATTTTTCATATTTGCAAGAACGAATCCGTCATTAGGTATTGGCATAGCATGATTTGCACAAAACACCGCATCTGGTAATTCATATATTGGCTTTTTTGATGGTTCAAACGTATCGTAATCTACTGTTTGAATGTGTGCGTGTTTCCTAGCACACCGTATAGTTTCAAACCAGTTTTTTCTTGCATTATCTACATTTACATCCGCAACCATATATGGGTTTATTTCATATTCTACTCTAAAATGCGTCGGTTGTGCGAAAAGCAAACTTGAAAATTCATTTCTGTTGTTTATATCAGAAAGTTCCATATATTAATTACGGTATTAATATGTATTTACTGTATCGGTAGTTCAATATATAATACGTATTTTATATACAATATGTTAAAATATTATTTATTTGAATAACAAATCTTTAGAATCTTCATCTAGAATCTTATCGTATTGAATTTCCTCCAGAACATCACTCCAATATTCATAGTGAGCCTCTTCAGGAACTTTGTCTCGCATATCATCTTTAAATTTAATATAATCTACAGATGAGACAATATTTAGCACCTCATGTGGTTCAAGATGTGTACCGGGATGTTCTCTTCCAATATATGCTTGAAATATCGTATCATCTTCTATATCCATTCCATCAAATAATCGAATTGAACCGGAGCGTTCACGTAAATAATGGAAATCACCGTCATCTGTTTCTAAAAGCCATATTTGTGGGAATTTTCCGCCAAGAGATTCCACAGCAACAATTGTAATGGGTTCTTCCAAACGACCTACAGGATTAGGTGCGTGAACAGATATCAATTCATCACCGTCTGGAAAATGATATTTATAATCAGCATCACGATTTTGAAAAGATATATCTTCATAAAATGACTGCCTAAGTTCAGGAAAATGAGTAAGTTCGGAACTATTTTCTGCTGTTATTAACCATGCAGAATCTGTTTCAGATTGGATTACAATTATATCACATTCTATTAGTTTTGCTTCAGACATATCTACAACCTCTCCTCTATTCTGAGGTATATATCCTACATCTAAATGACGATTTCCGTCTGTAAATTCAAATGTACCTTGATTATTACCATATATCGCAGATTTACCTATATTTGTATTCAATTTTTCAAATTCAGATATATCAGATATGATTTCATCAAATACTTCGGAAGAAATCTCTTTTTTTCTGTTATCTATATTGAGATTCATTAACGTATATTAGTTTTCTTCGCATAAAAACATTGCGGTAAGATTTGATTGCAATTTATATACTACTGTGAAAGAAGAATAATAGGATAATATAGACAATAAGATATATGGTTAAAATAGGTATTTCTTCTGGTTGGTTATTCGCAAAAGGACATACAAAAATTAAAGAACAAAATAGGTTTATACAATTAGTTGATGGTGTAGAACTCTCTATAACTAGAAACCGTCGATTTAATACGTATGATTCATCAATATCTTCCTCATATACTTCATTTCATTTATCTCCTAAAAAATCACATATTCCGCAGGTGATTAAATTTAAATAAAATACATAAACCATCTGTTGCTGTACTACATTCTGATACATATACAGACGAATTGATTCAAAAATACCGTAAAAATAATGTTCCCATATCTATTGAAAATATGGATATTCGGAAAGATTCAGGTTATAAGGTTAATGAATTGGATAAGATATTAAATAAACATGATGTTACATTTACTTTAGATATACAGCATGCATATGAACACGATTCATCCATGAAATATGCTTGGGAATTAGTTGAAATGGCTGGAGACCATCTACAAGAACTTCACGTTAGTGGAGAGACATAAAATAATATTCATTCTTTGATTCATAATGCAGACAATAAAGAAACGATATCTAAATTCATTAAAGAATTTTATAATACAGGAAGATATACTCCTATGATAATCGAAGGTGAATATAATAGTATTAATAAAGAATATAACTTGCTTAATAATATAGTTTAGATAATTATATATGTATGGAATACATAGCACTTAATATGAAATCAAATTCAAAATATAAAACTTCTGAAAGAAAAAATAAGAAATATCGTACAATTATAATTGAAAGTCTACTCCCTAATAAGAAAAAGAGTATTGAAGAAATATCAAATGGGGAATTAGATAGGTCAAGATTAGAATTCGTAATTAGACGAATGATTGATAACGGTGAGATTGGTACAACTCCAGAGTGGAATTATAAGTTAGGTACTCGTATGAGAGAAAAATATAATAATTAATTAAAAATTTATATGTAGGTACGACTTAAAATAATATATGGGAACAGATTTTCATTCTAAAAAGCCAAAACAAAAAAACCGAATATATGTAAATGCTCACAAAATTATAAATGTAAGTGAAACACCAAAAAAATTAGATTTGAATATACCTTTCGTTGTTGTATGTCAAGTCCATAATAATAAAGATGATATTGTATCTGCACACGATTTTACTATTGAAGTTTGCATAGACATAACAAAAATAGATATTAACAAAAATAATTCTGATTCTATTAATTCATTTTTTGTAGATATGGAACCGGAAGACATGATTTATAGTAATTTAAGTTCAGTATTAAAAAAATCTACTTATCTTAACGATTGGGAAATATCACAAGTAATTAATAATGCTACGGTAAAAATGCGCGATTCCAATAAAGTCACATATAATATACAAATTGATGAATATTATATTCGTGATAACGAGACTACAGAAATATATCGAGCTATTATCATTAATAGTTTATTACCAGATAAGAAAAAGACACTTAATGATATTGGTGATAGTTCATTGAATAAAAGTAAAAGAAAATCCGTAATAACAGATATGATATCTAATAATGAAATTGAGACGATACCCGGTTGGAATTTTAAATTAAGTGATAGTATGAGAGAAAAGTATAATTAAACGTAATTTATTGAAATTCTTCATATAGATATTCAATCATATTTTTAGGATTTTTATACGTTTTTGTTGTATATGATTTGTCGTCATCAAATAATTCTAGCTTAAATATAATATCATTATTATTTTTATAATACACTCTGATTTCATTATTATTTTTATAATTCACAAAAACATAATTATCTGGTCCAGTTATAAATTCATTTGTATATTCTTTCGGTAAAGTACTTCTAACATCTAAAAGAACATTTTTAAATTCTTTATTTAATTTTGATTTCACTAATACATATGACAATTAACAAACATATATATTTAATCACACTTAAATTTTACATATTTATCATACCATTTTTTAATTATTACATCAATAGATGGTCCATCTCTTCTTTTCTTAACTCTTGTTTCATCAAATATAACAATTCCATTTGAATCTATAGATAATTCTGACACGTCGAAGAAATCATCATCACATTCATCTACGTCTGAATTCATATTAATTAATTATATTTTAAGTATATATTAACTTTGGATTATTTCTCATTTTTAAGCGTATTTTTGAACCAACGAGCCATTTCTTGCTTTCGAAGCATTTCTGAACCGTATCTATTGTCGATATTAAACGTTGTAACTTCATTTTTAATAATATTTCCAATGAAATTTCTTTTTGATACAGGGCCAAATGTTTGTTCTACTTCATCCCACGAATCAAGCATAATGTGTGCATTAAATCCAAATTCCCTCCAGAATCGTGGAGGATGAGAACCGCTTTCAACACTTGAATGTCTCCCAACCGTAACATGCGTGACTTCATGAACGAGTATTCCAAGGATGTGTTCTGGTGAAGAATGGTTGAAGTAATATTTATCAGCACTAAATCCTACAACGGTATTTCTATTTTTTCTTGGACCACAAGAAGCATAATATGAACTATTCTTTTTCTTATAGCTATAATCTATTTCAGATTCGTTAACTGGGTACGGTTCATAGTGATATGGGTGACTAGGTTCAACAATATTTATGACAGTTTTAAATAGATATTTAATATCTTCATGAGTCAACGAACCGAAGGCGGGCGTTTTTATATCTGAATCTGATTTTGATTTGGGCATAACAACTCCGTATAATAAAAGGGATATATTTATTTAAATCATACGATTTGATTTTTACGGAGAATCGAGGAGAAAGCCTCGCGCTTTAGCGCGGGGATGAATCCGACACTTCCTTTCACACTCCACCAGTCGATGGCACAGCGGGATATTCCACGGTAATCCACAACTATTAAGTAACTGGTTCTACATAGGTTATATGCGGCAGAAGATAACTCCGAGTCCTCACGGTGAGGATAGGAGTAACGGCTGTGTGGCACAGCCATCGACACACTTGTTCGATTCAGAAAGTGGAGCGTTCGCCCCGCGAGAACAGGTCGTGTCGTAGACCAGCAAATATCCCACCTGCGGTACGGGAAGCCCCGGCGTGAACGCCGGGGAGGATGTCACGGACGAATTTATCCGTTATCCATCATTGTCTGGTTTTGATTCTGATATGCGTCTAGTCATACTTTTTATAGCTGTCCAACAAAGTATAGAAAATTCACAAGACAATCTTATTCGTTCTTCTACATGTGATTTATGTTCAAAAAGAATAGACAGTGAATCATTTGCTATAAGTTTTATTGAATCTTACACTGCGGAAAAAATTAATCAAAAAACGAGTATCAAAATAGGTTCAATAAAATCTATGGCAAACATCGCATTAAGAAGATGGAAAAAAGCTATAATGGCAATAATTGATGATTGTGCCAATTTACAATTACTTTTCTATGGAACCATCTGATTTAAACGAGAATTCTAATTTTCCATATATTATAAAAGATACAAATATATATCACGCAGAATGTTATGAATCAAAAAAGAAATAAGATATTATCTTGGTTTGTAACCGTGTGATTTTATAGCATTTAATACAACTCTAGGAACTTTTCTTTCATCTTCTTCTTCCTCATATGGGAACCCATATCTATCTGTAAAATTAAAATTTGTGTCTTTTGTTTTTGCGAATCTAAACTGTACTATATTTTTATTTTCCCCAGTTAGTTTTTTAAACTCATATACCATATCATCGTATGATGCATTAATCCATGCTGAATTTTGACTTATTTCAACTTCTGCGTTTGATTCTGTCATAGTCTGTTTAATTGATTAATTTTATATCTTATTAGTGTTCGGATTTGTCATATTGTGTATCTTATTAATATTTTTGTGAATAATATTTTTATAATCGTATATCATATCTAAATTTGGTTCAATAAATTATGAGTCAAAAAGAATCCTTCGTAGATTATGATGGGCTTGTTGAAGATATTGCTATTGAAGACCAAGATTCGGAGGTAGAAGTTCTTGCAGAAGTTGATGCTGAAGATTATGATGGTACGAAGAAGAATATTTTTCTTTCAAGGGGAGGGGCTGAAAGGAAAGATAAATCAAAAATTGCAGAAATTCAGGGTTCTGAAGATGGAAAATATACGCGAATTATAGTGGATAATGAATATAGTGCTGTTGGAATGTATTTAAATGTACTTGAACAATATGGGTTTGATGAAAAAGAAACAATGGAACAATTTAAAGAAAATGACGATATATTTTCTGGTTATGTAAAATGGTTAGATAATTTAACTATTGAAGACCGAAAAAATAGAGCCATGAATCAAGCTCAAGACCGAGCGCATCGAAGCCCACATATTAAAAAATATATTGAAAATGGAAATTGGAGAAAAATTAAGAAAAATGATAAAATAAACTTGTTTGCAGAAAAATTATATAATGGTATAAATTCTGATGCTAGACGTTGTTACGAAAATTCTACAAAATCTATTAAAGCAATAAATAATGAAAATTTATCTTATTTTGAAGGTTTTGCTTTACCAAAACAAGCAGGTAGAATAGTTGCTCATTCATGGGTCGAATTTAACGATTATGTTATAGAGTTAACATGGCCATGGCATGCACCCACACCACCAAAAGAAACTATATATTATGGTGTATCTGTAAGTAAAGAAGATATTATTAATTCTGTATATAAACGCGGTTTTACACCATATTATCTTACAGATGAAGAAATTGCAAATGAATTCGGATAATTTTCATTATTTATTTAATTTCTCACGTATTTCTTCAGGTGTAACAGATGCCCTATCAAGTAAGTCATCAATATCTGCTTTTCCATTATCTTCACAAGTCTGACAAATACCTGTATTTTCTTTTATATACTTGTATTCTTTACACTCTGGACAATTACCAAATCTCATAAGTATTTATTATTTTTCAACCTATAAAAACGTATCTATAATATATGTAAAATTCACACTTGACAAAATTTATGCGTTGCGTATACTTCATTATCTGATGTTACTTGTACAGAAATACCGTGTGATTCCCATCTTTCATCTAGAATATTATCTTTATGGGATGGACTATTCATAAATTGTTTAGTGATACCAGTAGATAGTTCTTCCATGGATTGATATGTAACCGTTCCTTCATAACCTGTATCTACCTTTGTATTATAGAATGTTTTTGCTAAGTTTTCACCAACTAATTTACATTCTACATCAAATAATTCGAATCTATCTCTTACTTCTTCTCCGTCTGGTGCGGTATGAGATATATAATTTTCAGAAATCATTCTATCTGTTTTATAGATAGCGATTTCTTCTATATCTTCACGTTTTTCTAATCTATTTAAATCTCGTTTACTTCTTTCATCATTTAATTTTTTATATGTTAGTTTATTTAAATCTGTTTCATTTATAGACTCGGCATTACTTTGTAATTCGACATTATCTACTATATCTATAGGTAAAAATGCAAGTATAATACCAAACATTACAATTAACAATATTATAAATATAAATTGTATAACTTTAGATACTACAGACATTGTATAATATAATACCTCAGAGTGTAAATAAATATCGTAAACGTATCACGCAATATTACCAATCTACATCTGATAATACATCCAAATCTTCCATTGTATATCCATCACTTGGATAACTCACGGGTCTTTCCAATATGGACTCACAATCTACACACTGAAATTGTTCCCAATCGCCATTAAATCCAATACTTTCAATATCACCAGCACACATATAACACTTATTTTTATCATGATTGTTCATTATTATTCACCCCCAAACCAGTGAAACATATTTCGACGTAGTTTTGCTTTTCTACCGTCAGGATGGACAAATATAACACCTTCAACATAAGCATCCTCCGGTTCTTCATCAAATGGAATATTATGCATATATAGATAAAACAACGGTTTAAGTCCATCCTTAAACCAATTACTAATAGCATCGAATGTTTTTGGATATTTACCCCATGATTCATATGACATATTATGCTGAAGATACTCAAACGGCACCCACATATGTTCATTCCAATCATATGGGTTCTGTTTTACAGATGGACCAATAAGCTCACCATAGTGTAACGAATCGTTTTCTAAATTATCTAACCATCCCCGATGGAATGCATCGAGAACACCTTTAACGATATAAGAATAAGATTCTTCTTTGAATGGTTCAATGTAATTCCCTTCACGCGTGAATATTTTATCTACATAACCATCTTCGTCAATATATACGGCAATATTTTCACCATCTAGTTTTTCAACGGCTTTTACAGAATCATTTTCAAATACCCAATTATAATTATTTTTTATTTTATTTTTAACTAAATATTTTTCCGTATCTGTTTCTTCCTTCATATATTCTCGAACAAAAGGAGAATGTAATTTTGGGAATCTCTCAAACATTATATTTCCTAATTATAACCAGTTTGTATTAAAACTGTTGTATACAACTTCAGATATTCACTTCGTAACACTTAATATATGTCCTACATAATACGTTTTTATGTCCAGTATTACAGAAGATGTTACGGAACAATACTTTGAATCCAAAGCTGAGAAAGAAATGGATACAAATTCTGTAATATTTGAACACATGACTGTTATGAGTTATCAAGAGGTCCTGAGAGATAAACGATTCATGGGGTATACCGATTCACAAATTGTTAAATATACAATTCCTTCATCTAGTATTAAACATGACCAATGTTATATACATGTTGAAGAAGTAGTTCGTGATATTATTGACACGGGTATTACGGTTAATCCAACGTTTTATAAAAACATTCAAGATAAAGTATTACCTATTAAAGAATCTAATATTGGGACACATTCAGGATATATTCGACTAGAGAATTATCCAACAGTAAGAATTGAAACAGATAACTGGCGTGTGGATGGAAAAGCTCATAAGAATAACAAATATTACACAGAACCTTCTGTTGAAGATAAAATTAAAATTGCAAACGAATTATCTCGTAATGATATTCCAATGATTAAAGGGAATTTTGAATATCCTGAAGAATGGAACAATGGGTCGAATATCGCATATCCATTATATTTGAATTGTATTGATAGTCAAATTTATTTTAAATTTTCTAACTATAATATCGCAAATAATTCAACGTTTGGAGAAATCGTTAAACATGTTGGTGGTAGTCCAGAATTTATCCCGAATGCAGAACTATACATTGTTCCTTCTTGGTTATCTATAGATACAATTAAAGACGATACAACGGGTATGTGGAGTTTAACTACAAAACAAAACGTAGAAGATAAATATACACCTAGTTATACGAAAATAATTAATAAATTTAAGTTTTGGTAAACGCATAAATTAATTTACCGCAAATTATTTAATTAATCTATTCTAGATATATAATGTGCAAAAGACGTTAGTAGAAATATATGAAATATTACGGCATGTCCATATAAAGAGAAAAAATATTCAAAGAAAAAATATTTTTTCAAAATCGGTTTTTGGATATTCTATTCAACGTCTTGCAAAAAATGATGTTATCGAACGTCTAGATATTTATACAGATAATACAACAAAAATTTCGAATATATCTGTTATAAATGATGATGTACTAAATACTCTTAACAAGTCTGGGTATTATTATTTAAGTGATATTGCGTTAGTTGATAAGTCAATACTTCAAAAAGAGACAAATCTTCCAGATAATGCAATATCTGAGTTACATACTATGGCAACAAAAGAGTATGATATACCATATCTTGAAGATGGAAACGTAATTGAAAAACGAAATAAAAAAGATGTTATTAAGTCATTAATTAAATCTAATTGGAAGATACTTATACTATTTGAGTATTCTATGCTTAATTGGTTACGGAATAAAACTAAAGATATCTATATGAAAAGTAATATTGGGAGCAAAAATGAATTAATATTAACATTTAAAAATCGTATAGATAAACCAAAAAATTATTATGAAGCAATTGCCTTTTGTACAAATTCATCTGAAAAATATGTTAAAGATGTAATTTCAGGAAGAATAGAAAATAGTTTAACTAAAAAAGAAAGGGAAGATATTTTAAACCGGGATGGTAATTCTTGTAGAGCATGTTCTAATGATGATAATTTAGAGATACACCACATTATACCAGTAGCTAACGGAGGGGGTAAATATCCGAAGAATCTTTGTACGTTGTGCTCAAACTGTCATTTTAATATTGCACACGGTGAAAATACCTCTACAATATCTTATAATTCGCAAAAAGAATTTTGGGATAATATTATTGGTGAAACTCCATAATTATAATTAATTTAATATGAAATTATTCGTCTCCGTCTTCTAAATCTTTTTTATTATCTGTATATTCTTTATCATTTTCATCTAAGTTTGGAAGCTTTTTCACCTGAACATCATCATATTCTTGTTCAAAAATATCTACAACCCCCGGTTCGTGCGCAGCACCAATTATAAGGACGGTTTTATCAAATTTTTTTGCTATATCTGAAGTTTTTGACGTTATAACGTCATTTCGTTCATCAATAAATACTTTCTTAAACGTAGGGAATATATTATCAATATGATGCAATGCTTCAGAAATATCAATATTTTCAGAAGAAACTTGTTTTGTTAACTCGTCTTTTGATTTTCTAGATATTTGGGCGTAACCTAATCCAAATGACCCAATAGTTTTAATTAACTCTGTAATTGTAACTTCACTTGTAAATCTTTTGAATGTTATTTGCATATCTTGGTCTACAAGAGCAAGGGGGATATCTCTTTTAGAAGATTCTTCATATCCGGCTAGCATATCCATACCAATTATATCAATTCCAAGCTTTTCAGCAATTGTTGATTGAAACCTACTAAAGAGAACTAACATAAGTGAACCTTTGATTCCAATATCACTTTTCGTAATTAAATCTTTTAATGAAGCATCTTCAACAACTTCATTTGATATTAATTTTTTAAAGCGTTTATCATCTAGTTCTACAGCAATCAAATCCGGCTCTACATCTTCAACAACATCATGAACTAGCTTTGAACTATTTTCTGACACATGTGATGTAGGTACAATATAAATATCACCGTCAGGTTCTGTCTCTTCTACATCTTCATTTTCAACAGATTCATCATCTATATTTTTACCTGTATTTTTACTCATAATTAAATTAAAGTACTCCTTATTAAATAACCTTTTGACGTTATTATGTTATTTTGTTACATCCATAACTTTATTATATTCATTGCAGTATTTACATCCCTAATGACGCGAACAATTACAGACCAATTATTCGTTGGAGATAAAGAGGATGCCATTAATGCTGTTGATAAATTTGATATTATAATCTCTTTATCTCATCCACCGGATGAATCTACGAAACATTATCTGATTCCTGATGGACCCCATAGATACGATATATTTGAAAAAGCTGTAGATTGTGTGATAAATAATCTTCAAAAAAATAAGTCTGTTTTTGTTCATTGTCAAGCAGGTATATCCCGTTCTGTTTCGGTGTGTATTGCTGCTCATATAACTTATTATAATTCAAACTACGAAAATTCGTATGATATCTGTAGTCACAAAACCTATCACCCTAGTGATGAATTAATAAATTCTGTAAAAAAGTATATTTCACATTAGTCTGATTTCATCAAATCAACACTTTCATCAAGAAACACATTATACTGTCGAACTACATCACTCCATTCTACCTTTGTCTCAAAGAATGACTCAACAGTATCATCTTCAATAGCAATACTCATCATAAGTATCTCTGCGACTCTAGCCGGACCTTCTGTTTCTTGCGCATCAAATCGAGAAGAATTAGCCCATTTTAAAAGTACAGAGATTGGTGACTGAGGTTGAACATTTTTCCCATCGTAATTTTCTGCAACTAAACAAGCTTGGTCATATAGTTGTCTAGCAAAAACACCACCTACAACAATATTCCATTTGTTACTATTCATAGTATCTACAGTTTTAGAGAGAATATCTGAATCAAACTTTTCACCAGCAAATTCATTTAGAATATTATGTATTGTTGAAGTAAATACAAAATGCAATTCTTCTTCGTCTTCAATATCAAGTCTAATTGTCATATCTTCTGTTTTTGGTACAGACGATTTAAACTTCCCTACTTTATTATCTACTCTTACAGGACCTGTAATCTCAACGTAATTCATAATATATAATAAACCCATACACAATTAATATTTTCGATTTTGACTTATAGCATAAGTACCTTATCCTACCACGAATAATAAAATATAGATATACTTATAAGATATAACGATGTAAGAATATATATGATTGAGCAGGAAGAAGTTGTATATATTGAATCAGGAAAATGGATGCAATATGATTCATTCGTTGAAGAAATAGATGACAAAACAGAGATGAGCAAAGAACAAATTATATCTAAACTTAACAAATTAATTAATGAACAAAAAATTGTAATAACACATATGACAGGATATAGATATATTAACTACGATTCTGCTGTACCGAAATATTTCAATTAAATTATTATCCCAAAATATTTAATGTGTCTAATTATATAATTAAATATGGTAAATTATTCATACCAATACGATAATATGTATTATAGTGATAACACAAGTGATGTTTCTAGAGATAGTGTTGAAAAACTTTTATTTACGGGTGAAAATACGAGAACAGATACACCTGCTATGAACTATAATATGGAGTTTATATCTAATGTTTCAGATATAGATAAATCTATCAATGTATCCAGTGTAACTGTAGATGAAGATGGTTCAACACTCATATTCCGTGTTGAGTTGTCAAATGTAACCGTTACCGCACCTGAAACAACCGTTCCAAAAAACAAGAGAGTTATGCCAATACAGGAACTAAGAGATATTTCATACAATCATTATAAAATAGATATATACGCATAATAATAAAATATTATATTACTATTTTTTTAATTCAATAATATCATCTAGAAAAAGTTGTTTCAAACATTCATCACTAATAGACATTCCTAACTCGGACATTGGAGGTACAAATTTAACAACGCACGAGTCTTTTTTACCTTTCTTTTCGATAAGCATTCCATGCGGTGGTTCAAACGGTAAATCTAGTGCTCTTTTGAGTTTATCGGTATCTTTAATTGTATATGGAATGTTATTCTGCGTATTTATACTCATACTAATTAATGTATTAGATTGTAATTATAAATAACTATCGTTGTATCTAATTATAGATGATTGAACAACCTTTCACCGATTCGTGAGTACGCAGTTAACCTATCATCATCTGGTTTCATAATGCGGATATTATCTATTTCTTCTTCTTTGCCATAAGATACGGATACTTCACCGTTTTCTTTATTTGAATCATTAAATTGGTCAAAGCTTAAGTCAATTAATATTTCTTCACGAGGAAAATATCCTTCAACAATTTCTCCATCAATATAAAATATAAAATGTTTTTCCTCCCCATTAGGTCCCACACGGATATGAATTACACCATATTTATCTACAATATTTCCTTCATATGGTAAATCACAATAATCAATTAGATAACCTTCAAACCTATCAGCTATTTTTCCACAATTTCCTTGAACAGAACCAAATGAATTTCTAGCTTTTTCACCATATGTTATAATTTCTTTTTTTGATATTATATTTTCTGTTTCGGTCATAAATAGGAACACTATGTACTATAATATAAGCGTTTTTGTTAGTACAAAATCAACAAGTATATATTTGTATACAACATATTTTGTGTTAATGCGAGAGCCAGAATACTTTCAAGAATATATGCGCGTGAAAGAATTAGATTCAGACAAACAACTTACATGGTCTGGAAAACGCGGTTCATTGACGAAAAAATATGGATGGACAATTCCAAATAAAAAAGTTATTGAATTCTTAACGAAAGAATCTATGGAATTTCCACTATTTGAAATCGGAGCAGGAAATGGGTATCTATCATATGAAATCCAAAATAACGGAGGGAACACCGTTCCAATCGATATTTCTCCATCTAAAAACGCATGGGCTGATGTTTATAACATGAGTTATGAAAACCTTGAACCAGATAATGTGTCTCATATTATTTTACCATGGCCACCTGCTAACTCTCCTATGGGTGAAGAATGTATTAAATATCTCAATCCATCGACAGTATATTTCATCGGTAAAGATAAGTCTCGTGTAACAGGAACAAAGGAATTACATGAAGTTCTTCAATCAGAATATGAATGTACACATAACTTTGTTCTTCCATCATGGACTGATAATAAAACTGTATTCAAAAAATACACGACATAGAATATTCATGAATCGAATAAACTAAGTATATGCACGTTATTATTTTTATAATATGGTTTCAAAAGAAGATGTCGTATATGTTGTCCCAAAAGAACAAACTATAAAATCCTCGGTTAATATCCTTGGTGTAGGATTTGAATCAAAAGAAGATATAGAAATGAAAATAAAAGAAGTATATAGTAGAAATCCCGGTGATTATGAATACGGAATATTAAAATCTAAAGGTCAATTTAATATCCCAGAACCACCTGAAAAATCGTTTAATAGCACAGAAATAAACACAAAAAATAATATACTGAATAGTGCTAATGAAGATTCCCGTGTTATTAACTCATCGACATATGACAGTACACAAACATTTGTAATCTGTTCGATAAACCGTCAGAGAATTAGGTATAAAAATGGAGAAGTTGATTTTTCATTCGGATTAGATACGGACCAATTTGATTCTGTTCCTTTATCAACATTAGATGAAGAAATCGAATCAAAAATCAGAGGTATATTTAATGATATCGTTGATGGTCATGGAGAATATCTTGGATATGAAAGTTCATATGCTAGTCGGGGTCGAAGAAACCCATATGTTCGCGTATATGGTCGAATACACAGAGATTCAGAAAAAGATAAAGAAATTAGACGAGTATTAAATGAAAATGATATATTAGATATTTATTGGAGTGATGATAATATAAATCCAATCCCGATGTATTATAAGAATATCGAAAATCGTGAATATACTGATGTTACAGTAGTATTAGACTATGTGAGTCAAAATAATTCATATGATTCAATTGAGGATTCTTTAATCCAAAAAATACACGATAGAATAGAAAAATTAGAATCAGAATACAATTTGATTGTAAATTGGATTGGAAAAACATTTTATAACCGTGAAAGCAATCAAATTTGTATAGGGGTTAAATATACAAAAAATAATTAAGAAATATTTTAATCCAAAAGATTATATATTTACAATTATAAAAACAAACCGTGAGTTACGATAAACGTATATTAACAGTATCTTTAGCAAGGGGGATTGATATGTTCAGTATATCAATTCTTGTTGTTGTTCTTCCATTATATGTTGCAGGAGACCAAATTATAATAGATTATTTAACGAAAAAATCTATACTTGGATTTCCTATTAGTCGAGAATTTCTCATTGGCGTTGCATTATCTATATCTATTCTCGTATCTGCAATTTTAACACCATATTTTGGCCGCATTTCAGATAAATTACAGAAAAGAAAAATATTTATTTCTTTGGGATTAATATTACTAATAGTTTCGACGCCATTATATTTTTATGCTCAATCATACTATACTGTTTTAGGTTTACGATTAATTCAAGGTATATCTGGAGCACTAGTTGCTCCTGCATCTCTTGCAATGGTAAATGAATATGCTAAAGATAATAATAATCACGGTGAAAGTTTTGGATATTATAATACAATCCGATTAATAGGGTTTGGAATCGGTCCTGTTGTAGCCGGATTTGTGATATCACAAGGTCCATATACAGTATTTTCAAAACAAATATCGAGTATAGATGCTACATTTTATATTATGATGGCATTTATAATTATAGCATTTGTGTTGTTGCAATTTTTTGTAGATGAACCGAAATTTAAATCCGATACAAGTAACAAAAAACAAAATTCCATTCGTAATATTATACATAAAAAAGAGTTTAAATTTGTGCTTATTTTCGCACTTGCAACTTTTTGGCTCTCTGCATCTATCAATATGTTTGCTACACTTGAACACGAGATTAATACGCGATTTGACCAATCTTCAACATGGTTTGGACTTCAATTTTCAGCAGCATTACTAGCTAATATTATAACACAAACACCAATTGGGAAAGCGTCTGATAAATACGATAAAAAACCTTTTATTATTCTTGGATTTATAATACTTATTCCTGTTATTACACTCCAAGGATTCGCCATGAATTCACAACAAATGATAATATTAAGACTTTTACAAGGTATGTCTGTAGCTCTTGTTTATATACCTTCATTAACTTATGTTGGGGAAATATCTGATTCAGAAACTAGTGGTTTTTTCCTATCATTAATGTCAGCTTCATTTTCACTCGGTCTTGCCATAGGCCCACTCGCGTCTGGTATATTATTCACCTTAGGTGGATTTGAATTACCGTTTATTACAGCGGGTTTTTTCTCTTTATTCGGTCTTATTGTAATTATTATGTTAACGCCAAAAATAGAAAATAATATATCTATGAATTAATTACGATATATCACACAACCCTGTAATCTAATATTCCTTCTCCGACAGATAATGCTTCACTTGAATCTAGAATTCTAACCCCAGAGAATATATCTTCTAAGAGTTGAACAAGTGTTAATGCTACAGAAAACGTTTCGGAAGCAGATACATCAATATTATCGTCAACGTTTTTAACATTAAATGTTACAGTTACATCTGTTGTAAGTTCACCCTCACTTGATGGAACATTAAAATCATTATTTGTTAGTCCACTAGCCATTAAATCAAATTGTATATTTTGTTCATTTGTTATATCTAGACTTCCTGTTGAAGGAATAAGCGATTTTGTATTAGATTCTAGCACATCAGGATTTTTGGCTTTATTAACTTGTTTTTCTGTTTCTGCACTAACTTTAATAATTGTATTCTCTGGTGCTTCTAAATTCGATGTTTCAATAGTAAAATTAGTAATACCTAATTGTAACGCTTGAAACATACTCCCTGAACTCGTGAATGTATATGATGACTCTGTAGGTAAATTAAAATCATCATTTGTTATTGCAAGTGAAGTTCGCGTTCCATTTTGTTGTAATGAACCCACCGAGACTAATGTTCCACCGGACAAAGCTATAAATTTGCGTCTATTCATTATAATATATATGTGGGTTATCCCTATATATTTAATTATAAAGTTATATAATAAATAATATTAAATCTCTTGTAAACTTTCAAATGCTCGGTTGGCTTGAACGTCATTTGGTTGATTCTTAAGTTCTTTAATTTCGTCTCTTTCTTTCCGTGCATCTCTCGCTACAGTTGTTACAGAATCAATAATAAAATCATACATCGAATCATATAATTGTTTATTGAGTGACATCCTCTCCGGCGTGAACG
>Ga0208282_10050_pt1 | contig 23641 bp, 32 predicted proteins | sample AntRauMetaVIRRA1_FD_184784 | JGI IMG/M metagenome (GOLD analysis project Ga0208282, IMG submission 184784) | Saline lake microbial communities from Rauer Lake, Antarctica, in enrichment culture - Antartic Rauer Lake 1 Metagenome VIRRA1 (SPAdes)... ...
CCACTTACTTATACTTAACCGACCGTTCGTTAATCTACAGTGAACCGAATGTTACTGCCAGTGAATTCAATCAGTATTGATAAAATGCCGGTATGGGACGTGACTGTATGCGAAGACCGAGGGTATCGTGGATGACACAAGCCGATGACCGCATCCTCGAGACCCTCGCGGACACCGATCTGATCCTTTCTCCTCGCGTTCTTGAGGCGAATATCGATTACTCGCGGCACTATCTGAGTACGCGACTCGGGAAGCTGCGCGACGCCGGGCTCGTCGATCGCGTCGACGAGGGGCTGTACCGGATCACCGACCGCGGCCGTGCGTATCTCGAGGGCGAACTCGAGGCCGAAGAGTTGGAAAAATAGCCCTACAATCTATCGAACCGTCCCCAGACTCCGCGCCGCATCCGCCGAGACGACGATATCCCGCTCGGAAAACCGCACCCCGCCACCGGCCACGTCGTCGATCAACTCAGCCAGTCCCTCGAGATACTCCCGATTTCGATCCTCTCGAATCGTGAGCGTCGCTTTCCCTTCGTGTTCGGTCGCCCGATTCTCAAGATAGGCGAACACGAACTGTTCGCGAACGGTCGCGGGCGCGTCGCTGAGATATGGCGGGAGTGAGAGTTCCTTGTCGGCTTTCGGACCGACTGGAGCGCCGAGTACTGCGAGCACACGACCGAGGACCGTCCCGCCGTCAGTGGGGCGGGCTTCGTCTGCCCGGCCGTCGCGATCGTCGACGACCGTGTACTTGACGCCAGCCAGCTCGAGGGCGTCGAAGATGTGTGAATCTTCGCCCAGGTGGTTGATCGCAAAGCTCGGTTGGTGGTACTGTTCGGCGATCGAGCCACCCGAAAAGATGTTCGCGACGAGCGTATTGAGCGCAGTGAACTCGGGGTCATCGTAGCCAGCCTCGAGCCAGCCGTAGTCGCGCGCTGTTTCGAGCCCTCGGACCACGTCGGGAGCACCGCCGTCGTCGATCCATGTTCGGATTCTCGAGCGTGGCGTCTCGGTCGCGGTGGAAACGGCTTGGGAACCTTTGTTCGGGTGCTTCGACGCATATCGCATTACATCTCGGTACTCTTCGACGGTTTCCCACGGGTCGGCGTAGGCCCCGCCGTCGTAGGTGCGTGCGAGTTGTTTTTCGTCGATGATCAGTTCCGAATCGGGCATGGGTATCTCCAGTGATCGAATTGGCAAATCCGTACCGGTTTTTCGAGTGTTCGGCTAATCGCAAGAGGGTGGCGCTTCAAGGCGGCGCTGTAAGGATTCCGTCAGACGCTGCTTATCAATTTTGAAACCGTCCAGTACGTTCGAATTCTTAACTATCAAGTAAGTATATATGGGGCAGGTTCGGTGTCGGTTATTAGCATCAGACGACGACGGCTCGAGAAAGCGGGGACGCAAGGTTGGTTCCATTCCCCCTTGGTCCGCACCCCTCCGTTCGGGGAGGGCGGCAAAAAGCTTTCTCACCGTTCACACGTCGGTGCGCAGAAACAATGATGGACGGAAAATCAATTCGGAATAAGCTGATCGGATCGGACGATGAACGCGCAGTGTCTCCGGTTATAGGAGTTATATTGATGGTTGCGATCACAGTAATTCTTGCCGCTGTTATTGCAGCGTTCGTGCTGGATATGGGTCAAGGGCAGGAATCGCCAGTTAATGCGGCTGTCGATGTGGATGTCGACGACAGTACGGAAAACGCCACAGTTACGATTACAGACGCGGGGAACGCTGAATCGTTCGAGCTTCGTGGCAATAACGTGGACGAGAACACTATTTCCGCGTCTAAGACCGGCGAGAGTGACACAATCACTAACAGTAGTCTCGAAAGTGGGAGCTACAGTGGAGAGCTAAGTGTTGTTGGGATTAAAGGTGACTCCGAGACAGTCGTTACAACGTTCACTGTCACCGACTGGGAAGGGAAGAGCCCGTAATCGGTACTCTTGTCCCTGATAGTTATACAATCAACCTCATATTTTCTTTCGGCGACAATCGCACTCCCAAGCGATGGTAAAGGAGAGCGAATCGCGTAGGTTGTTCTTTGATTTTGACGCCACCAATTCACATCAGACGGTTGTGTTGAATCACTAGACGGCGTCGGGGAAGGTCAGTAAATCGAAGGAGTTAAAGCGGGAAAATTTGGTTGCCCATGACGCAAATCTCCCGCTTCACCGAGCGTTGTGTCTCGATTGCTCAAAGTGTTACGGGTGAACGAGGCGAATCCGCCGCCCCGCAGGGTGGCGGCGGATTCGCCGACTATGCCCTTGTTTCGCTGCATTGTCTCCGGATTTACCTCGATACCTCCTATCGAATGACGATCGATCTGCTGAAGGAAATGCCGCAAATAATAGGGGAGATCGGCCTCAAAGCGGCCGATCTCCCCGCACCCTCCACGCTGTGTAAGGCGTTTGATCGAATCGAGATGAGCGTCTGCCGAGTGCTGCTGCGCCAGTCGGCGCAGCTGCACGATCTCTCTGAGCACGCTGCGATCGATGCAACGTTCTATGAACGAGACCGTGCCAGCCGCCATTACTGCCAGCGAACGAATTATCGCGTTCAGACGCTCAAAGTGACAAAACTCGTCGATACAGCAACGCAAGCTGTGCTCGATCTTCACTGCTCGACGACGTTAGAAGGTAGCGACGCAGATCTCTGTGAGCAGATCGCTCGCCGGAATGCGAGCGATCTGCGGTCTCTAGCCGCTGATAAGGGCTATGACAAGCAACAACTCCGCGATCGACTCCGTGACCTCGACATTCGACCGCTGATCAAACACCGGATCTTCGCGCCGTACGATCACGCGCATAACGCCCGCATTGACGAAGATCGGTACGCTCAGCGGTCAATGACCGAAACCGTCAACTCAGCCGTCAAGCGCTCGCTCGGCTACGCCGTGCGAGCGCGTAGCTGGTATCGAGAGTTCCGTGAAATTGCTCTGATGTGTGTCGTCTACAACATCAAACGCGCTATCAAACAGTGAAATCCACCGCCTTACAGCGATTCAACAAAGCCCATCAGACACATCGGACATTCGCCCGAACCCTCTTTCACAGTGGGCAGTCATTCACTCCGTAATGAACCTTATTACGAACGACCGGGTGCTCGAGACCGAGATCCCACCCGACGAAATGCTGTTACGCGACGGGAAGATGGATCATATCAAAAGCATTCTCGATCCCATCCAGTACGGCCAGCGCGTCGGTGGGGCCTTTATCCACGGACCATCGTAAATCATCGCCATTTGCTTTCGACAGAGGTCCGATACCGAAGTTTGATCACCGAAGTATTTGCGATCGCCTGAATCGTCTTGGGGTCGTACTCGTCACGGGCATCGTTGATGTTCTCCTCAGACTCGAGGAGGTGTTGAAGCGCCGCATCGATCACGACGGACATCGGTGGATCATCGTGCTGATCGGCGGCGATTAGTTCGCTAGCTCGCTCGAGTTGGCGTTCGCGTTCATCAGTTAGTTTGAGGCTGGTTCTACGAGTCATGGTTTAAACGAGTGTATGCACGGGGGTCGATTAGCGTCGCTCGCGGGTGAGTGACCGACCGGTCCTTTATGAATGGGGGCAGGAGTGCTACGTGATCACGGCGGAAGCCGATTCGATTGGCTACGATTCTATGCACCTCGCGAGCCCATCGCCCATGGCAGGGTGCATACATCGAGGTCTCCCGATACATCTGAGCGTGACCCCGTGGGGTCGGTTCTGAGAACCCGGTTCCACGGCTCTCGATCATGCTTCCTCCTTACCCCCGAAAGCGGTCATCGTCTCGGGATGCTCCTCGGCGTAGTGATCCATGAGCGGATCGAAGGTGTCCGGCTCGATCTCCGCGCCGCACTCGTCGCAGTGTTCGATCATAGAACCCACCCGATCAGGATCGCTCCCACGAACAGCACGATCGGGAGTAGAACAATCATCACTGCCAATCGGATCGCGACCTCGAGCACGGTCATCGTCGCGACGACGATCCGGCCGACCCTCGAGGCCGTCCCGATCGCGTCGACATAGCGAGCCGCGCCCGGCTGCTGTGAGAGTGTCCATCCCATTGCGAACATCAGTGCCAGCAGGTACCCCGACGGATACACCGGCTCGGTAGTATACGGCAGTGAGGTCATTGGTCCGAGGTCCCCCCATTCTCGGTCCGCTTATCGAGCCCGGCGAGTTCACGCGCATGCTCGAGGTCGTCGACTTCGTCGAGCAACTGGGCGATCGTCTCCTGGACGAGATGGGGAAGCCGGGCGCGAAGTACGATCACCTTCCTCGCTTCCCGCTCGAGTTCCCGGTGTTGTTCTCGCCTGGCTTCCTCGAGGAGATCGTCCATCACGTGTCGATCCCCTCGATCAGCTCGAGCGACCATTGACCGTCATCGATGTGACGGATATGCATGTGGTACTCGCCGTCGACCTCACCGTTCTCGTCAAGGAGCCCCTCAATACGCATGTCGTCTTTCGGCATGGTGATTCCAACCGAGTCGCGGTCTATCTGGCGGAGTTTGTTCAGCGCCATACCCGGCGGGCAACCCGCCCTCTCATAAAACTTCGTGACTCTCTGGTTCCCCAGTTGGTTCCCCAAGGGAATCATCATATTTTCCGAAGTATTTCGGTGAGAGGGGTTGCCGACCGGTCGTATGGCTCTTAGCCTACCATCAAACGCAGTACCATCGGCGGTACGGCGTGAAGACGGCATAGATCTGATTGACAGCGTGCTCGCGCCGGTTTTCGTTCTTGCAACGATCGCCGTCGCGTCGGTCGGCACGTTCAGCCTCGGAGCGCCGTTCAACACGGGATTCGACGGCGTTCTGTACAGTTCGCAGGGGACGGAGGTTACCTACGGCTTCCTCGTCTCGATGATCACCGTGATCGTGGCGTGGGTCACGAACGGGCAGACGACCATCGAGGACTACACCGACATGGAGACGGTCACGCTCCTGCTGATGTTCATCCTGAATATTCTCTCGGCGCTCGTTCCGGCCGTCTCCCACGCTGTCGCCTCGATGTGGCCGCTCGGCTGGTTCATGGTGTTTCTGAACGGTGCCGGGTTCTACCTCATCGCCTACAAGTAAACCGGAGGGACAGCACATGAGTAACCAGTTTTCGACGGTGCAGCATCTCGCGCTCGTGCTGTTAGTCGCCGGGGTGGCGACTGGCGGGCTCGCGGCGATCGGCGGCGCACAGACCGCGGACTACGAGACGAACAAGACGGTGACGCTCACGAACAGTACGGAGCCCATCACCGTCTCTGTCGAGTGGAACGAGACGATAGACGACCCGGCGAACACGTCGGCGAGCGTCACGTTCTACAACGAGACGGAGTACGCGAACGACTCGGCGAACGCGACCGTGGCCTTCGAGGACACGATCACGGCGAACGCGAGCAACACGAGCGCGGTCGAGTACAACCAGAGTGACTCTGGCCTCGAGCTGGACGGCGAGTACCGAGTGGTGGTCACCGGGAACACATCGACGATCGACAGCGCGAGCATTTCGGACAGTTCCGGGTTCCTCGGCGGCGTCTTCCCGTCCGGCGGCGGTGATCTCGGCGGCGGGATGCTCGCGGGAATCGCCGTGATCGGGGCGGCACTGATTGGAGCGGCGGTAATCGTCCTGCGGGACTAACGAGACGAAACTATGAATTCCAAGATTTTCGACCGTTCCGACGCTGAGTTGTACAGATTCGCCGTTCTCGGGTACTGCCTCGGGGCCAGCGCGTTAACCGTCGTTCTCGCGGCGATCTCCGCCGCGGGGGTGATCTGATGTCGGCCCAAAGCCCACGGCCCACAGATTCGGACGGGATGACTCGGCGTGAGTTGTTCCGGCGCGGCGGAACAATCGGCGCGGGGGCTGCCGCGACGGTCGGGGTTGGCTCGAGGGTTGCACCTCGGTTCTCACCAGTCGGGCGAGCAGCGGCGATCGCTCCGGCGATCGTCATCGGTGCTGCCGTCGGTACTGGTGCCCTCAGCTATATGGCTGGTGTCGCGGTCGAGCGCTATACCGGCGATAACCGGGATTACAGCGGATATACTGGCGCGGACGCCCTTCACTCTGAGATGCACATCGGCGCTCTCGAGATGGCGAGTGCCGACGAACGCGTCATGACTGGCATCGAGAACAACATCGAACATAGCCGGACTGTCGCATTCACGAAGGGCAAGGCCGCTATCATCGAGAAGATGAATGCCGGAGCGCCCGAGTCTGAGGCTCAAACTGCCATGCAGGAGGCCATTGATGGCTACTACTCGGATATTCAACGGAATATCCTCACCCACGTCTCTGAACAAGCGCGCCAAACGGTACACTTCTTCGATCAGGCAGCGGCACACTCGAATCTGAGCCCAGAGAATGTGTTCATGGACAGTAACCAGACGGACAGTTGGGGCTCACCGCCCGATTTCCCTCTCACCACGGAAACGGCATCAAAGCTCACGCTATTTGATGGGAGCCAACCTGAGTATACGAGCATCTCTGAGAACGGCGGTAATGGACCTGCGTGGCCGCCCCGATCTACGGAAGGCTACCTTGCTAAGATCGGTGTACAAGCTCCAGATGGCTCTGGGACGGCTGAGTGTTTCTCATCCTATCGCTACGAAAGTGCATGGAATACGCTAACCACCGAACGCGACGGAGTCAATGCGGACCTTTCCGGGTTCGTCACTGACATTTACACACAGTACGAACCGGGAGAGATTCCGACAGATGAACTCGTAGACCCGGTCACGGCCAGTACGGAACTGCGCCAGAACTACGACAACGCTGCCGGACAATCCGCACACGCGGCACTGATGGGGATTCCGACTTCCGCAGACCTCTCGGTTTCTATGGAGATAGTGAGCGACGAAGCCGAAGATGGCGTCTGGGAAGTCACCTGCGACATGTTCACCGATCACGTCCCGAGGGAGGACGTGACAAGTTCGGCGTCGTTCTCCTCGGGAATCCTGACGATCTCGACGGAGCCGGTCACTGGCGCGACCTACACGCTGACGACGGCCGCGGGCGAGACTGTCGATACCGCGGCCTCGAGCTTCACCGACAACGGAGACGGTACATGGCAGGTCGATCTGTCGGCCAATCTCTCGACCACCAGCACCTCGGTAGAGACGCTACTCGGCGAGGAAGTCGGTTTCCAGTCCGGGAACACGTACCAACCAAGCACATGGTCTGACCCGGTCTACATCGCCTATAACTATACCGACCAGAACGGCAACAAGAAGGGCGCGTTCACGCAGATAGAGAGCGAGTTCACTCTTGTTGAAGTGACCGATTCGGACGGTAACGCTGTCGAAACCTTCAAACCCGAGTCGCGGAACACCCAGACGGCTGATGTCTCCGAACTCAAGAAGGAACTCGCTGCGTTCCGCGAGGAATGGATCAAACAACAGGAGGCGGCACAAGAGGAAGATGAGGAGGAGGACGATGGGGCGCTATTCGGCGGGCTATTCGACGGCGGCCTCGGCGGCGGCGGAATGCTCGGCCTAGGCATCATCGGTGTCGCCATCGTCGCAGTCGTCGGGTTCGTGACCAACTCGGGGAACTGATTATGAGACGTCTTTTCATTTTTGCCACGATTGTAGCGCTGGCGCTCGCGATGGGCATGGGCGTTGGGCCAGCCGTCGCGCAGAGCAACGAGACGGCCAACCAGACGAGCGGCGATCCGGTCGCAGAGGCCGACGGGGACCGCGTTCGGATCATCGACAACGAGACGCGAGTGACTGACTGGAGTTACGAGCCCGGCCGGTTCACGCTCGAGATCGAGGCCGACGAGCCGACCACGATCAGCATCACCGAATCAGGATCCTTCGAGGAGGACGCCAAGAGCTTCAACTACGGCGAGCGGGAGTTAGACGAGGGAACGCAGACGGTCACGTTCATGGTCTCGCCGCGGCAGGGACAGAAGGGCGCGGCCGTCGCGATCGCCACGCAGAAATCACTCAATGCGGGCGGCGGCGCGATCGTCTCGACCGGGATGGTCGAATCGAACCCGTTCCGTCACTTCGGCGGTGAGACAGGGCTGTTCTCCGGTGTTCTCATCACTGTCGGCTGTGCGGGAGGCGGCGCGTGGTACGTCATTCGCTCCGAGGAGTCCGGGGTGGTAGAGGCATGAGCGACACGAGCGGCACCTTCGGAAACTGGAAGGACCGAATCACCTACGTCGTCGCCGAGGCACAGCTGCTCGTCTTCGCCGTGCTGTTCTCGCTCGGCGTTGCGATCCTCTGGATTCGGCCGTCGGTTCCGGGTATCCCGCCGATCGTCTTCGGTTGGTTCGCGGCACTGATCCTGTTGGGACCGCCACTGATAGCGATATTCGTCACGGGAGCCCGGAAGCTCCGCGACCGGAGAATGACGACGGTCTACCACATCAACGGCGTCGATGACGTGAGGAAGAAATACTACGTCGAGCCGGAGTTGTGGAGCCAGAAGACCGTCGAGGGGCCGTCGCCGTACGTGTGCAACGACGGCGATGCCTTCGAAGTCCGCGAGTTCACCCACCACGAAGATATCGGCGAGTTGGTCGTTCGAGGCTGCTATATGTCGCAGATGGCCGACTCGAAACTCGTCACGACGAAGACCATGCTCGAGGACATCCACGGAGATCTCGTCGAGGCGTTTCTTGAGCTGAACCAGCTGCGCGGTCGGATCAGCAAGATGGGGCTGCAGATCCAAGGCGACGTGATCAACGAGGAAGCGGAAGCCGACGAGCGCGGATTGATGAACCCGCGAACGGCCGTCAAAGATCGGTTCGAATCGGCCAAAGAAGACGCCGCTGCGTCGGACGATGACGAGATTCGAGACGTGGGTCAGTACGTCGATGAGTACACCGAGGGACACGGACCGAGAACGCCCGTCAGAGCGGAGGAATCGGCCACAGAACAGGCTACGGCTACCGATGGAGGACATGAATCATGAAGGGATTCACCGACCGAGAGAAGGCGATCGTTGCGTGGGCACTGGCTGTCGGAATCGTCGTGGGCTTATGGGCGGGACTGTTCATGCTCCCGGCCGAGGCCCTGGACGTGCCGACTGACCAGCGGGAGACCTCTTACGGAGAGACCGTCGAGCGAGCGGTCTACCTTCCGGTTCCACGGATATTCTTCGCCGTGACGGTCACTGCGCCGGTTCTCGCCGGCTGGTATAGCTACTCTCGGCTTTGGACTGGGTCGAGCGAGGAGCCCGACGAAGACGTGCAGAACGCGGTTTCTGACGGAGGAACGGACCAATGAGCGACGAGCAAGACAACTACACAGTCGGCGGCTTTCGCGAGTATCAGGATGGAAATCTCGAGCGCGACCCCGAAGAAGTCCTTCGGCATTCGGGGTTCGTTCGTGACGAGCAAGTGGACCGACAGCTAGCGATGCGGGCGGTTCATCACGACACTGATCGGTGGGACACGAAGCCCCCGAAGGACTACATGGCGGTCGGCAAGAATCGGAAGATCCTGCAGGCCGAAGGGAGCGAGACGGCCCGTCAGGCGCTCGAGAACGGCGACACACTCACACTGAAGCACTACATCGGCGACCCGGCGCAAGAAGCCGACCTTGCCGGGATCAAAGCCGTCACGCGCCTGCAGGAGATCGTCGCCGGACCCGCGCCGGTCATCGTCCTACTCGGCGAGATGGGAGACGGGAAGACCGATTTCTCTGGGCTGTTGGGCCAGCTCCGTGAGCGATGGGTCGACGGGAATCTTCTCGTCGGCTCGAATATCCGCACGCTCGAGCGAACGAATCGATGGGTCCGTGACGACGGCTCGGTTGAAGACGGCTGGATTCCAAACTACCCGCTTCTCGAGGAGTGGGTCAGTCAAGACGGCGATCCGGTCGAGAACCCACAACAGCCGAAGCTATTCATCGGTGACGAGTTCTCGACGAACGCGAGCGGGGCCGGCGAAGATGGTCACAAGGTGCGGAAACTGATGGGGCCGCTCGTATTTAAGATCCGCAAGTACGGCGGTGCGCTTATCTATATCGGCCACGACGAGAGTTCGATTCATCCGATGCTCTGGCGTGTCGGCACGATCATCAAAAAGACGTCGCAAAAATCCGCGGTCGTCGCCGATCGCGTCTCGAACGGCAGTCTGGTCGACGTGGATCCGCGCCCGCTCGAGGGGATCCCGCCGACCGACTGGAGCTTCAACACGAAGGACGAGGCCGACTGGAGCTGGTCCGCACCTGGAGGCGACGAGAACGACGAGGCGATCGCCGAGAAAGACGTGAAACGAGTCGCTGCCTGGACGATGGAAATCTGCCGTCGGCAAGGAATGTCATCGCGTGCAACCGCCGAATTCGTGCCGTACAGTCACGCTACCGTCTCAAATTGGTGGGGCGACATCGACAAAGGCGGCGAAAAGGCGGAATGGGTTTCCACGGTTGAACAGGTGATCGCATGACTCCGTCGGGGTGTCAAGCTGTAAAGCGTAACTGTCCCCCCTTTAGAGTAGCCCATAGCCCACCGCGCTCGCTCCCTGACGGGAGCGAAGCGACCGATGGGCGCGCGGCTCGAGGCCAGCGGAGGAGTATATATATCGGCGCGCGACGCGCGTGGTCCGCGTGAACCGCTCGAAACGGGCGAACCACTTCGGGACCGCCGTCGAGAAACGGATGGCCGAAAAGCGTCGCTTCGATCTCGAGCGGGCCAGCTGGCACGACGCGAGGTTCGGGAACGGAACGCCGGTCGAGATTAAGAGCACGATGCACGAGCATTCCGACGGCCAGCCCGGTAACTGGAAGGTCTACCGAGAATATCATGAGAAACTACGGCGTCACGACGGCTGGTACTGTTTCGTCGTCTACCGCCCACACGGGCGATCGGGCTTGACGATCCTCAGTGATAAGATGGTCCGCTCGAGCGATCTCCCGCTGCTCCGGTGGCACGGTGGTGGTGATCACCGCGGGACCGAGCAGGCAAAAATCTCGATCGACTCTGTGATTTAACAGTAGATAGTAGCCCGGTTCCTTTGTTCAGGTTTTCTACGAAACTTCCGGTAAGTACAGAGTGCCTATTGATCGCCGTTGAGTCCGTGGTGGAGAAAAACGCTTGAGAGTGAATATATGTTGGTATGAAGTGTTATGAAACTGGAGTGGGATACGAAATTATGGTCCCTCACAACGAGCGTCAGAGGCATGTTGTACTTGTCGATCCAACAGACTCTCTCAAAGAGCACATCGCTGATGAGCTCGGTGTAAAAGGATTCACTATTTCAGCTGTTGAGTCAGCAAGTGAGTGCCTCGGCTACATTGAACACTCAGATATTGATGGCGTCGTCAGCAGATACGACCTCCCAGATCTTGATGGACTCCATCTTCTTCGATCGATTCGCATTTCCCATCCCAGTCTCCCATTCATCTTACACCCTCAGGAAGGCTCCGAGCAGATTGCTGGAGAATCAATTGCTGCAGGCGTCAGTGGCTACGTCCCCAATGATTCCGACCCCGTAACTGTGGTTTCGAGACTCCAAAATAGTGCTCAGGAAGCTGGCTCGTTACCTGACGATGAGAGTTATGACAGATACCGCCATCTAGTCGAAATCTCCCCTGCGCCAATCAATCTCTTTGATAGTGAAGGTACCATAATTTGGGGCAACAACGCTGTCGTCGAATTGCTCGGACTTGAGAGCCGTGAGGAACTCATAGGGAGTTCGATATTCGAGTTTATTCATCCTGATGATCACGACCGGGCCCACAACGAACTGGAGACTGTGACCGGAGACAAAGCGTCTACTGGGCCGACATCAATGGAACTCTCTCTTCCAGATGAAGAGGTTCGCTATATCCGGGTTACAACAGCAGTTGGGTCGTTTTTGGGGACAGACATTGGCCAAGCAGTCGTCACAGATACAACGGAACAAAAAGAACGCGAACACCAGTTACAAATACTCGACACGTGGCTACGACATAATATTCGCAACAGCATAACGATCATCAATGGGCTCGCAAGCGAAATCGCACGACAGCAGACAGATGACATGGAAGAGAGTGCCCGGCAGATTCAAGACTATACTGAGACGCTCGCCAAGCAAGCCGATCAAGAACGACAACTCCTCAACCTCGTCACGTCCCGACCGACGCCAATCATATTCGATGCTCATCACCTTGTCACACAAGCCATTAAAACGAGTCGTAAGAAGTTCCCGTCTAGTGAAATTCGGTTGACCCGTGCTAATAAGATCAAAATCAGAGCTATTCCAAAAATCTTGGAAGCCCTTCAGGAACTGATTGCAAATGGGATCGAGCATACTGAGGGGGAGTCACCGACAGTTGAGATTCAGATTGTTCATCATAGTGATAGCTATGGGGAAATTCGAATTGTCGATAACGGTCCCGGAATCCCGACTCCAGCAATAGAAATTCTCCATCCGGACAGTGAAATTAACCAACTACATCACGGATCTGGGCTAGGCTTAGTGTTTGCCTCGTGGGTAGTACGGCTCTCAGAGGGAAAAATTTCCTTTCAAGAGGCCAATCCAAGGGGAAGTATTGTCTCACTCAGATTCCAGACTGCGAACGAATAAACTCGTCTAAGCATATCCAGTTTCGTCTGCTGGAGGATCCTTCAATACTGCTTACTCTCTAGTCTGTACTGATATGGCAGGGCACCCGCATATTAGGTGAAAGAGCCGTTCTATGACACCCTAAGAACGGCAGGTGGGGGATGCCTCCGAATGGGTGGGGGAGAGGATGCTCGGAGGCAAGTAGTTGTATTTGGTTATCACTGTTGATTGTTTCGATAGGTATCATACTGCCAACAAGACTATCTCTGTGTAATTCTAAGAGATAAGTGGCGGGGGAGAGGATTCGGTCGCTACCCGACTGAATTTGTCCGACTTCGAGACATACGGAACCTCGCCGCACCTGAGATCGTTCCGGCTTGAAAGTCACTAGCCCATTGTCAAACTCGATCTCAAACCCACCCACTCACCACATCACCTATGGGGGGTGGGGGCTCCGGCGCTGGCCCCTGGCTGGCGCTTCTCGAGACGAGAATTCACTCCGTAGTGACGGCGATCTCGGTATCCACTTCGAACGTCACCGCTCGAGTCGAGAGCGTCTCGGAAATCTCCCGGCGCTGCTCGAGCGTGAGGTCGTCGCGCTCGAGGACCTGACGGGACGCCTAGACGAACTTCGGTACGTCATCGCAAGCGCTCACCACCGCTTTCGTCTTGTTACAGTCGTAGAAGTCGGCCGCGCGTTCGATCGCGTCACATCGGTACGCATAGTCGCCGTCGGTTCTAATTCGCATACTCATACACACGACCCCCAAAATCCTAGTTTTTTCGGCTCACTGGACGGCCCATTTCGGCCCAAAACAGGCGGAACGTGTCGGTCATCCAGAGAAGAATGGGGTCTCAAACGGGCGGGCGACTCGAGAGATGCACACGAGACGCGACCGCTCGTGTGCATATTCGGGGAACGGGATTTGTCGACGTGCAACCCCAGGGGGTTGGATTGAAACAGTGATTCACTCAGTTAATCAAAACTCAAAGATGGGTAAAAATGTTAGACACCTATATAGATAGAGCCCCTATTTTCACTCAGGATGGGGCAGTTAAATGACGATATGTTTGATGCATTGGCAAATAAACAACGGCGAGAACTGCTATTCGCTCTCACAGAAAAAAGTCCGCAAATTGACTCACCAGTTAACCTTGATACACCACCTGACGCTATTTCACCCGATGAAATAGACAGAATCAGCCGGCAGCACGTTCATCTCCCGAAGTTAGATGACTACGGTTTCATCAACTGGATGCCGAATATAAACACTGTGGAAAGGGGACATCGATTTGAAGAGATCAAATCAGTATTAGAACTACTATACGTGCATCAAAAGGGGGTTTCACAGGCACATAATCTCGATGACTAAGTAGGGTTTGTTTCGACGATTCAGAATCGACGCTTGCAGAGCCACCCTTTTACCTCCTCATGCGTTATTCTACGTGTTCGGATTATCGAATCCGTGGTTGGGCCATGTCACAAGAAGAAACCATATTAGAAGCCGTTAGCCTACTCCAAGACCTTGGACTCCAAGAATACGAAGCACGCTGTTTTATGGCGTTAACACAGCTTCCAGAAGGAACTGCCAAGGAAATACACGAGATCTCCGAAGTTCCTCGAACCCGGGTATACGACGCCATCCGAGTGCTTGAATCACAGGGTCTTGTCGAAGTACAGCACTCGAGTCCACAGAGGTGTCGCGCTGTGGGAATTACCGAAGCGGTTCAGACGCTCCAAAAGAAGTACGACAACCGGATCGAGACACTTCAATCGTACCTGGAGGAGGCAGAATCCCGGGAAAGCGAGACAGATAATCAACTTCAAGAAGTTTGGTCATTGACTGGCCACGCCGCTATCGAGTTACGAATGCTCGATCTTATTAACGAAGCGGAGTCCGAAATTGCACTTCTCGTTGTTGACGAAAATGTTCTGTCGGAAACGCTATTCGATAGTCTGGACGCAGCAGCAAATCGAGATCTATCCATTATTCTTGGTGGGAAGACGGAGACGATTACCGAAAGACTCGGTACTGAACTTCCGAATTTACGAGTGTTCGAGACGAGCCTCAATTGGCTCATTGGTCCCCAAACAGACCACGAAGTCGCAATAAGTCGCATACTGCTTATCGACCGAGAAACGCTCTTGATCGGCTCGTACTATCCGGAAAGCAACAATACCAAGACGAAAGAGCAGGCGGTGTTCGCTACCGGTCTCGAAAATGGCGTTGTCGTACTACTTCGCCGGTTGGTATCCTCGGGATTAGTCAGTGCCAGTGATCCAGGGAAATGATTTTGTAAAAGTTTCACACTGCGTCTGTTCATACGGCCTGTTCCGATTATTCATATGACATTTCCATCATATGATTCACACATACAAATCAATTGACTGACAGAATATTAGCTAAAACTGATTTTCAAGGTGCCCCCGTTAATCTGGACCTTGTACTCGCCCATGGTAAATGAAACCAAGATGTGACCGTCGTCAGTTATGAGGAAATCGAGCGCTTCGGGATCGACGTGATCATACAGTGTGGTATCCAGTACTTCCGGGAGATCAATTTCCTCAACGTTTTCTATAGACGCAATAGCCTTCACAATGGCTTTGCTCGGGGCAATATTCGACCAGTCATATTGACTCTGGACCGACTCAGAATAATCCACTGTGCCATCTTGTAGCTAGGTAGACCAATATACCTGTTGTGATGATCTGAGTGAGACAACTAGCTGCTCACTCTGTTACCTGTACTTACCGCTCGGCCATAATCTAATCTTCCCTCCTAAGCGGACTCGACAACACTCGTTATCGAGGTCCCATCCTCTCCCACTGCTGTAGCAGCACTGTTGTGTCGTCTCGAATCGGCCAGTCTGACTTTTCGCTAGCGCGGCGCGCGCTCTGCGCGCCGCGCAATTGCCCTGCCCCCTTAGGGGCACCTACCGTAGGGGTACCCGACAACCCCGATACCCGAGTCAACCGCTGAAATGGCCAAATTTTCGCGTGTCCGCTGCTGTTTCGGCGGTTCAACTTTGCACTCGAGTCGGCGAAACTGGCACAAAGTTCGCCGACTGTTCCCGTTAACACCTTGGTGAAAGTAATATTGTCCTCAGAAAACGAATGTGTCGAGCGCGAATGTAAGATCCGCTGATGAGAAGTGGTGAAACAAAGGAACGAACGCGAGTGCTGCAGCTATCCGCCGAATCGAACCGGACCGACGACGACCTACTGGAGCGGCGGCGGCAGCTCGTCGACGCGAACCCGAACGTCGCGATCGTCGATCCGCTCTTGCTCACGGAGGTACGCGAGGTCGTGAATCGATGCGCTCAATCGCTCGAGATACTGGAACCCGATCTCGGTCGCGTCGCCGGTGCTCTCGTCACTTTCTGCGTCTTCCGCGTCCGCCTGGCCGTCTTCACTCGCATGCTGTTCCTCACGCCGCTCACGGCGGTCGTCGGCGCGTCCGTCCAAGTCTTCAGCCATATCCTCGGGTCGGACTTCGCGAAGGATCTCGCGGGCTCGCTCGAGGACGACTCGAGAGACGAAGAATACCATCACCGGGTTACCTTCGCGAGAGACAACACCCTCCTGGGCGAGCCGGCGAACGTGGTACCGTACCGTCGATCTCGCGAGCCCTGTCCGCTTGACGAGCGTGTCGTAGTTCGCACCATCGTGCTCGGCGATCACCCGGAGGATGTCGTAGACGGCCGTGGTGGACTCCTTCAGCGCCTCCCGGTAGATGTCCGTCGCGAGGTCTTCGTACCGCTCCCGGAGCATCTCGCGGCGACCAGTGGGTCGTTCGAACTCCCACGGCGGCGACATCGGCCCATCGAAAAAGTCGTCTTCGACGAGGTCCGACCGCTCAATTCCGGCCCATCGTGCGTGCGTCGCGACGACCGTCCGAAGATGCTCGAGGACGTCGTCCCATTCGGAGACGTGCGGCAGTTCTCCGCGATCGACGCCCGCGTAGGAGGCCTCGAGCTTCGGGTGGTGGAACGGGTCGGCTTTCGGCTTCTTATGCCACTGATTCGCCTGATAGATCTTCACCTCCGTGCTGTAGCGCTGTGGATCGAACCCGAGTAGGTGCCAGCGATCGCTCTCGACGAGTGCCTCGAGCCACCCCTCTTTCTGGCGGCGCTGGTGCGCGTCGATCTCGGACTCGCCACCCCAGCCGATAAGTTGCTTAGACTGTTCGAGGGTCTCGACGGCAAGGTTCTTCTTATCGATGTGGAACCGAATGTGTGCCTCCGCTTTCGAAATTCGGCGGGCATCATCAACGCGATCGTCGAGGTCCACCGCACCGGCACCGTAGACAGCTCGAAGCGCATCGTACATTCGTCGCTCGATCTCGAAGGGGTCCTCAGCCCACGTCGTCCAGGCGAGCAACCGTGTTCCCTCTCCGTACGGACACTCGAGCGAGTCACCGCTCTTGTAGACCATGTCGCGGAACTGCGGCATGATCTCGACGTGCAACGCCAACGCGGGCTTCCGAAGTTCGCGCTCGCCGTCGTCGGTTTCAGGCCCCCATTCGCGGAGCTTCAGGTGTTGCTCGTAGTACGATCGATAGTCGTCTCCGCGGCCGGTGCCGGCCTTCCACCGCGACGACGTGAGCACGAGCGCGTAGTCCCCCGCCGGGAGCCAGTCGGCCTCGAAGTCGTCAACAGCGACGTGCGGCTCGAGGTCGCGATCGCCGACGTGCTCGCGCCAGTAGGACAGCGAGCGATCGTACAGCGTTCCGCGTTCCGCACTTCGACCGGCGCGCGGATTTTGGACGTCGGAGAGCTGGTTCATCACTGCGGCGCCGTGAGCTCGGGGCTTCGGGAAGGTGTCGGATTCGGACCCGGTGACATCGTCGAATTGCACCGGGTCGTCGGTGACATCGACGCTCACAGCGGTCCCTCCCGCGCGTCACGAACGATGCGCGTACAGTCGGTGCAGAGACGACGAAGCCCATCGACGGCCTCGCTGCAGCGCTCGCACTCGCTGTTCTCGACGAGTCGGCTCACTGCGATCCCTCCTCGAGCCTGTCCTCGGCTCGAGCGAGCAGGTTCCCGATCGTCCCCGGCCGCCGATCGGTCCGCCGGGCGAACTCGCGAACACCGACGCCGTTCTCTCGGCAAGCAACGTAGGCCTCGCGTTCAGCCTCGGTGAGCTGGGAGATATCCGGCCCAAAGTCCACGAGCGTCGCTTGTTCACTCGACATGCTCGGTCACCTCCCGCTCGGGGGTCGCAACGTGGCGAACATGCTCGTCAGAGAAACGGATCTCGACGCCGGTCCAGCCGTCGACGAACGCACTCGCGTCCTTGCCACCGACTCGCATCGGCATCACGATCTCGTAGGGATGGCGCTCACACCGCCACCCGAACGTAACGAGCACGTCGAATGCGGCAGCGAGAGCGACGTGTACGAGGTCCGGTTTCTCGATTTGTTGGGACCCTTTCGACTTGACGACGGGATGGCCGCACTCCGGACAGATATGGATGTCCTCGCTGTCACGCGTGGGCTCGCGGACGACCGTCGGCGGCATGACGCCGAACTGCCCGAGACCGGTTCGGCTCATCGGCAACCTCCTGCGTGCTCCGGGCAGACCGGGACCATCTTCCGGTAGTACTCGTTCTCTCCCGACAGGTCGAAGCCGTCAACGACGGTGGGCTCCCACGTCTGACCGCAGAAGTGACACACCGCGTACTCGGCGGTCGCGTCAACGAAGGGCGGACGGTCAGTCCCGCTCGAGGAGTGTCCGCCGTCGGCGCGAACCTCTCGGTTCTCGAGCGCCCGCCGAACGTCATCGTCAGTCGCTTGATGGGCCGGATGAGAGATGAGCGTCCGACTCCCGACATCGTACAGCCGATTCGCCGAAACGAACCCGCTACACATCGGTCTCACCCCCGTGACGGCCGGGCGAGGTCTCTGGGTCCGGAATCGACACGTCGACACCAGCAGCGGAGCCGCGGCTCAGTCGAGCGTACGAATCGCAGTCGCCACAGCGGTGGGCTCGGTTGCGGTTGTCACCGAAAACTCGCGAGAAGTGGTCGGTGACGTGGGCTCCGCAGTGCTTGCACGTCGAGTTGTCGACCGACGGCCACGGCGCGACCGTCACGCCGACCACCCCCGGTTTCCTTCGCTGTGATCGACGGACGGCGAAGACGTGAATCCCGCGCCCGTAATCACTCGATTTTGAGCGGTGCTATTTTCGCATGCACCGCTACCGAACGATTTTGTATCAGTCGCTAAGACAGCGACTATCGAAACAATTCGAGACGTTACAACAATCCGATGGACTCGTCGGGATGGTGAAACCCCGTCTCGTCGCGTAGTTTTGCAAATCATGGGTTCTGATTTTTATTCGGGTATATCCTGCCGGCGAACCGCCATCTTCTCTCGTTCGGTTCTCGCGTCGTAGTGCTCGTACAGCACATCGAGCGAGACATCCATTCGTTCGCTGACCGTCTCCGGTGCCGTTTCCTCGTTCAGGTGGTTCGTGATCGCACCGCGGCGGACCGCATGCGGCGATCGCGCCGACGGGCACTCGGCCAACTTCGCGTTCTGTCCTCGAGCCTCGCATTCCTCCGGCGTCCGACCGTGCGGGCACTCGGCGTACGTGCACGGGTGTAGCGCCCGCATCAACCACTTGTAGATCGAGTGGCCGGTGGGTCGGGTACTCTGTCGCGTAGTGAACAGCGGTCGACGACCGTGGTCGTCGACGACATCGTTTCGATCTGGGTTGTTCACGAAGTCCTCGAGGATCTGGAACCACCGTGGCCCGAGATAGACCCAACGACTTCCGTTGTCGCCGTTCTTCAGCGGCGTATCCGTCTCGGGGCGGTGCTCGACTCGGATCGCCTGGTCCTCCTCATTGAGATCGTCGACGTCTAGTGCACGCACCGCACCCCGTCGCAACCCGGTCCGCCAGATCAGCGCGATCAGGGCGTGGTCCCGGCTCGCGTAGTGATGTCGATCCAAGTATCGGAGTACCTGTTTCGCGCGACCGGCCTCGAGGAACACGTCGCGGGACTCAGCTCCGTCCGGTAGCTCGGGAGCGTGCAGTTTCTCGGCGAGCCCATCCTCGACGGCCTCGATGTCGGCCCACCATCGCAGGGCCATCCGAACGCTACTCAGCTGCTTTTGCAGCGTGATCGGTGCGACATCGCCCTGTCGCCAGCTGACGAACAGCGACAGGTCGCGACCGGTCAGGTCGTTCAGATTGCCGACTTCCGTCTCGTCGCACCACTCGAGGAACACCGAGAGACGGTGCCGCGCGTTCTGCATGGAAGACTCGCGGACGCTCGGCTCCCGGTGCTCGAGGAACATATCGACGCCTTCCTCTGGAGAGAGGGGTTGCAGGTCGTCGCTCACCGTCGACCCTCCAGCGCCTCGAGCACATCGCTGAAATTACAGTATCCGATACTCTTACCGTGGTAGCGTGCCAGTTTCGTCATGGTCTCACTGTTATGGGACCGCGGACGAACCGCGTGCGCCGCTTGGTGGAACACGGGGCGCGCGCGGCTGCCGTCCGTCGGCTGATTGTACTGACTGTACCCCTCCCACTTAGTCGTCGGAAACCCCTTTCCGATACTTCCGATAAAAGTAGCGTTCGGTGACTGACTCGCTCTCGTGACTGTCGAGCGGTGGTTCAGTGCGATTCCGATAGTTCCGTTATCGGAACTCGAGGCGGCCGTGGGCTGTGGGCCGTGGGCCGATCGATGCCGTCTATCGGGGGCTTTATCCCCCGAAGCGTTGCGTGAATACATGCTTCCGTACCGATGATACGGAAGCCAGGCGGGCCGGTGCCCCTACACCGGGTCCGCGCTTCTGACGAGGACCCGACCGGGCAGCGGCGGGTCCGTCTGGCTTCCGTTGGCGACACCGAAACATCCCACTTACTTATACTTAACCGACCGTTCGTTAATCTACAGTGAACCGAATGTTACTGCCAGTGAATTCAATCAGTATTGATAAAATGCCGGTATGGGACATGACTGTATGCGAAGACCGAGGGTGTCGTGGATGACACAAGCCGATGACCGCATCCTCGAGACCCTCGCGGACACCGATCTGATCCTTTCTCCTCGCGTCCTCGAGGCAAATATCGATTACTCGCGACACTATCTGAGTACGCGGCTCGGAAAACTTCGCGATGCCGGACTCGTCGATCGCGTCGACGAGGGACTGTACCGGATCACCGATCGCGGCCGCGCGTATCTTGAGGGAGAACTCGAGGCCGAAGAGTTGGAAAAATAGCCCTACAATCTATCGAACCGTCCCCAGACTCCGCGCCGCATCTGCCGAGACGACGATATCCTGTTCCGAGAACCGAACCCCGCCGCCGGCCACGTCGTTGATCAAATTAGCCAGTCCCTCGAGGTATGCCCGATTTCGATCCTCTCGGAGCGTGAGCGTCGCTTTCCCTTCGTGAGACACAGCCCGATTCTCGAGATACGCATAGACAAACTGTTCTCGGACGCTCGCGGGCGCGCCCTCGAGATAGTCCGGGAGCGCGAGGTCCTGCCCCGCTTTCGGACCGACGGGCGCACCGAGGACTGCGAGCACACGACCGAGGACTGTCCCGTCCGTCGTCGGGCGGGCCTCATCCGCCCGGCCGTCGCGATCGCCGACCACCTGGTACTCGACGCCGGCCAGCTCGAGCGCGTCGAGAACGTGACTCTCGTCGCCGCGGTGATTCAGCGCGAACGACGGTTGGTAGTGTTTCTGTTCGATCGACCCGCCCGAAAAGATGTTCGCGACGAGTGTGTTCAGGGCGGTGAACTCGGGGTCGTCGTATTCGGCGTCCAGCCACCCGTAGTCGCGGGCGGTGTCGATCGCCCGGACCGCGTCGGGAGCGCCGCCGTCGTCGATCCACGTTCGGATTCTCGAGCGTGGCGTCTCGGTCGCCGTCGCGACGGCTTGAGACCCCTTGTTCGGGTGTTTCGATGCATATCGCATTACGTCGCGGTATTCTTTGACGGTCTCACACGGGTCAGCGTAGGCCCCGCCATCGTAGGTGCGCGCGAGTTGTTTCTCGTCAATGATCGGTTCCGAATCCGTCATGCGTGTGTTCTGTGAGTGAGTCGCCAAATCCGTGCCGGTTTCTCGAGTGTTCGGCTAATCGTCAGAGGGAAGTGCTTCAAGGGGCCGTTGGAGGGTTTCTATGGGTGACTGATTATCAGTTCTGAAAGTGTTATCAGTGGAAAATAGTTTCACTATTGCCTAAATATATATAGGACCGACTCAGTGTCCGCTATTAGCATCAGACGACGACGGCTCGAGAAAGCAAGATACGAGGGTTGGTTCCATTCCCCTTTCCGCACCCCTCGGTTCCACGAGGGGGCGGATAAGCTTTCCCACCGTTCACGCGTCGGTGCGTAGAAACAATGGACGGAAAATCAATTCGGAATAAGCTAATCGGATCGGACGATGAACGCGCAGTGTCACCTGTCATCGGAGTGATATTGATGGTGGCGATAACTGTGATCCTCGCGGCCGTGATTGCGGCCTTCGTGCTGGATATGGGCAGTGGACAAAGTTCGAACGCGGAAGCTGGACTTGATATTCAGGAAAATAGCAGTCATTCTAATCTGCAAGACGTGACGGTCACCAGCATGGGTGACAATACGAAAGCTGTTTACTGTGGTGACAGTTCCAGTAATAGCACGACAGAGGTCGGCGGAACATTCCAATGTAGCAACGGTAGCAACATCGTCGGAAACACCAGTGACGGCGGTGAGAACGTCCTCTCGACCGATATTGGAGCATAACTGAGCAGTACATCGCTACGGCCTATTTTTTCAGTAGTATACAGAGAAGTGACGTTCTACGGCGGAAGCCGATTCGATTGGCTTCTATTCTATGCACCTCACGACCCATCTCCCACAGCATGGTGCATACATCGAGGTCTCCCGATACATCTGAGTGCGACCCCGTGGGGTCGGATCTGAGAACCCGGTTCCGGCAGTCTCCGTCACGCGTCGATCCCCTCGACAAGCTCGAGCGACCACTGGCCGTCGTCGATGTGACGGATGTGGATATGATAGTCGCCGTCAATCTCGCCGTTCTCGTCGAGAAGGCCCTCGACGCGCATGTCGTCTTTCGGGAGCGTAACCCCGACCGAGTCTCGGTCTAACTGTCGAAGTTTGTTCAGTGCCATACGCGGCGGGCAACCCGCCCTCTCATAAAACTTGGTGACTCTCTGGAATACCAAGGGATCACCGACGGAACCCTCCGGTATTCCGAAGTATTTCGAAGAGAGGGGTTGCGGACCGAGCGTATGGCACTTAGCCTACCATCAAACGCGGTACCAGGCGCGGTACGGCGTGAAGACGGCATAGACCTAATCGACAGCGTGCTCGCGCCGCTGTTCGTGCTCGCAACGATCTCCGTCGCGGCGGTCGGCACGTTCAGCCTCGGAGCACCGTTCAACACCGGTTTCGACGGCGTACTGTACAGTTCTCAGGGGACGGAGGTTACCTACGGCTTCCTCGTCTCGATGATTACCGTGATCGTGGCGTGGGTCACGAACGGGCAGACGACCATCGAGGACTACACCGACATGGAGACCGTCACGCTCCTGCTGATGTTTATCCTGAACATCCTCTCGGCGCTCGTCCCGGCCGTCTCCCACGCTGTCGCTTCAATGTGGCCGCTCGGCTGGTTCATGGTGTTCCTGAACGGAGCCGGATTCTACCTGATCGCCTACAAGTAAACCGGAGGGACACGACATGACAAGCCATTTTTCGACGGTGCAGCGTCTCGGGTTCGTTCTGTTAGTCGCAGCGGTCGCGACTGTCGGGCTCGCGGCGATCGGCGGCGCACAGACGGCCGACTACTCGACCAACGAAACGGTCGAACTCACGAACAGTACGGAGCCCATCACCGTCTCGCTCGACTGGAACGAGACGATAGACGACCCGGCCAACACGTCGGCCACCGTCACGTTCTACAACGAGACGGAGTACGCGAACGACTCGGTGAATGCGACGGTCGCGCTCGAGGACACGATCGCGGCGAACGCGAGCAACACGAGCGAGGTCGAGTACAATCAGTCTGACTCTGGCCTCGAGCTGGACGGCGAGTACCGAGTGGTGGTCACCGGGAACACATCGACGATCGACAGCGCGAGCATTTCGGACAGTTCCGGGTTCCTCGGCGGCGTCTTCCCGTCCG
>Ga0208282_10056_pt1 | contig 21669 bp, 34 predicted proteins | sample AntRauMetaVIRRA1_FD_184784 | JGI IMG/M metagenome (GOLD analysis project Ga0208282, IMG submission 184784) | Saline lake microbial communities from Rauer Lake, Antarctica, in enrichment culture - Antartic Rauer Lake 1 Metagenome VIRRA1 (SPAdes)... ...
CGTATATCATCTTATTTGCCATTATTTATCTATTGTACTCATATAATATAAATTCTCTGGTATAATAGAATTATATAATAGAAAAACATATAACGTTGTTATATGAATCTAGATATGTATGAAATAACTACTAAATTCTTCAGAAGAAGTAAATTATAAAGGTCAAAAATATCTCGTAGAAGCCGATGTAACACTTGAAGGGACGCCATTATTCATAATTAAAAATCTTAAAACAGACCGAAAAGAAAGATGCCGTCGAAAAGGAAATAAAGCCAAAATAAATACCGGTGGAATATACGACCCTTCAGATGAGATGATAGGAGTACTACGTTCTACAGAAACAAAAATAGAATTTATTGACAAGGGTTACTAATTTCACTAAATTATAATTTAATTTTAAACTTAATTATATACTTTTCTTGCATCCCATGCAGTATTATTTTTATTCTGAGAAACGAGTACAATTGTATTTTGTTGATTTTTCAACAGCCATTCTTTTTTAGGAACAGGAATCTCAATTTCACTATCATCAATAGATAGCCAATAATATCGTTTGCTTTCATCAACAATTACAGCATGTAATGGGCCAACTGTTGTAGAATCTGTATTACGCATATAATTTGATATGTAGCATGAATTATTAAATGTTTGTATGGTTGTTTTTAATAGCCCAATCTTTCCAATTCCCATTTTTCACACCGAAAAACATACCTCCGTTATGCGCTATATCAGCATGTTCTCTTGGAGTTATTTTGTTTGGTGGACCACCATAATGTGTATCACATGTTGCACAATAGTGTTTTGATTTAGCCATACTGTGTTATATTATAACATAGCAAAGTATAAATATGTATCGTGAATGTATTGAAATAAAATATATAAAAGATAAATGAAAATAGTATATAAATTTCGTATTTAAAGAGAGATATAAATATTAATGAAAAATAATAATATATTTACTAGAAAAGCAATCTAGATAATATATCACAAAGATAATTAGATGAAAATCATTGGTTATTTATATCCTAAAATATTACTATATTATATGACTATCTTACCAAAAAAATGGATTCCATATGAAAAGACAATCTACCTTGAGGATTATGACATACTAATTGTTAGTGACATCCATTTGGGTAGATGTGATTCATCTGAATTTGATAAAGAATTTCAGTACAATGAAAAATATGAGCGTTTGAATAATAGTATTGAAAAATTTAATCCTAAAACACTCATTCTTAATGGTGATACGTTTTATAACCAGTTTAATGGTTGTAATCCAATGATAGAAGATGAATATGCTATTTCTATACTGAGAAAATGGCGTGATTCTGTAGATGAATTTCTGCTCTTAGAAGGAAACCACGAATTAACATTAGATGGATTCACAGATAATATCAAAGACGAATTTAATGTTGGCATGTATAAACGCGTAGATGATATTCTAATCCACCACGGACACAATGAACCCGCTCAGGAAGCAAAACACAATATCATTGGACACGTACATCCACGACGTGACGGTGATGATGTATTCCATTACTGTAGTAATGGGTATGAGGGTTCCTCAGTTACAATTCTACCAACGTTTTGTAAATATGTTGATGGCGTAGATATTGATTATTATGATGGAATCTGCCCTATTCTTGATGACGGAATTGATTCTAAAGAATATAAATGTATGAAAGCTTAAAACATTAATTATATTTTTAGTTATAATAATTTATATAATTGGTAAAATATATAACGTATTATTTTGACATATAATATATGGAAGTAACAGAAAAAATATTTAATCAATATAGAAAAGTTCAACAAGCAGGTCCAGCAAATATGGGTAATAAGAATGCAATACAAAGATATGCATATCAACAAGAATATTTTGAACTTGTCACATATATTGAAGATGGTGATTATTACGAAGAATTACTTATGAATTATGATAAGTATGCATCAAAATGGCCTGACGAATCTTAATTAAATTAATAATATTTATTTACGCCTACAAATTCAAATCCTTCAAATTCAACCGGTAGAGAATTCCTACTTATAACCATCCATTCACCATCATAGTAAATTTCATCTTCAAGACGTATAGTTGTACTTTTTCGCCCTGAATTGGGATGCCAATCAGATTTATATTCCAACCATTGTTCTTGAGGCAATTCTTTTTTTGATTTATTTAATACAGATATTTTAATTGTATATTCGTCAACAAATGTAAGCTGAGCAGTATAATTTGTATGTATTTTAGTTTTTATGCTTTCACCGACTTGTATTTCATCATGTACTAGAACAGATTTGTCTTTATGTATTTCAAATTCTGATTTTGTTTTATGTTTTTTACTCATGGTTGTGATTATTCTCCATTATTTTTTGAAAATAAACCCAATTACGGAAATCTGTACCACAATCGGGACAATACGAACTGCCAGCATAGCGTGAAAGTCCTGCAAGAGGCGTCGGATAAAATGTTCGATTACATTGTGAACAAATTATACGCATTCGACCAGTTTTTGTTTGCATGAAGAACGGAGCAAATCCATCTCCATTTCCAGACGGGTCTGCGCGAGATATTTCTGTTTTTGTAGGCATATATAATCTATATTTTTACATTTTTATAAATCTACGGGTTTTAAATTTCATATATTTGTAAATCAATTTATCATATAAAATTATATTTTTATTTGTATTGGGGGTAAATTTATTACATATTTAATCAATACATTATATATGATTATATATGATTAGTTTAGGTTTATTAGCGTCTTTTTCTACAATTATTTTTAAATCTGGAAAGAGTTTAGCAACGAAGATGGCAACTTCAGAGACAGATTCATATATTACATCATTTGCTACGCGGGTGGTCGGTCTATTTGTCACAGGATTTATATTATTAATATTATCAAATAATATTATAATACCAACGGAATATGTATTTTGGATTTCTTTAGTTTTGAATTCTATATCTTTAGCAGGTTCAACAATATTATTTACAATTGGATTAAGAGAATCAGATATTAGTATTGTTGCACCACTTATGTCTTTTATTCCATTAGCTACAATGATACCGGCTATTTTCATTTTAAATCAAATACCAACTATAATATCGGTTTTAGGTATTTTGTTAGTTACCGCAGGTGCATATATTATAAAATATTCAGGAAAAAGAAAAAGGTATATTCAAGCCATTAAAATCGTTGTATAGTGATAAAGGAGCGAGATATACTTTATATGGTGTTCTTGCGTCAAGTTTCATTCCTACATTTTCTAAAATCGGTATAACACATACATCTGAGTTAATGTGGTTATTTTTAGTCAGTTTAACTTCTAGTTCAATTCTAATGGTTGTTATTTACTTCAAAAAATCAAATATCAATTTTCAAGATTCAAAATCTAATATAGGTATTTTATTTATAGTTGGACTATTTAATATGTTATTAGGATTAGCTCAACTATATGCTTATAATTATATTGACGTTGCATATGTTCAAGCTATCAAACGTATTAATATATTATTTACAATATTAATTGGCAGTGTATATTTCGATGAACCAAGATTAAAACAAAGGTTATTATCTGGTTTTATAATGGTTTTGGGTGTTATATTAGTAATAATAGGTATCTAAAAATAATTTCTAACTCTTTATTATCTAATCGTGGAAATATGTCGCATCGATTAATATAACATATTATTAATATATAATTATATTTGTTTATACCGAATCAGAATAATTCCTGAACCCCCTTGTCCACTTTTACCTGAACTCGTAGCTGAACCAGAACCTCCACCACCACCTGTATTTTGTAACCCATCTTTACCTGAATCACCGACATCTGTAGCCGCTATTCCACCACCACCTTTTCCACCATCATGACCGGAATTTCCTCCACCTCCTCCTCCAGAAAACCAACCATTTTCTCCGAAATCATTTGAAAATGTATCTCCGTAATCTAAACCGTCACCACCTGTTGTTCCATTATTATATCCAATATCTGCACTACCTCCCGGTTCACCCGCGCCGCCACCACCACTTGTAGGACCATAATAATCTCCATCTGAACTGTAGTTTCCATTAAATTTACCTCCAGAATGTCCTTGGTTATTTATACTCTCTCCCGGTTCTGCTCTATGACCTCCCCCACCACCAGAACCTCCATCCATACCTTTACATGGTGAATTATTCCAACAACCACTATTTACATTTAACGTATCACTATCACTACTTGCTCCACCACCACCACCAAATGCCACTAAATCATCAAATATAGAATCACCACCAGAATCACCAGAATCATGTGTTGATTTTCCATTTCCACCATCTCCGATTTGAATATTATGGGTCCCTTCATTAACGTACAAATTATTTTCAAATATGAGTCCTCCTGCCCCACCACCTCCACCTCCAGTACCGTTGAATTGTGATGTATTACCTCCACCACCACCTCCACCAACAATTAAAATATCAATTTCACCTTCACTCGTAACCTCGAATGTATGTTCACCTATAGTATTAAATTCATGTATTTTATAATCTACATTATTAATCTTTTTATTATATATATTACCACCTTTAGCTATAACATTATCTATATCTACTTTAACGTCAAAATTGTATTCAAATGTATTCACATTTGTTAAATCTGCATGATTTATTTCGATTTTTATATTCATATTTTTAACTGGGCCGTCTGGTTCAGGTAATTTTCCATTTAATTCTGTGTTTACTATATCAATATAATCTATATAATTGAGCAGATTAATTGATTCATTATGCGATTCTAAAGATATATTTATTTGTTCATTTATCTGTGAATACGCATTGTCTTCTATTTTAGCATAAAAATTTATCTTAAGGTCCTCAGATAAACTAGTAATATTATTTGTATCAATATCAAATTTAGATAAATTTAATTTTAATCCATGTATGTCTGTTGAATTTGAATATAACTGAACGGTATTGTTTTCCTTATTAGTTATATTAAAATTTGCTACGGTTGCTTTTACAGGTTTAGTATTATATTTTGTATATCCAATCGTACTTAGGCTACATACGCCAACCATATACGATATATATTTCCGTCTGTCCATAATTACAATTATAAATGTATTACAACGTTAATAACTTAATGGTCGTATTATAATGAATACGTTTTACAATAATTACGACTATCGATAAAATGATTACATATTAATTCAAATTATTTTATAGATAATAAAAATCATCCACCATATTTGGAATATAATAAGTAAATAATATATCAAAAGTTTTAATATGTGTTTCAGGGTATTATAAAATATGGACGTGAATTCATCTAAAGAAACCCGTGAACACAGGATTATAGAGGTAAATGGTGTAGAGTTTGATGCTCGGAATCTTGTTCCTGAACTTGGTTTTCTTCGTCATGGAGAGTGGAACGGTCGTAATAAGGCTACACTTCAAAAGATGAAACGCGCTGGTCTTGTCCAACGAAGAATTAAACGTGATTCATACGATATGAGTGTAAAGTCTAAAACGTGGGTACAAGTGGATAAAAAATGTAAAGAATTGTTTGATAATTTGAATGAACCATATTCAAAATGGCGTGTTCGGTGTGGTCGAACAAAATTTGGTCCGTGGGATGAAAGTGAAGTAGATAATGCAAAAGAACTTGCTACGGAAAAGAAAAAAGAATTAGAAGAAAGAAACCCAGATGTTGAATTCCGGTTAGATGAAGAAGAAATAAATCACATTCCTATTAAATAATTAATAGAGGAATTAAAAAGTATACTAATCACTCTTGTATTTATTATCTATTAAATTACGATAGGGATAAAAATAAGCTTTTCATTTGCTTATCCTATCTACCACACATTTTAATTATACGCTCTATATTCGTGTGGGTAAATCCTTTGCGTCATGAGCCGAATTGAGACTCATATTTTTTGTTAGAATTGAGTTATCATGTCGGAGTTTAATCCGACGACCCCAATATTCCAAACAACTCTATCCATTCCGATAGAGTTTAAATCACCGTATTATGGCGAAGGTATTAATATATAAGTACGGTTATTATTTAAATCTTGTGAATTATTGTTCTCAAGAAGATAAGAAAATTTAATACGTTTAGGATAGTATATAGTTATATGAGTCAGATTCAAAAAATTGCCAAAAAATGTCATGAGCTTCGGCAGAAATCAGATAGTTCTTCGACTACACGAGTAATTTTCGGGGTTGAAGATGGTGACGTGATTCTCTCGTATCACCCTAAAGAAAATTCAATTACAATTTCTGTTGTTCCAAATGACTTTGAAAAATCGTCTGCAGAACAAATTATCGATATGATTTCGAAAGAATTTGGTCGCACATACGGGGATGTTGAAGAATCAGACTCCGGCGCTGTAGTTGAATATACAACACAGATTAACTGGTCACACAACTAATACAATTAGAATATATTATATTGTATAGTTATGATTATAATGACGTGAAATTATTCTAAATTCACCACCATCATATTTTATTTCTACACATTCAGATGTATTTATATATGGAGCTTCGCCAAAATCATAATTTTCAATATATTCAAATAAACAAAACATTGGTCCTCCATGCGTAATTATTATGATTGTATCTGAATCATTGTGGTTTTTTACGATATCGTTTAGTCCAGATACAACTCTATTTAACATTTCTTTTGAGCTTTCACCGTTAGGATAACGGTCATTTTGCGTTTCTACGGCATCAGGGTAATCTTGTTTGAATTCTTGTAATGTTGGATATTCTGTCGCAATACCAAAATCAAATTCTGTGAATCTTTCATCTATTTTAACATTTTTGTTCGGTCGAATTATATTTGCTGTTTGACGTGCCCGTGTCAACCCAGACGAATAAATAGATTTTACATCTTCTGTTAGTGAATCAATTAATTTTTTAGAATTGTGAGCCTCTTTTTCACCCTTTTCTGTTAATGGATAATCTGTACGTCCATACACACCAGATTCGATATTTCCCTTCGTTTCACCGTGTCTTACAAATAATAATTTCATAATTATACTGATATTAATATTTATATACTATATTAATTTCGGATATTTGATTTAATAATTATATTCTATTATTTCATAGTATGAAATTACATCATAACACACAACTATTCATTTCGGTGAAAGTCTTTCAAAACAGACTTATAAGTATCATAAACGTATATTCTAATATGAACTCTATATTTAAATTGTTTAAAAATAAAAAAGTTATTTTATTTATTCTAGCAAGCGTCTTATTCGGTGGAACTTTCGTTGGGGCGAAGGCAGGATTAGAATATATGCCACCAATTTTGTTTGTCGCTTTAAGATATGATATTGCAGCATTAGTTTTATTTTTATACCTTATAACGACACATTCTTTAAAAGAAATAATACCACGGAACAAAAATGACATTTTAGCTATTTTAGCAGCCGGTGTATTTGCTATTGGTGCAGCTAATGGTTTTCTATTTATTGGCCAGATAGAAACAACGAGCGCAGTATCAGCAATTATATTCAGTCTTATTCCAATATTTACACCTATATTAGCTATCTTATTACTTAATGAACGTTTAACAATAGAGGGTAGTATAGGAACAGTAATATCACTTGTAGGCGTTTCATTCGTTATTGGTATAACACCATCAAATATTGTTAATTCTTTCACATTGGGTACATTATTCGTGTTAGCAGGAGCATTTTCTACATCTTTCGGTACAGTTCTTATAAGATGGTCAAAATCAAATCTTGAAAGTACTATCAGAACAGCATGGGCATTACCAATTAGTGCGATAATGCTTCATATTATTAGTTATAGTAAAGGTGAATCAGTACAATTTATTGAGTGGAATTACATTTCAATAATATCTCTGTTATATGTCGGTATTTTTGCGGGAGCAATTGCTTACGTTGCATATTTCAGATTATTAGATGATGTCGGCGCGATAAAATCAAGTATTGTCTTCTATATAAGTCCTATAATAGCGACCATTGGTGGATGGATATTATTAAATGAACCATTATCAGAAAATTCAATAACAGGATTTATTATTATTTTCACAGGTTTTATTATAATGGAATGGAGTACAATCTATCCTATATTATTATCTTACTTTGATAGAAAACAATCTCACATAAATATTTTTCATTAAATTTTAAAATTATCTAAAAGTTTTATAAAATCAAGGTTGTTTCAATTGTGATTATTAAATAGAAATATTTGTCCGACCGGAAGTATTAGTGCTGTGTAGAATTTATACGCATAAATATATAGGATATAAATATATAATATGAAATATGGTTAATTTAACTGAAGAACAAGCACTTGAATTTGCAGAGGCTATGGGTGAAACGCACCCACCAACAAATACGGATTTAATTGATACACATATAGAATGGTGGCAAGAAAATCACCCTAAACATGCACCAATAATTCGAAATTGGTACGAACAATGGCAAGATAAAGTAAATGATGAAGATATAGATTTTAAAGAATATGATAGTGCATATCGAGAATTTATGGATATTTTAGATGAACTACCAAATTAGGTAAAATTAATACAATTTTATATTATGTTCAAAACTATCTAATGATACATTTGGTTGTCTTGATGTTAAAAATTGAACCGGTCTGTCTTTGAATTCACCTCGTGTCGTTTCTATATTCACATTCCCATATTTACCTTTAATACAGCTAATTGATTTTGCATCATTCTCTACATCTATATAAATATCAACATCACTTATTGAATCTCCCTTATCTACTTTTTTATAGGGGTTTGCGAAACTTCCTACAAGATGAATTGAATTAATTTTATCTAATGAAACTGGTAAAATTGGCTTGAGGTCTGAATATAGTATTTTAGTATTTATATTTTCTGACATATTTAATACATACAAGATATTGTTTATATATCTTTGGTATTTTTAATATATGATATTAAAATAATAAAACATTTAGTCTTATAAAATAACGTATATATGTAATGAGTGAATATATGTCAGATTATGAATTATTAGCTGAATTGAAAAAATACCACCCAGTTGCAACGACACCGATGATTGCACAAAATATGAATAAAAATCCCGATAAAATATCAAAACAATTATCTGATTTACAGAGTCAAGGTAGAGTTAAGAAATTAAGTCTTAAAGGTCATGTTGGATGGTATGTTGTAAGAAATGATAAAATACCATATAAAAATCCGTGAATCACTCGACCTCAAGGGGTGAGGTATTCTCCTAAACCACTGAAAAACAGCCAAATAAGTTATCTATATTTTTTATTTGCATTTAGATACATTACATAACCCTTACGCCAGTAATGTAATGGAGAAAAGTGTATAAAAAGGTAGATTCGCGTACAGAAATTAAGTTATATTATGAAGTTAATGAAAATATATCACAGAAAAATATTAATATTAAATATACAAAATTTACAAATCTAATGTCATATCTAAATATAACAATAGAATAATTATAAATAATAAATTTTAATTATATACCTCAATTATCGCTCCAAATTTATGTCCGTTTCCTGATTCATCTCTGGCCAATATTAATTCTTTACGTTCCTTACGTTCTTGATTTGGTTTATCTATTTCTATTTCTAGATAAAATGTATAAAGGTCTGGATGATTATATTTAACCGGTTCAATTTCACCAAGTATAGTCATATTTGACGTATCTATTTCATGTGGAACTTGTTTTAATAGCGGTGACCATTGTCCAAAAGTACCAACCCATTCGCCACAATATATTACACGACCATTGTTTCTATTAGCTATTTGTATTACGGAATTTGTAAAGTTAGTTTGTTCCATATGTATATTATATATACAGGGGTTAAATATTTATTTAGTATAATAAATAATTATATGCGAAATAAATATCTTAAACGTAATATTAAAAGACTTAATTTACAAAATCTATATTTATTCTATATCTATCTCTTCTAACCCACCCAATAATTCTAATTTACATACTTTTGATTCAAACTCATTAATGAAATATTTAAAAACTTCAAACGAAGAATCCGTATCATGTGGTCCGATTTTTACGAAGTCAGAATAACTTCTAAATGAGATTTCACCTCGGATATCATCATTATATACATAAACCTTACAACGTAAATAACCGTCCATCGGCTCCATCATAAAAGATACGTTATCCATATCTTGAATTGAATTCCACAGTTCACAATCTTTACCGCGTTCTTCAAATATAAAATCACTACCCCATTTAGGTTTAAACACGGCTGGGCCAATTCTACAAGCATTAAAATTATCTAATTCTTCTACAGTACATATATCCCATGCTTCACGGACAGTAGATTTTTCCATATAGTATACGAAAGACTAGAGTTATATAATAATACCGAAATGAACCTAATTTTGACCAGATGCGATTATACAACCGATAGATTCGCCTACATGGTCATCAATATCGATTTCGTGCCAATTCGGTTCCGTAATAATATGAATTTTAAAATATGTTTCATTAATAACGGTAAATTTAAATTCTCCATTAGAATCTTTAAATGTATATGAGTAAACATTTTCTTCAATGATATTTGAATTTTGTTCAGGAGAAATTACGATTTAGTCTTCTGTTTGTTCAATAATTTTTTGTGTTAATTCCCCGTCTTCCAAAAATCTATTTTGTCCTTCAACGATTTTATTTGCATATTCATTAATGTTTGTTACGTCCATATTTAACCATATGTCTATAAGAATATAATGCTATTGATTAATGTTTTTATTTTATATAACATAAATAAAGATTCAATAAATTAATAGTCTTAGAAGAATAATTATACTTAATGAATAGAAGAGAAATTTTGAAATATACTATACCCACAAGTATGGGTTTATATTTAACAAATTCACCTCAAAAATCATTATATACATCGGTTAATGCAATTAATGAAACATATGTCATTTCATCAAACACAGATGTTAATTCAATAAATTTCCAATTTACAAATTTCCGTGTTCAAGGGACAAATATTAACTTTAAAGATTTAATAATTAATTTTTATACGATTATAAATGATTCAAACATCGGTCTGATAAAAAAATTAGATAATTTTGAAGACACAAATGAAATAAACTTAGATTCACAGTCTGTAGATTTAACAGAATCAACAAATTATACAAATAGTTTACTTCCAGATATACGAGGGGAAAAAATAACATTTAAACTATTGATTGAATTCAAACACCCACAAATCGTAACAAAAGAAGAAGAAGTTATCTTTGATATAAAATTATCAGAATTAGAACCTATTGAAGCTCTAGGTGGCGATATAACGCAAACAAATATAGATGGTGATACATACAAAATTCACGCGTTTAAAGATACAACTGATGAAATATTTAACGTGTTAAATAAAGGTAGTCTAGGAAAAATTGATATTTTAATTGTGGGTGGAGGTGGAGGGAGTGGTTCTGGTTTGAATGCAGATAGAGGTGCAGGTGGTGGAGGTGGAGTTATATTTAAACAAAATTATAACATTGAAGAAAAGAAATATGATATTTTTGTAGGTGATGGAGGTTTACCAGATAATAATGGAGGTAATACAATATTTGATAAAGATAATATAAATCAAATTATATCACTAGGTGGTGGTGCTGGTGGAAACTTTGGTGAAAATGGAAGTGATGGAGCATCAGGTGGCGGGGGTGGAGGAACATCTCCAAATAAAACGTCAGGAGGTTCATCTATAAATAATCAAGGATATATGGGTGGTGCTGGTGGTGGAACATCAGAATCCGGTCGAAATGCAGGTGGTGGTGGAGGTGGTGCAGGAAGTAAAGGATTAGATAGTCCTAATAATACAAGACATGGTGGTGATGGTGGAGTGGGATTATATTATGGTGATATTTTTAGTGATAATTTCGGTGACGATGGTTACTTTGGTGGTGGCGGAGGTGGTTCTGGTCGTGATGGTGGTGGAGAAGGTGGAAAAGGCGGAGGTGGTAATGGAGCAAGTAGTGATGGAGATACAAATTCATATCTTAACGGAGCAAAAAATACAGGTGGGGGAGCCGGTGCATCAGAATCAGAAGGAGGTTCAGGAATAATATTAATACGTTATAGAATATAATATTATTTATATATCACCAATCGATATAATAATATATAATATAAATTAATACTATTCCTGTTGACATAATAACTTCCAGATATAGTCCAGATGAATTAATCATATATTAAATATATATTTGACTAAATAATAAACTTGCGAATATAATAAGTCTTAATATTTTGTATAGTAAATTATATAAATTTATATATCTCATGTCATTCTAATTTTAGATAGTATTATAAATAAGGAGTTTTAATAGTATAATATGAATAATAAAGAAGAATTAATTGATAGTATTACCACAGCTTTAGATAATGACACTGTGGCTGATTATGATGAGATAAATACGCGAGAATGTACCTCCGAGAACTATGATGGCTTTTCAATTACGGTAACCGGGTATATAGTTCCAATTCGACCTATGATAGAAGCTGTTGCACCATTTGATGAATGGCGCGTTGAAAATGTTGGCATGTATGGTGACATTCCTTCTGAAGAAGAATATGAATATGGTATAACAATGTTCTGTGCATATGTTGGACAAGAATTTGAGAATAATATATTTACGTAGTGATAATTATAAAATAAATATATGTACTTAAAATTTAAATCAGATACATAATATTGGAAAAATAAATTCTGCGGATGCTATGAAACTTATCATATCTAATGTATACGCATCTGAAGTTGAACGGCCTATTTTAAAAAATAAAGAAAAAAATAATGATAAAATACTCAATAAGCTAAGTCTTTGCCAATTTTCTATATTCATTCTTACCACGCGTACCACCTAATGAACGTTTTTCATTATCAAGAAGCTGAGGTTCGACGCTAATTTGGCGAATATTATCAGGCGCGTCAGGATGTGGTCCCGTCATACTATTATATCTACACTGTCGCTTATTTAATGTTGCGATTACTCTTTTGAAGTATTTTGTATTATATAATTGTATTTTAACGTTAACTACTGTAGTTAAGTTATCATAATTATTAGTTTTTGTGTAAAATTACAATAAAACTTGTTACAAATCCGACTGCTGAACCAAATAGGTGTAACTTAGCAGAAATAGGACCGTAACCATCAGAAATTCCTGATGCAGATATCATATTAAATAATGTTGTTGCATTGTGCTGGAATATTCCAAAGTAAAACGAAACATCAATCATTACTTGTTTACTCATATATAACACGATTACAAGATACAGAATAGTCTTGTATAGGTCAATCTTCTCTGTAGAACTTTTTAACTTAGTATACAATGCGTGAAAACATGCAATGAGTGCTGTAGCATGTAGTGACATAACGACGAGACTAAAACCTATTACATTAGGATAATACATGAAAATTATTGTACTTACGACAGTTGAAACCAATAACGCAAGTAGATAATATTTTTTATTTTGAATGGAAATCAATATATATGAAAATACGAAGAAAGATGCGGTGTTTGTCATTATATGACTGGTGTTTGCATGGGAGATTGTTCGAGAGAAAGCATTTTCTATATCTATATACGCATGGTTAAAGTTGAATAGACGCGGAACATCACTCATCGTAGAAAACTCACCGCTCTGTATAATATAAAACCATGAAAGTAATAGAGCAGATATAAAAATAGGGAGGTACGTTGTTTTAATAATAGATGTTATTTTCCCAAACGAGTAATTATAGCTCTGCATACTATATTATAGATTCTAGATACGCATAAATGTGTTTAAATCATATCCCTACGTGAATTACCTCGATGTCAAGCATCGGGGTATTCTCCTATACCACGGATAAAACTATACATTATAATAATTATATAATTTATCTCGTTCCTCTTGCGTAAGAACACGACCATATATTTGAACATCATCTATTTTACCGTTAAAATCTTCTCCTGACCTTCCTTCTCTCCTACCAATTTCCCAGTCGGTATTTTCTACACTTATTTTTCCACTAGGGTCTGTACCTGTAGATACAAGAGTATTATTTTGATATAATTTTGCTTCTGATGTCTCATAATCATAAGTACCAATAAAATGATTCCATTCTTCAGGATTACTTATACTTGCTACACTATCATAATTCCAACCTGTATTTTCTGTATGTACAATAAAAGCCATTTTATTCTCATTATTATATATAGGACCTAATATGAATGCCTTATAATTACTTACAACAGACCATTTTTGGTTGTATTGTCCATTTAGTCCAGATTTCACCCAAGCAGAGACCGTAATTTTTTCACGCGGATTAATTGGCGGTACAGAAATATGATTATTATTTCCACTATCAAAAGAATAAGATTCGTTTTGAATACCTTGTGAACTTGTTGTGACATTACCAACGATTGTTCCATCATTATTATTCCATTTATCTAAAGACGTAGAATCGACGGTATCAGAATCATCAAAAGTCCATCTTGCAATTCCAGAATCTGGTAAATCGCCTTCAATTATATTTAATACAACTTGATTTACGTCTGATTTCGTAGAAACCTCATCACATTCTAACTCAATTTGAATATTAATATCTAATATGTCATCAACAGATAAATTTTGACTGGAAACATTTACTTCAGAACTATTCGTTAAATCAATAGGTCCAATATTATTAGATATGTCATTTATTCCATCACCTGTATCTAATGTTAATTCAATCGGTGGTGTAACTTGTGCTAATGTGTTTCCTATTCCTGCCTTGATTGTTATTGTTAATGGATTACTTATATCAATATTAGATGTTTCAACGTTGAATTTACTGATATTTAGGTTTATTGCTGGAGAATCCCAATTTTCTGGTAATGATTGTATTGAGTTAAATTCAAATGAGGTAGCCATTGCAGATTGAGATAATAAGTGAATTCCAAAAAAGCTAGAACCTACCGTTGCTAAACCTGTATTTGTAACAAATTTACGTCTATTCATTATAATATATATGTGGGTTATCGCTATATATTTAACGCATGATAGTTACGGTTTTTTCTATTTCAGGCATATTATAATAATATCTATCAAAGTACAAATGTGTTATTTAGATTTGAAATTATATTTTTTCACCGAGCCAACTATTTATATTTCCAAATTTAGAACTTATTTTACGAATTATATATAACTAGAAAAACCACGAAATATGAAAACGTTAATGTGCCGAAAAGTGGGTCGAGAGGGATTTGAACCCTCGATTTCTGGATTAAAAGTCCATCGCCCTAGGCCAGACTGGGCCACCGACCCTGACCGTTTTATTGAGCGCTGTACCCATGAAGGCTGTTGGCGCTGTGCTTGTTTTGTTTACTTCCTCAAGTCAAGGAAGTGATGATTGGTTACATCATACCCTTGCGGGTACGCCGCCTCTAGGACTCGAACCTAGGACCACTTCGTATCTGCGGTTTGTAATCCGTACAGATTATCAAACCTTAACAGCGAAGTGCTCTACCAACTGAGCTAAGGCGGCAAACAGTACGCGGGTGTACTGTTATGCTTGCGTATCCAATTACATAGATGAACGGGTATAATATAAAACTTTCGAATTTATTATCTTATTTTTAACTTATATACTATAATAAGATAAACATTTAGGAAATTTGTAAATTTTACCTATCTTAATTATAAACGCTTACTATTATTAAATAAATAAAAGCACGAGTAATGCTGTTATTAGTGCATGAGTTTTCAAGCGAATGTTATACAACGATGGACGATACATCAGGCCACAAGGCCACGCAGATAACAGACTCAATAAGATATAAGCTTTCTTATATTCCAAACTGTTTATTTTGTAAGTATATCAATATAAAAATTACGCCGCCTCTAGGACTCGAACCTAGGACCACTTCGTATCTGCGGTTTGTAATCCGTACAGATTATCAAACCTTAACAGCGAAGTGCTCTACCAACTGAGCTAAGGCGGCATTAGATTATGACCGTATGAATCTGCACTTATTTAATCATCTTGGCTTTCTCACTAATATCGCTCATATAATTATCAGGGATGAAATTTTATAAAGATTTCGGAATCACATTTTAAAATCCAAATGATTATTTATCTTCGCCATTATGTATTAATATATGACTATAATGGAAACCATTTTAAAACGAGATGAGGGCGTTCAGAGTATGGCTAGATTAAACGCAATACTTACAGATTGGTATAAAACATTGACCAGATAAAAACGCGGTGTTAGGTCTTATGAACGTTTAGAAAAATTTAGAGAAGAAGGATTATATCAAACGGCAAATCGATATTTCGAACATATTGCATCAGAAAATGATATGCAATTTAATGGGGAAGCTCGTGAACTACTAAATGAGTGGTCTGATGAATTTAGACCAGATTATGTCTCTGAATCTGAAGAAAAAGATTGGGATAAGTTTGACCGTAGTTTAACACGAGTATTATTAGATGGTGAAATCCGTATTGGTGGATTTGCCGTTGATACTGCCATAGATATTTGTAACGTAACAATCAATATCTATGATACAGATATACTTCGGGAAGAGCTTAAAGAGGAATTTGAAAACTTATGGATAGACTGGTTTCATAGGTTAAATGATTTGTATTGGGAACGTAGGGGTCAAATGTACCAGAGAATCGTTAAACAAATAGAAAATGGGTATGTTGAATCAGAAGACGAATTGTGGGAGACTCATAAAGATAGATATCCTGAATTTCCTCGGTATACTGTTATAGCGGATGAGGAAATATATTAATCCGTAGAATTATAAATATGGAGTTATAATCTACATGTATGAATTTTAAAGAAGACAAATTTTTTGTAACAAATATTGACACGTATCGTGAAGATATACCTAGAGATGGTGGTGTTCATTACATTTATATCTCAAGTTGCGTAGACGATGTATGGGAATTGGATGATAGTGACATCGATTTAGAAGATGGTGAAGTTTATATCCGAGAAGTAAATAAAACTGGTTCTGGTGGAAGTTTATGTGCAGAAATTGAAACTGTTGAAAAATTAATTGAGAATGGAGATATTAAATCATTAGATGATTTTATAGAATCATCAGATTAAATTATCATAATATATGTAATTTTGTATATAATAAGATTAGTATCTGGTAATAACTGTTATAACCTACATCAGATATAAATAAATAGATGAGAAAACGGGATTAATCTGTTCTGGGGGGAACGATTGATTCGACCCAATTTAGGGAATTCTCATCTACCCAATTGAATTTACGGAGGATTTTCGACCTATATTTCGTGAAAAGACTATATCTGAAGGTTAACATATTTATACACATACAATAATATTTCCATCTTTGGAACACTCTAAACAAATAGTGCTACGAGAGCAATTACAGAGATAACGAGTCCACCAGCCATTTGTTGAAAGTTTCGCTGATATCCACTATATGCCGATAGTATAAGCGAACCAATTAGAGCTACAATAAGGGGATTCTGTGGATGAAATACCATATTATGTATTAACAATCAAACTACTTATATTTTTATCCTAGACATTATTTAATGTGGATTTTATCGTATGATTGGTGATTCCTTGTACTAATTCGTCTAAATCGTCTATCTTTACGCAGAGTCTTCACTAATCTTCCAGCCCCAACAACCATCTACGATTAATATATAGATTTCTAATATTGAGTATCCAAGTGATTATATTTGATATACCTTCCTTCAGGATAAGATTTATTATATAGCGACATACGATTTATAAAGAAAACTATATAGGTTTCTATAATAAACTATATGTATGGAATTTAATGAAGATAAATTTACAGTCCATAATATACGAGATTATAGAGAAATTACAAATCACGCTGTAAACGCAGAAATAGACTATATATACATTTGGAGTAATCCGAATGATGTGTGGGATTATGAACAAATTGATGTTACTGTTGAGGACGATGAATTTCTCATTCAAGAAGTAAATGAAACTGTTGACCAAGGAAGATACGTTGCTATTAAATCAGAAAAAATTAAGAATCTTCTTGATGAAAATATAATTGAATCAATAAAATAATAACATATCCATAATTATTTAATGTATTGTTATTGTAATTTAGGTATGGATTACAAAGAAGACTATTCAAAGGAAGATAAGATATATTTTGATGGAGAACTTTATAATATTATAGATAGAAATCAATATAATGAACATGTGGAAGGTAATATTGGTTCAAACGTCGGATATATTCAAGTCTGGAATGCACCACACAAGAGTGGAGAATATAGAAATTCAGGGCTTTATATTGGGAAAGATGGGTTATTAGTTAGAGAACAAAACAACGGTTATAAAGTAGTGAATTATTTTGTAATGGTATATCTAGTTAAAAATGGCATAATAAATAAATCTACGTAGTTTTAACTCTGGCAACTTTTATTACAATGTGTTGATATACTAATATACGTATATGAATAGAAGAAAATTTTTAGCACTAGGTAGTGCTTCGATGGTTGTTGGTATAGCAGGTTGTTCTTCGAATAATGATGCTAAACTTAGAGAACTGAGTTTAGATATGATGAATGAGACTGGTTCTAATCAGACGGTTCATTTTATGCTTGAATCAGAAGACAAAATAAGTAAGTGGTATAAATTCGATGTTGGTGTCGGAAACAAGGAGAACTTTGTTATAGAATTAGAAGAGAGACACTTGTGGGATAAATATCATATAATCTCTGGTGAACATCAATCACGAGGGTCTTTATTAGGTCAAGCAGATAAACGTAATTGTATAACGTTAAACTTTAGGATTAATACAGACGGAATAACCGGAAATTTCGTTACAGATGATACGGTTTGTACAGAAGAATCTACAGAAGAATAAAATTAAGAATTATATTCAGGATGATGCACGCTTTTCGTTTTTCCCATACATCTAGGACATGTAACTGTCCAGAGTTTACTTCTGCAGTCCCAAATGTACCCACAATGAGAACACGTTGTTTCATGAGTGTGTTTGGTTGTGTCGTCACTCATATCTCACACGACGCGCTCTAACACGATATAGATTCGGACAACGATTACAAAAATAAAGGTAAAAATCTAATGGCTTTTTGTGAAGTATCTAATTACTTTCATGGTGTGCGTCAGAAGTATTAAAATGATTATCGGTTAGAATCTGGGGGCATTCTAGGGGGCTTGTTCGCGGCGGATTGCAGTGGGGGCGCATCCCAACTTTTGCTTTGAGGGCCTTGGAGGGCGTCAGCGGGGGAATGTTGCGTGCGTTGGAACGCATATGATAATTAATTGGCTACTTATTAAATCTTGTCATTTGAATTGAGAATAAAAAGTGTGAAATTTAACTATTATGTAAATTTAATAATAATTACGGTTTTTACGCAAAATTCATTTCACACTTTAGGAATTTCTTCACGATTAAATGTTAAGCAATCTGCACAAACCCAATGGTTGTTAGGGCAGTGGATTCCTGCTCTAATTGCTAATTCCATTGGTTCAGCGGTTTTTCCGGCTCCCGGCCCTTCTGAACCAAAATACTCTTTCATTTCTTTTCTTATTTCTTCTTCATTGTTACGAATGTGATTTATTTTTCATGCTTCGTGTTTGAACAATTAGGAACAAGACACTCTGCATCTAATGCTGGAACAGTAATTAAGTATTCACCACATACTGCACAGGCTGAATTTTCTTCTTGTGGTAAATTTTTATCAACGGTCCCGAACCCGTCTTTTTCTTTAAGTGAGTCCCATAGTTTAAAATAATCTTCTTGAGCTAATCTTTTCTTATTTTCCTTTGTTTGAATAACGATATCATCTTTCAAAAGCTTGTCATACACATTTTTTTCTTCGTCACCGTATCCAATATGAGCCACTACATTCTTTTGAGATATCGGTTCGATGATAACGCAATTTTCGCACATACAGTTGATAGAATCTCCTCTGTAAAAAGGATGCCGAATTTAAGAATTATTCGCCTCTAAATTCCGTAACGTGCTCCCAAATTTCTGTGCATCCAGCACCATCTTCTAAATTATTCAAATGTTCTTGATACTCATCAATATCGTTTTGATTTTCTTTAACTTTAGACATTAGTATAATTTAATATATTTGTAAGAGTATAATGTTTTTTGTGTTGTGTGTTGAATTAACCAAACCATTATTACGATTCAGAAATATGTATATAATATATGACAGATATTGATGAATTAAATTTTCCATATAATATAGGATTTATATTAATGCAAGGTGTGGGCAGTTTAATTGCTATCCTTTTATTTTTTGTTCCGATAGAATATCTTATAAGTAATTCATTTAAAATTTCAAAATATATTGTTATTTTAATGATAGCGTTATTTATCGCTGGTTTTGCTATAATTAATGCTGCAAGATTATTAAATATAAAGAAGGTAGATTGATATTAATTATTATTTGATGCGCCGAGAAAATGTATATTCAACTTTATAATTTTTCTATAAAATAATAATAAATTTCTAATGCTTCAAATTGCCTCGTAACTTGAACTGTTAATATATCACCATACAAGCAAGAACACCCATCTTTCTTCTCAATAATTATATTTGAATCTTCTGTATTTCTCTCTTCTAATTCTTGTAGTGCTATGTTCAATATATTCTTCAATATCATCTGTTTCTATCTTTTCCATAAGTGCCGCGACTCGGATTTGAACCGAGGACGACGAGGTCTTCAGCCCCGCGTTCTCCCAAGCTGAACTATCACGGCTAGAGGTTTCAACCTATTTAGATTTACTCCCTAAAGAATCAATGCTTGGAACAGTGCTCATGAGTCATTCCTATAAGCATTTATTAGATTCTGTTTGCCCATCACACGAGTGATACGTTTTCGGGCCATGAACTTACTTGGATTCGAACCAAGAACGACAGATAATCTATCCGTCACTCTACCAATTGAGCTATAAGTTCGATTTCTAAAAGCCGTAGTGGGGAAGGTGTGCATCAGGTCGATGTAACGCACACCTTTTGTAAGCCATGGTACGGCGTACTTTCGTATGTGAGAAAAGATATTAAATCTTTTGTTTAGATATATTCATTAATTTTGTACCTAACATACAATGTATTTCCTCTTTCTCAAGAGTAAACGCCTACGGGAGGATTCGAACCTCCAGCGGGACCTCAACAGGGTCTCAGGTTACCAATTACCCCACACAGGCAAATGCCGTGACTCGGATTTGAACCGAGGACAGCCGCCTCTTCAGGGCGGTACTCTCCCAAACTGAGCTATCACGGCGAACGTCTGGAAATGGACTTGCACCATCAACCTCTGTGTTAACAGCACAGCGTTCTACTAATTGAACTACCCAGACAAATTCGACACGATGGAAATTCTTCCATCAGATACCATCAGGGTTTTCGCCCCTTAGCTTTCACTATTTCTAGTTATGTCTATACTCGTTTTATTTGGTGAGTAATTCCGCACAGTTTATTTTGTGTCACAGTTACGGAAAATCAAGGAGAAAGCCTCGCCGTTCACGGCGGGGATGAATCCGACAGTGCTGATACAACCCACGTTTGGTATGCTGAACGAATGTTTTAAGTGCCTACATATCGTATAATCGTGTATCCGAGGCGGTCTATCCGCCCTGTCAATCGGACAATATCGGGATTC
>Ga0208282_10057_pt1 | contig 21581 bp, 26 predicted proteins | sample AntRauMetaVIRRA1_FD_184784 | JGI IMG/M metagenome (GOLD analysis project Ga0208282, IMG submission 184784) | Saline lake microbial communities from Rauer Lake, Antarctica, in enrichment culture - Antartic Rauer Lake 1 Metagenome VIRRA1 (SPAdes)... ...
TAAACCACAATATCCCAACCCAGCGGCACGGTGCCGTGGGAATCTTCGCCGTTCAGGGCGGAGAGGATGTCAAATCTTCAACTACGGGTGATAAATTATATGATTCAGCAACAAATCTAGAAGAACCGATAATACGGTCTAAAATTCATAAGTTAGCAGATAAAGAATCAAATAACATTTTCCATCCTGAGATACAGACAAATATAGTACTTGGCAATCATTCTATAATGGCTAGTCCTGCTCGAATTCATCCTGATGATAATGCGGTAAATCAACGTGATAGACGTGCATTAGAAAAATTAATTGTCCCAGATAGTGGTTTGGTTATTTGTGGACATGATGAACATAAGTCTCGGATATATACTTTTCCTAAAGGTGTATATGAATTCCGTTTCTTAGATGGTTTAAATACAGATTTATTTGGATAGTACGGTTATATACAACGATATATAGTAATATTTAAGTAACCCTGTACCCTATAATTAATTGCACATGGAAGCTATTTCCAAAGCGAAAAATACCGGTAAGATGCAGAGTGAGCTAAGTGATTCAGAAGACCTTGACAGAGTTCTTTCTGCATTTGATTCTCGACTCGATGAATTAATGTGGCAGCAAGATAAGGATGGTGTCCTATATGTAGGAGATTCCGTGAATCCAGACTTGCTTGCTCGTGTAGAGATTACAAGTTCAGGTTCGTTTGATGTTGCGATTGCAGATTCAAACGATGTGGCCGTAGAATGGCATGAGCTTGAACGTGTACCTATGATGGGTGACGAAACTAAGGTTCAAGATTAAAATCAAATATGGGCACATACAAAGACGTATGTGAATATATTAAATTGATGTTTCCATTGAATATTCTTCATGCCATCCATCATTAAGATTTAAAATAATTTTTGATGCATTATCATATGATTCTATAGCAATAACAGTATCAACTTCAGTAATAACAGTTAGACCAATATCTGATTCTGTCGGTTCAATATATCCACTAATTATAATTTCCGACCCTTTTCTTGTTATTTTATCTACAGTATATTTATAATTAGATTGTGGTGCGGGACCTGCAGAATAAATAAATAATTTATCGTCTTCTATAGTATAATCTAATTTTATTGGTCCATTTGTTGTAGATTTTTCTATATATGAATTTGTATTTTCCCATTCTTCAGGGTCTTTCCTAATTATTTCATCATTACGGTATGTTTTAAATTCTAAATTTTGTTCTGTTGTGTGTTGTGGGCGTGAACAGCCAGCTAGACTCATAAGTAATGTACCAGATGAAATTCCAATAAATTTTCTACGATTGTAATTCCTGTTTGTCATATGTATTATAAATGGACACAAACCACTTAAGTTTTACCAATATATATTACTAAAATTTGTAATATTATCGACTATACGGATTAGGTAATTTTAAAACATCCATATATAGGTGAGCTATAGATTCTGAAACCCCAGATTGAGGATTAAATTGGTCAAGTTCAACATAATATATTGGTTCATCTATATCAGTAGATAATTCACCGAAACGTTCATGAGGTTCACCATCGTTATATACGCGAACATGTAATGATTCTGTATTTCGTTTATCACGGAATACATAATCTGAACCTAATTTAAATGACATTCGTGATGCTGAACGGAATCTATCCATGAATTTTGGTGACGTTAATGAAGATGTTTTAATAACGACATCTGGACTTGGATTACCGGTTTTATAAGATTTTTCTGCAAGATATTTAAATACTTCATCCCAATTGTTAAATTCTTTAACGTCAATCATATCTAAAATCTTATAATAAAACCCTATATATTTTAAGATTTATTAAAAACATACATCAAATAATTATATAATGATTAGATACTAATATACGGTTGAATAATGAGTTCTCGTGATGAATATAATTGGGAAAAAAATGATGATACAAATCAAAAATTTAAATCATATAGCTTAACGCACATATCACCATATGGTTTTAGTGCCATTATATTGTATATAATAATATTACTATTAGATTTAGTAATAATTGGATTTTACATAGATATCGTTTTTGGATATCCACGGTATATTGCTATTATCACGATGGTTATTTTATTTTTCCCGATAGCATTTTTAATTGAATTAGTTATATTAATTGTGGATATCAACTTTCAAAATTATCTCATATCTCGAAAAGAATAATCGTCATACTTAATATATTCAAGTTATACTATAACTTTATATGGATGAATTAGTCGTTGCAGATGCTAAGAAAACGAATAGTGCAGGATTACATACATCTATTTCTACAAATTCCATACTAGAATTACATCAACGAATAATTGTTTGTTGGTTGTATGGTATAATGTTTATGTACCACTGTATTCGAGGTGGAAAAGCTCGATTACTATTTAATCCTAAATTTGCTAATTCAAAACTTGCAAATGATATTCCACCGGGGACAACAAATAGCGTTATATCATACCGGGCATCTCGCGTTGAATCATTATGGTCTGATATAAATAATGTATTCTTTAGAATTCTTGTTTCACCATTATATGGAGCATATATAATCACGCATACATTATTAGGTTCAAGAGTGTCTTTTTCATATACATATAGTGAATCAGGATTTATTTCTGAGGATGAATATATTATAAATAATGATGATACTGTTATTATGACAGCATCAATTGGCGATTATACCTAGTTGTCACTCATTTAAATTATAAATATCCCGGTTATGGGATGTAAAATGTTTATTCTTCGTCTTCTTCCGTACCGTCTAGACGTGTGAGATTCGTTGCACGAGGACCTTCCTCTGCTTCTTCGACTTCAAACTCCACACTTTGACCTTCCTCTAGGTCAGGGCCATCGATATTGGCCATGTGGAAATAAACATCATCGTCATATTCATCTCCCGCATCAATAAATCCATATCCACCTGTGTCGTGGAAAAATGTTACTTCTCCTTCTACCATAGCATATTATTTTTGTATCTAATACCTTATAAATGTATATGTCTAAAAGTTGTGTTTTTAGAATATAACGAAGAATTGAGTGGGTTCAATATCTTCGCCATTAATATATACAATGGATATTTTGTATCTCATTGTATAGAGGTTAATGGAACCTCGTTCATCTTTCGATGATTATTTATTAGTCTATACTTTCCCACAAATTGTCACATATTCCAACATTCACCAGTTCCACACTCCAAAACATTTGATTCCAGTTTTGAGTTGCGTTCCGTGGTGAGATAACGATACCGTGTCAGAATATTAGACACTTGAGATAGCGTACTACCAAGTACTATAGTTCTATTTACGTTTTGTCTATTTATTGGTAGTCGCATGTATATGTTACATAGTGCCACACGGTTATATATCTTACCCTGATAAGGGGTAACATAATAGTAAATAATATAACACCCTAGATAGTCACTACAATTATGGGATTTCATGATATTACAGATGATATTTTGTTAACGCCGATGCTAGAATATGACGATGTGATGGATATAAACTATGATAAGACAGAATCAGATAAATTTACAGACGATAATGGTAATAGTGATTCATCTCGTGTATATAGAATTAAATTTTCAAGTGAAGATATTATTGACAAAATCTTACCAACAGAAATTGGTAGAATAGAAAATAATAAACAAAACATACCTGTATCAGTTCATACAGTTTCAACAGGTAAGGGTGTTGAAAATGTTATGTATATTAGAATAAGTTAAATACAAAACTTTTTAAATCTATAATACTTATTTTCGGCATGGAAATGACGGAATCTGTTGATGATGAAGCAATCAAAGAAGCTGAAGAATTAAATAAAGAATTAGATAGATTACGCTCTGAAAAACGAGAGCATATAGATAATAAAAAAGTAAAACAAGAACAAAATACACAACAAAATAAAAATATTTTCAAGTGATATATCTTCGTTTATTATTGGTTCATCTACAGGATTAATAAGTGTGTTCGGTCTTAATCATCTATTACAATACAGTTCATTACCTTTAATATTAATTTTAAGTTTATCTACATTATTAATATATATTTTTGCATCTATATTTGCTTCTATTGCTGTAAATGATATTATAGGTAGAAATACGGATAATAATATATATGGAAATATATTTCTTGCAATATCTTTTATTGCAATTATAACTGTATTACCTCTAGGGATATTCGGTATTATTGATACGGTAGCAATAAACTCTCAGACTACAGAATTACATATGGGCACTCTATCACAAATAACTTCCTTGGGTGCATCATCTAGTTTATCTATGATTATTCTGTCTCATACTTCAACAAATGTTAAAAATAAAATAAAAGAAACATATGTTAATTTAATTAATAGATATAAAAAGAGAAAAGGAATTGAATTTATTAATTAAAAATTACTATATATTTTTATTATTAATTGATATATTATAGACTCAATGCTGTATCGTTTCAATATATTTATCATATTTATATTTCAGATTATCTTTAGAATAATTTTTGAAATCCATTTTACCATCAGATTTAATTATATCGATAATAGGTATATTCGCTTGGTATAATAATTCCGAAACATATGCTGCTGAAGGTGATTCATCAATATCTGAACAGGGGTATTTTGTTACATTTTACCATAATTTGCAAGGGTTCCAAACAATACCACTTCCATCTAAACTTTCATGGTTTACTCTGATATTATTAATATCTATTTTATTCTTATTTTTTTGTAATGTAGCAGATAAATTTAATTCATTTATACCTAAATGTGGGAGACGAATATGTTCAGGATTGCATTTATTACAAAATATCACATCAACGGTTAATTTTGTTCTATCTCTTTCAGAAACATTAACATCAGATGAATATATCCCTATTTCTGTGGTTCTAGAATTTAACGCAGAATTGCATATCGTACAGTGATATGAATTTAAATTGTGAATGTAATTTGGAATTGTTTTTTTGATTAATCTATTTTTATCTCTATCTGAAATCATATGTTGAGATAGATTCGGGAAGAAATTAACGTGTTTTATTTTAAAACTTATATGTTCTAAAATATAGCTATTTGGATTTAATATGATGATTTTATCAGTAGTATAGGAGAATACCCCGATGCTTGACATCGAGGTAATTCACCTTATGTATTACGTATTATTACACATATCCATAACTTCTTTGAAAAATGATAAAGAATATCTGGGGCCGGGATTAGTTTCAGGGTGATATTGTCTTGTTTTAATTTGTAGAATTTCAGACTCTAGACCTTCAATAGTGTCATCATTCACATTTCGGTGCGTGACTTCAAGTTCACCACCATCTAAGACGTTGTAACTATGGTTCTTTGTAGTTATCACGACTTTACCGGTGGAAACATCCATAACTAGTTGTTTAACGCATCTGTGACCAAATGAGAGCTTTTCTATTGTTCCACCTAATTCATTTACGATAATTTGTTGACCAAGACATATACCTGCAATTGGTATTTTACCAACAAATTTATTCATAAATATAATCGAAACACATATGTATTTTGGGAACTACGTATATATAATGAATAGTAATAGTGATTCGAATGATTTATCACCGAATACACGAATATCTGAAGATATTAACATATTACACGTTGAAGATGATGACGATACGCGGAATTTGATTAAAACAATGCTTGAAATGCAAAATGAAATGTTTAGTATTATAAGTGCAAAAAATCCAGAGGTAGGCATGGATATATTGGATAATAATTCTGATATCGACTGTATTATTAGTGATTATAAAATGCCAAAAATGAATGGAATAGAATTTTTAAAATATATCAGGAAAGAATACAATAGATTACCTTTTATTCTATTTACCGGAACAGGAAGTGAGGATATAGCACATACGGCAATTAATAATGGAGCCAACGACTATATGCAGAAGGATTTTTGTCAAAACAAATATGAATTGATGGAAAACAGAATCATTAATTTTGTATCTGAATATAGGACGAGAAATAAATTAATTGAACGGAGCAAGGAACTCGAAGATGAACGTAATTTCATTAATCAAGCAATTGACGGTATTCAGGATATTTTTTATGTTCTTGAAACAGATGGTACTGTTATACGAGTAAATAAATATGGAGAAGAATTTGTTAAAAAAATGATTGATGAAGATTCTAAAGATAATACAAATATAATTAATATATTCCCAGAAAGTCAAAAATCTCAGATTGAAAAATCTATATCTACATTAAGAGGAGGAAATGATGTAAAAATGAATTTAAAATTCAAAGATAATAAAGATAATAGAATAGAAATTGAAGTAAAAAGCTCTCCGTTGAAAGATTCATTTGGAGAAATTATTGGTATTGTAGGTGTTGCAAGAGATGTAACAAAACAAAATGAATATAAAAGAAAATTAAAACGTAAAAATAAAAAATTAGATGAATTTGCGAAGATTATTTCACACGATATTCGGAATCCTTTATCAATAGCGAAAGGACACCTTGATTTGTATATCAATGAAAATGAAACGGATTCGTCATTGGAAAAAACACATAATGCAATTAATAGAATAGAAAATATCCTTGACGAAGTTCTAGAAATAACTACAACAGATAGCGCTACATTAGAAAAGAAACATGTGAATATTCAATATATTGTAAATAATTGTTGGGAAAACATTGATACAAAAGATGCAGACATACATATCGGTACAAATACGATTATTCCATTAAATGAAAAGTTAGCATCTAGACTGTTTGAAAATATATTTAAAAATTCTATTAAACATGGAGGTAAAGATGTTAAAATCAAAATTGGAGCTATTGATAGTGGATTCTATATTGAAGATGACGGGAAAGGAATTCCATCAGAGAATCGTAATAAAATATTCAATTCTGCATACACGACATCATCCTCTGGAAAGGGTCTAGGATTAACAATCGTAGAACATGTCTGTGATGCTCATGGGTGGGATATCAACGTCAAAGAATCTGAAAGTGGAGGTGCAAGATTTGAAATTACAAATGTAAAATAATTATGGGGTGTGCTTTTCACGATACAATACATCTTTATCTGGATGTGTGCGGTCACCAACCCAGTTAACAAGTTCAGAATCATACCATTTAAATGGACTTCTTTTATAATCTTCAGGGTGATAAGCACGTCTCGCCATTTCTACAAACACCTTCCATTCTACATCATACATATAAACAGTCGGTGAATTTTGAAACACAACGAATAATTTTCCATATTTATAATCTGAATCTTTTCTCCAAACAAATGATTGTAAATTCTCCGAAGTATATGTTTTATCTTCTGAAGATGTAACAACAACGCGTTCTCCCGGCTTTAGTTCAGGCATATAATTTATTACAGTACCAAGGATTATATATCTATCTTTTTACGTTGAAAACTGTGTCACAACCAGTAAATATCAAATAATCTAAGTTACAGTGTTGTTAGTGGGAATATTGGACCGGACGTAGGACTAAACGTTGTTTTACGTTGTTTTGAAAATAGACTAAAGTCTAACGAACCTAGTTAATATAATTAAACTTTACAACAACGTAAAGTCAACTTGTATAACTTCGGTAATTTGGCTTGTTTTGGCCCTACTTTGGGGCTTCGGTAACAGAACCCCACTAACAACACTGTTAGTGAGATTCTGGTGTATGGTATAATAACCGGTTATACTATATAAATATATTTTTTAAATAATCTACATTAAACAGAATTTAACTATAATATAATTCACATATAAAAATACTCAAAACTCTTATATCGTATGAATACCCATACATAATATGAACGATTTTCGTGATAAGACCATTCGAACGAAAGCTTTGCAGAGCATGGAATTGAATGCTGAGATAACAGATTTACGTTGTGAATTACAGTATAAATTTGAGTGGTCTGGGGATGTAAAATCTGGACTTTCAAATATTTACACATCTATGTATGGTGATTGGGATATTAAACAAGAAAAGGCAATCGAATATATCGAAAATCATCATAGAATTACAGATATTATAAAACAGAAACATACGCGTGAAAATAAAATTAATGAACTACGTAAATATAAAAATGTATCTGCTAATGTATACATTGAACCGACTATTTACTATAAACTTTCTTATGTAGATGGTGAAACCGTGTGGGTTTCTGAAAAAATGAAAATGAATGAAAATAATTACTATATTCCTTTATTAGGTTATGTTAAATATACAGATTCGAATGTGTATGCGGAAGTTACAGATGAAAATATACATATTACTGCCGGTGAATATGAAACTGTCGTATCTAAAGATAAAGAACCCACAGAAATGAATGATTTTTCAACTTTTGTACTAGAATATCTTTCTTCACCTGATGAATGGGTTGATGCTGAAATTGAATCTATTGAAGAACATACTGACAAAATATCTATCCCTGTATCAATAAATGGAAATTCAATTGATTTAGAATTTTCTAATCCACAAGATAACAAAAGTGATGTATGGGATTTTGCTGCGGAATTTGGATATGATGACCCTTGGAATTTGCAAAAAGAACCCGCTCAAATATCATTTAATTATCCAGATACATCATCCTCATATCAGCATAATTTCTGGAATATTAGAAAACCAATTCGTTATACAAAAACTGTTGAAACACTCGTTGGAATAAAATCTAAGATATCTAATATTCTCACATAATACTGTATTTTAATATTCTTTGAAAGTATTTTTTAATTTATTAAATACAGTAATTATCACATTTTGTATATAAAATATTATTTCGTGATATTATATAAATTAAGAACTTCATCTGAGTTTAGTTTTTTATCGTATGTCCTTATATTATGTATTTCACCTTGTATATAAGATATAGACCGACCACCATATAATAAACGTCCAATACTTGCATTATTTGTATTTGGAAATGGTCTTGAATGCGCGGTAGAATTAACAAGTTCACCATCAATATAACATAAAAGTTCATCACTCGTTACTATACCAACAATATGATGCCATGAATTTGTTAAATCTTTTGTACCATAACAAATTTTAGCATTTCCTGTTTGACCTCTTAAATATATACCACCACGGCCACTATTTATATCAATTGATAAAATATTATCTGAATTATTTGTCGCTGATTCAGCATATACTCTACCATCACTTTTTGCTTTTATCCATAATGATATAGATACGGGATAAGAAGAATGTTGAGCACCAGATACATCAATATAATCTTCATTTTCGCTAAAACTTGCAACATCTCCACGTTCAGTATCTGTTATAAATGACGCACCAGATACATTTCCATTAACATTTCCTATACTATCAACGGCATTTCCAGCTAAGTTCCACTTATGTGTAAGATTATTTGATATCGTCCTGTGTATATCTACATTAAATGATTCTTTTATAGATTGCGTCTTAATATTGTCGTTGGATATTTCAACTTTAATTGTTATACTACGCGTCTTATTTATTGTATTATCATTAAGGCTTAGGTCTGATTCAGATAATTTATTTGATTCAAGAAGATTATAATCTTTTAATTTACTTGTAATATCTTGATTATTTGTATTAATAGTTATACTGGTTGTATCGACAATACCTAAACTATTTTCATTTAATCCAGAATAAATTGATATATCAATTGTTGAATTAATTAAATTATTTGATTTAACTATAAATTTAGAAAAATTAAGCTTTAAGTGGTTTATATCACCACTTTCGGTAAGAACAGATATATTATCAATTTCACTTAATTCTATTGCCAACGTAGGATTAGATAATTTAATATATCCTAAACCAGCTATATTTATCGCTCCAGAATACATAAAATTACGTCTATTCATTATAATATATTATAGACAAAATGATAAATATCTAACCCACTATTAATCTAAATTATTCAATAATAATATATTCATGTTCAATAATATCATCAAAACATTTTATTGCTAGGTCATTATTTATTTTTGAATCTGAGAATTCAATAAATACGAAATCTAGAAATTCATGTATTTTACTATTTATATCTGATTTGTTGTGCTGAAACTTATGATTTAAAGGCTTACCATCCGCAACTTTTGATGAGTCCAAATATATTCTGTCATCATCTATATCTTCTAATATTATCTCTTTAACATAAAATTCGTCTTGTTCTGGAATTTGCATATTTGTTTGTTCAAACCAACTGTTAATCATTGAATATATCTTTTCAAAATTATAATCACGCATCATAATCTCAATTCTGTTTGCATATATCTTGCCAGATATATTTTTATATTCAAATGTTACGCCCGTAAGTTCTTTGTCAGGATACATAGCACGGCTTGATTTGTAATTAGAATCCATAAATTCGAATTTATTTGTAAACTCATTTGAAATTTGTTCCGGTGTATAACGAGTATTGAATTTAGCTTCAAGATTAATTATTGATTGTATCTTATCATCATACTTTGACGCTAAATATTTCATATAGTAAATTAGTGGTAGTATAAATATATAAATACATATGCCATATTTTTTATAAATAGATAAATTATTGATTATACCAAATTTCAAAGTCATAGACCGGAATTTCATATCCCTCGATATCCTCTCTCCGACCTCTTATTGGACCTCTACTAGAAACTTGAGATATAAACTTACTAACAGAATTTGCTAGTTTTTCATCTTCTACTTGGAATACAACAGGGTCATAGGATGTTCTTGTTGCATCTGACATAGTGGCTGCTCCACTTGCACCAACTTCTTTTCTCTTATTTCCACTATCTCTTCTTGGATTAACTCCACCGAATCTAGGACCTTCATCAATGAATCTTGTTTCAAATAGGTTAACTAATTCTTCGGGATAATCTCTTTTAGAATTTCCATCTCCTTTTGTAATATCTTTTTCACATACGATACATATGAAACTAGCAATTTTCCCCGTATCTTGTTCTTCTAGATTGTTTGTTTTAAGATTAGTAGCTTTAGCACACTCTGTACATACGTGAGTATTTTGTAAATATTTATGTCTCAATTTGTAACCTGTTGTTTTTGCCATATTTATGTGTACTTCTTCACACATTAAAAGCGTTATCGTTACTAATATATTAACGAATCGATTTCTACTTATCTAAAAAATACGGGAAGTAGGATTCGAACCTACGTGTTATCTCCTACGAGACTAGAACCTCATTCTAGCGCCTTCGACCAGACTCAGCCATTCCCGCGCATGCACCCACTCGGAATCGAACCGAGACGCTGACTAACAGACCGGTTCTTAAGACCGGTGAGTTCTCCAATTCTCATATGGATGCGTCTTATGAATTTATTATATCGTAGAATAATGCTTTATTTTATCATGACACAGGTTGCATCTGTGTTAATACAAGGAGCAGGATTTGAACCTGCGAAGGACTAACCACGGGGTCCTAATCCCCGCCCCTTCGACCTGACTTGGGTATCCTTGTGAAAGACTTGTAGATGTTCTCACGTACACTCCCGTTCTATGCGCGAAGCATCAGGTGTGTTCCCGTGAGCTTCAAACCACACCAAGTCATGTGCGGCTCTGATATACATCCCGATGCCCGTAACCATAAGCATTAATGTATATCTTCTCGCTTACGGATTCTATCGCCCACACCCATCTTCAACGTCTTCTGGTTTTCACCTTGGACTTTAGGGGTATGGTCACGATAGCTCCACCGCAGTAAGCGAATGCGGCTCATAGGGGAAGAGGGATTTGAACCCTCAAGGGCCTTCGCCAACGCATCTTGAGTGCGTCTCCTTACCAGATTTGGAACATTCCCCTGCACGTCAATACAAGCGGCAGGATTTGAACCTGCGCATGCCTACGCATAATGCATCTTAAGTGCATCGCCTTGGGCCTAACTTGGCTACGCTTGTTCTTTGTGTACAATAACGTGTATGGTACGGTTATACTTATACCCTACGGTTTTATTTTTGTAAGGTAATATAGTGTATATCCACAATGTATTCATAGTATATTGGCGTACTACCACAAGTCGTTCCAACCCGTGGTCCAGCCAGCATCTTTTATCATTGTCTGAAAAAAAAACCAATCAATTTTACTTGATTTATGAGAACGCCGTATGATATAGATACTGGATTATAGTGATTCCCCTAAAAGAGGGAGTAATAGTAGGTCACGTAAACATCCAGTATCTGACTTCATCTATAATATACAATAGGTCATAACCATATAAATGTTACGGTATTACGATTTTTATTTTTTTAATGCGTCTTTATTCATATACTTCTTGTATTGAATTCTAATATTATTCGCTACGCGAAGAAACCGTGGTGTAAGTATAACTAATGTAGAGGTGATAGCTATAAGAACAGATGATGATGGAGTATAATTTACCAAGTTCATTATCAGAACTAATGGAATCATATACCCCATACCTAACATTAGGGAAGAAACAGAAATCATAAATCCCATAAATATTTTATCAACGAAATCTGTACCAACGGCGTTAAGTAATCTATGTTGATTTCCTACCCATCGGTTTACTGTGTGAAGTTTATGTGTAAATTTACCTACAGCGTTAATTCTATTTGGCGTATCAATTACCCATTCAATATCCGTAACCTTCTTGTATCTGTCAGAAATTACAGAGCTAGATTTTAGTTTTACTTTTCGACCAAGTAAATCTTCAATTGCATAATCTGATATATTTTTTTCATATAATAATTTCACAAGTTCATTTTTTTCTTCGTATTCTCCAGTATCTTTCAAATATATTTCAACAACATCTCCTGTTGATATTCTCACATTTATTTTAAGCTTATTAGTTCTAAAACCTTCAATGTAATCTAAATCTATAATTTTTCCTTTAATATAACCAGTGATAAATGTACGAATCGGTAATTTATTCGTTGTTTCATCGTCATTATTTTGGCTTGTTTCTTGTTTCAATTCTTGAGCTTCTTTTCGAAGTTCATCTGTCCTATTAATTATCTTGTCGTACTTATCATTCTTAGATTTTTGGACATTTGCGTTCATTATTCATAAATTTGACTGTGAATAAATAAGTGTTATTATCTGTATTTGTGGATTTTATGTATTATAAATAGGTATTATTAGATGATAACCGAAAACGTTTTTGTTGTGTGATTCTATTATTAGAATATATGAATTATGCACTTGGTGTTACTGGTTATCCGGGCGCGGGTAAATCAGTGGTAACATCTATTGCTGAAGAAATAGGATTTAAAAAAGTTAGTATGGGTGACCAAATTAGACGACGAACGCGTGAAGATTGGGGTGATAAACTAGAACGTGCAGAAAACGGCGTATCGGATGAGACACCATCTGAAGTGTATGGACAATATGCGACCGTAATGAGAGATATGAATGGTAAAGGTATTGTAGCAGAATGGTGTGGGAAAGAAATCTCCGAAAATGATAGTCCTGTTGTTATTGACGGTATGCGTTCCCCAGAAGAACGTGATGCATTTGAAGGATATGTAAATATGGATGTATTGTTTATTCATGCACCTGCTTCACTTCGATTCGAATGGATTAAAAATCGTGCGCGAGACAATGAAGATGCTTTTACTTTTGAATCATTTATGAATCGAGATGAACGAGAAAATAATTGGGGATTAAATGAATTAATACAGGATTCAGATTTCGTTGTTCATAATTGTACTAGTGAATATTCATTTGAGCAAGATATAACTGATTTACTCACAGATATCCGTGGATTACATTGGTAGTTATTTTTGGTTTTGAACCCACTTTGTAGCTTCTCTAGTAATGTTATTTTTGATTTTAAATATAGGTTTAGAATTTGAAAATAGTATTGTTGTATCTTCATTTGAAAGTTCATTTAACATGATAAAACAGGGGCCATACGGTCTATTTTTAAGTATTTTATGAATATCTTTTTTTGGAATGCTAAACCATTCACTAATAGATATTGTTTCATTTTTATATTGGCGCATGAGTTTTGCAGACCAAAAATCTTGTAATATTTTTTCAACTTCAGGCAAATCTTGGGGTGGGGCTGAAGATATAGGTTGACAATATAGGTATAACTTATAGTTTGAATTATCCTGCATTTGTTCAATTAAATGTGATGAAGATTTCACCTTGTATGTATATATGTAAATTTATTGTATATATAATTGTCGTGATATATAATTAAGATATTAATTTATATGCGTCTGAAACGCCACCGCATTTTTTATTTTTAATCACAAATTGGTTAACGTTATCTATAGATTTCTTGAGTAAATTTATTAAACATTCCATATCTGTATCAACATATTTGGGAATTTCATCCTTTGAAATTATATGTATATTAACTTCATCTGTTTTATTTGATTTTTCAAGTACACACCATGCTTCAACAACATTGTGTTCATAAACGGCGCATAGGTTATCCTCAGTATATTCTACACCATCTAATAAAACCCAACGGTATGCTGAATGAGGAAAATTTATTAATCCGTTCGTTAATTGAGATGGGTATACCATACTATTTAATTATGTGTAAGAATTACAAGCAAATAAAGATTTCGTCATTTATCATCAATTAATGTAAGTCCATTGGAATTTTGTTCAATAAACGAACTTGTACGGACAACAGCTACATTTTTATTTTTCCATTCTGATTTTTCTAATTGTGATGAGCGGTATGTTCGGTCAATATATTCTTCAACAGACCAATTATGTTTCTTTGCTTTTTTTGGATATAACCAAACACCTAATTTTTCAGGTATTATAATACAGTCTTCACCAATATTTAATATATTTTCAGGATTTTTTGTAACTGTCACTTTTTCTATAAGAGACATCTGTATTATTAAATCATCTAATTCAGACCGATGTATTTCACTACCTATTGAACGTTCACTTGCTGCATGAATTACAGCATCAATAATCGCATCCGAAATTCTTCGACCATCATAAATTGCTGCATTACCACGTAGTTGTCCGAATCCAAGTGAAGATTCAATTTGAATTAGAACACCCCCTCGTTTATTTAATATATCATCTACGCTACCAACATCTAGTCTTTGACCCTCTTTTGTATATTTATTTAACGCGTCTCTTGCAAATTTCATACACTTTTTACCATCTTCTTGTGAAAAATTATGATATTTTATTTCTGTCATTGGGTTATATTGTATCGATAATCCTTAAGGTATTTCGTTTGTGGGGTTTACTATATAATATATTTTTGTATTATATATAACATAGAAATAACGGTTTTGTATATAAAACGGGGACACTTTGATATAGTAGGAATACTATGAATAATTTAGATGCAAGAAAAAGCAACCGTAGAAGAGTTTAAGCAATTACCTAGTGTTGGAGATACTACAGCAAAAGTCTTACAAGATGCCGGTTACAAAAATTTCGAAGACCTTGTGCGTGCTAATCCAATGACTATACATTATAAATGCGATATTGTAATATCATCTGCAACGCATATTATTAGTGCGGCTGTAGACCATATTGATGGACAGTGCCCCATGTGTGAAAGAAGTGAAATTAAAAATTCGTGGGAGGAATATAGCGGAGCAATACCTGAAGATTCTAATGCAGAAATTGTTTGTAAAGGGTGCGGTTGGTACGGTTTGATTGACGAATTAAAATAAAGTTTTACTCTTTATTAGCTGTATTTAATATAAAAACATTTACCCTATTGATAATTACAATTATATATGGGTTTAGAAAAAACATATGAATGGCAAGAGAAAAATATTGCACGTTTAATATCCAAATTACATTATGAATATTTAGATTATTGTACAAAAAATGATAGTCTAGATAGACCATCAAATTCAGCATTAATTGTGTTAGAATGTATATCTAGTGTTGACAAAGTACACGATATTGATGGTGCTATAAAATATATAAAAAGAAGTAGAGATTATTCGGATTTGAATAATATGGATGAAAATTTCGTTTACGCTCTCAAAAAAGATAATGTTAATATATCAGCATTAGCAGAAGCTGCTTCACTAAAAAGTGGTACTGTGTATATGCAACATGAATTAGCGTTAACAGAGTTTATTATAAAAAGTTCAAAATATTCGTCAAAAAACTTTATAATTTCTGCTCCAAAAATGGTTGTAGAGGCGATTGATAGTAATAAAACAAATCTATCAGTATATGACTTAAATGAAAATGAACTTAAAATTATTGAGAATAAATTAGAAAATATAGGTCTACTAGAAGATGAGGAAGAAGAAAATGAAGCATGAGGGAGATTATTGAATGCACAAGATAGAAAATATAGAATAAATTATTTTATTTCACTTTCGACTCTTAGAAACTTCTTCAATACCTGCTGTAGCAGAACATTCTGGGCAGGCATGAACTTCACCATTTCTATCGCTGAATACTCTACGGAACTTTTCTGAGACGTGGTTATTACAGTGTTTACATTCTGGCATTGTTGTATAATACAGTACGCGTTTTATATACTTAAACCTTCTTTTTTGTATTTAAAATTCCGTATATATACAAAATAAAATATAATACACGTCGATATATAGAACGAAAAATAAAATCACAAAAACGTTTTATTAATTAGTCAATACAGCTTGCAGATGCAACCTTATCTTCATCACTTAGCTTCATTACTGTTAATCCATTCGCAGTTCGCCCATATTGACTAACATCTTCAAGTTCAATTTTAATTATTTTACCATCTTTACTACCAACGAATAAAGTTCCATCCGTAGGAAGTGTCGTGAACACGCTAATATCTCCGTCTGGCTTATTCATTGCTTTGATACCTTTTCCATTCCGTGCTTGAACACGATACTCCGAGAGGGCCGTTCTCTTACCTCTACCGTTTTCTGTGAGCGTAAATGCGGTATCATCATCTTCCCGAACAACGGTCATTGATGCAACAGAATCACTTGGTGCAAGTTCAATACCATATACACCATATGCTGTTCTTCCTGTAGAACGAACATCTTCTTCATCGAATCGGATAACTTTTCCTTTTGTTGTAGCTAGCATAACATCGTTATCGCCGTATGTGACGTATGCATTAACAATATTGTCATCTTCTGGTAGTCCAATTGCTCTTAGACCGGGGTTCCAAATATTTTCAAATTCAGCATAATCTGTTCTATTAACTTGTCCATTTTCTGTTGCAATAGTGATGTATGCTTCATCAATATCATCTTCATCTGGACGTGGTTCAATTGCTTGAATTTCTTCCCCATTATCTAATTCTAGAAGATTAATAATATTAGTACCATGGGCTTGACGGGATGCTTCAGGAATTTCGTACCCTTTTAGTTCGTGAACATCACCAGTGTCGGTAAATAGAAGTAAGCTATCGTGTGTATTAACAACACTTACTTGTGAAATCTTGTCATCATCTGTATACAGACCGAATACACCTTTTCCACCACGATTTTGTACTTCGAAATCATCGACAGGCATTCTCTTAATGTAGTTCTCATCTGTTAGAACTATTACAACATCCTTCTGTGGGATAAGGTCTTCATCAGCCACACGCGCATAGTCTTCTTTAATAACCGTACGACGTTCGTGGTTATGTTCAGATTTCATCTCCTCAAGTTCTACGACAATCTGGTCATCAAGAGCTTTTGAATCATTTAATAGTGCTTCAAGTTCTTCGATAGTAACCTCTAATTCATCACGCTCATCACGTAGTTCTTCCTGTTTTAGACCCGTAAGACTCGAAAGTTGCATTCGAGTGATGTGGTCTGCTTGAGCTTTTGAAAACTCAAATTCCTCTCGGAGAGATTCAATTGCATGATTTCTATCATCTGAATTTCGAATAGCTTCAACAACACTATCGATATCATCTAATGCTTTGAGTCTCCCCATAACAATATGATGTCGTTCTTCAGCTTCATTTAATAGATATTCACTTCGTCTTTGAACGACTTCACGACGGTGTTCAATATACTTATCAATGAGTCCGGGGAGATTCAATCTCTGCGGTTGTCCATTGACAAGTGCAATATGATTCATTGAAATAGTTTTCTCAAATACATTATCAATGAGTTTATTCTCAACAATATCAATATTAGATGTACTTTTTACATCGATACTGATATGTACACCATCACGGTCGGATTCATCCCGAATATCAGAGATACCTTTTATAGTACCGTCATTCGCATAATCAGCTAGTTGTTCAACTAACTTCGACTTACGCTTCTGGTATGGTATTTCATCAACAACAATTTGATTCTGGTCACGATATACGGTATAGTTCGCACGTACACGAATCTTACCTTTACCAGTTTCATATGCATTCTTAATACCTTGACGACCAACAACTGTTGCTCCGGTTGGGAAATCAGGTCCCTTAACAAAATCCATCAAATCAAGAACAGTACAATCTGGATTCCGCATACGATGAATCGTAGCATCAATAATTTCACCAACATTATGTGGTTGAATATCTGTAGTCATACCAACAGCAATACCACTAGCACCATTAATAAGTAGATTTGGTAATGCAGCAGGTAGAACTTCAGGTTCTTCAAGTCGATTATCATAGTTAGGAACAAAGTCTACAGTTTCCTTATCAATATTATCCAGCATATCTTCGGACATAGGACTCATCCTAGCTTCCGTATAACGCATAGCTGCTGGTGGGTCACCATCCATAGAACCGAAGTTCCCCTGTCCATCTACGAGAGGAACACCTAGGCTGAAATCCTGTGACATTCGAACAAGAGAATCATAAATCGCTTTATCTCCGTGAGGGTGAAGGTCACCCATCGTCTCTCCAATAATACTGGATGACTTTCGGTGTGATGAACGGTTTGTAATTCCCATATCATACATCTTGTATAATGTTCGTCTCTGGACAGGCTTCAGCCCATCACGAACATCTGGGAGAGCACGCCCACCGATGACACTCATAGCATATTCAATATATGCATCTTCCACTTGGCTTTCAATCGATACCTGTTCAACTTCTGCTGCTTCTGCCGTAAATAGCTCTTTGTTATCTTGTTTACTCATTTTTAATCACTTTAAATTTAAATATCAATCCACTCAACTTTACCTGCATTCTCACGAATGAAGTCACGTCGTGGACCCACTTTGCTACCCATGAGAATACTGAATATCCGGTCTGCTTTCGCAGCATCCTGAATAGTAATTTGTTCTAATCGTCGTTTCTTTGGATTCATGGTCGTTTCCCATAATTGCTCTGGATTCATTTCACCAAGACCTTTGAATCGCTGAACATTATCTGGATTTCCATTACACTTATCATTAACAATCTGTTCTCGTTGCGCTTCTGTCATTGCATCATATGTCTCACCTTTGTATCGAATTCGATACAATGGAGATTTTGCTGCATAAATATGTCCCCGTTCAAGAAGTTCAGGCATATGCCGGAATATGAACGTTAACATGAGCGTCTTAATGTGAGCGCCGTCAACATCGGCATCCACGAACAGTACGATTGTGTTATATCGTAAATCATCAATATCAAATTCATCATCAATCCCCGTACCGAGTGCGGTGATAATGTTTTGAATTTGGTCATGTTCTAGAATTTTATTTAGACGATTCTTCTCTACATTGAGAATCTTCCCACGAAGTGGTAGGATTGCCTGATTTTCTGGGTCGCGTGCTTGTTTTGCACTTCCCCCAGCGCTGTCGCCCTCAACTATAAAGATTTCGGCATCTTCAGCCGGTGTACCCTTCTGACAATCAGATAATTTGCCGGGAAGACGTGTATTTACAGTCGCAGACTTTCGACGTGTAAGTTCTTCTGCTTTTTTAGCTGCCTTCTTTGCTTTATATGCATTTACAGCTTTCATAACAATAGCTTCAGCAGCATCTGGATGTTCTTCCAGATACTTATTAAACTCATTTGTTACAATACTACTTACAACACCACGAACATTTGCATTTCCAAGCTTCGTCTTTGTTTGACCTTCGAATTGCGGGTCACTGTGTTTAACACTAATAACAGCGGTTAAACCTTCACGAACCAGTGAACCACCCATTCTTTCCCCACCAATTTCCTTTAGGAGGTCATGCTTCTCAGCATATGAATTTACAACGCGTGTAATGGCTGTTTTAAAACCAGTTTCGTGAGTACCACCACTAGATGTCTCAATGTTATTAGCGAATGAAAAAATACTTGAATCTGATTGTTGTGTACTCGTTGTATACTGCATTGCTACATCAACCATAACTTGATTTCCATCATCCGTTTTTGTCTCGCCTTTTGCACGAATAATCTCTGGTGTAATTGGTTCTCGTGCTTCGTTAAGATGTTCTACAAAAGCACTAATCCCAGTATCAAACTGATATGATTCATATAATTCCTCATCTGGACGTTCATCTGTGAGTGTAAAAGTAACACCCGGATTTAGATACGCCAGATTTTCAAGACGACCACGAATAATTTCAAATTCATAATCTACAGTTTCAAATGCTTCTGGATTTGCCCAAAATCGAACATCAGAACCGGTATCTTCATCGTCATCTAGTTCTCGAAGAGTTTCAAGACCCTGTGGTTCACCGTTGATAAATACTTGCTTCCAAACGTGGCCATCTCGCTTAATAACCGTTTCAAGTCGGGTTGAAAGTGCATTAACAACACTTACACCAACACCGTGAAGACCACCAGAAACTGCATACGCGTCAGAATCAAATTTCCCCCCAGCGTGGATATCCGTCATAATCATATTGATAACCGGCGCTCCATCTTTGTCATCTACCGGAATACCACGCCCATTATCACTTACACTAACGCTTCCATCTTCATGTATAGTAACGTTAATTTCATCCGCATAATCAGACAGCGCTTCATCTACACTATTATCCACCACTTCTTGAACCATGTGGTGTAGTCCTTTCTTACTTGTAGAGCCAATAAACATACCCGGTCGCTTTCGGACAGCATCTAGTCCTTCTAGCTTGGTAATATTATCCGCTCCGTATGATTGTTCACTCATCATTGTATTATACACACTGAAGCCTCTTAAACTCTTCTAATTTTGAGGGGATTATTTCTATAGTATACCAACACATAATACAGAGGTTGTCTTTTCTATAGACATTCTTAGAACTTAAATAGCGGTTTTTATGTATAATATATTTTATTTTTGAATGTAAATATGAATATAAATTAACATAAAAATATAAAAATATATTTTAATTTACTGAGAACGAAGAACCTCTAAATAATCTAATATAGATGGAAAATCATCTCGAACAATTGCCGTATTTTCTTTCGTCGTAATAGGAACAAAAGCCATCATATTACCATTTGACAATGATTCGCCTTCATCATCAACAACAATTTTATCATTAATTGTCAGACCATGCTTCTTTGTATCAATAAGTCCACCAAAGTTTTCCTTTTTAATTGGGTTACCATTAATATCTGTAACTCTATTTTCATTCTCGTACGTAATATAATCATCTTCATCTATAGTAAGGTCAAATGCTTCAAGGATGTGAATCGATGCGCTTTCACCAAAGTTGACATCCTCCCCGCGCTAAAGCGCGAGGATTCCTCCGTTGAGGGTTCGGCTACCGACCCACGGAGGCAACTTGCGGGTTCGTGCGCACTTCTTTGGGACTTTCGTGAGGGTATAGTTTCCC
>Ga0208282_10060_pt1 | contig 21028 bp, 27 predicted proteins | sample AntRauMetaVIRRA1_FD_184784 | JGI IMG/M metagenome (GOLD analysis project Ga0208282, IMG submission 184784) | Saline lake microbial communities from Rauer Lake, Antarctica, in enrichment culture - Antartic Rauer Lake 1 Metagenome VIRRA1 (SPAdes)... ...
GCGTCCATCGCCGTCGAGGACGTGCTCACCGCGTCCATCACGAAGGGCGTCTGGGCGTGGAGTTCCATCGTCTCCGCCGAGGCGGCGATGATCTGCATCACCTCCTTGTCGGAGACGACCTGGTTCGTCCAGAGGGTCTCGAGTTCGTCGAAGTCATGGTAGTCGATGGTGAGGTTGTTCGCGAGCCTGTACGTCTTTCCTGAACCGCCGAGTTGTGAGAGTACCATATCAGATTCGTGTTAGTTCGTGCCGTCTTCGCCGAAGAACGAGCGCTCGTGCTGCGCGAACACGATCGTCCCCGCGGGCAGGTCCGCCGGGATGTCCGCCTTCGAGGCGTACACCGGCACCCGGAGGACGTCCTGGGCGCGCAGCTGCTCGGGCGTCGCGGTCGACCCGAGATCCCGCTCGTCGACGACGCTGGTGACGCCGGCGCCGCCGGTGTAGTCGTACTCGATGATCTTCCCCGCCTCCGGCGCATCGCCGTTGTATACGTCGCTCACCTCTGAGTTCGTGAGTTTTCGGTCGTACATCAATACCCGATCCATACGGCCCATGAGATTTCTCTGCCCAGAATCCCACTTCCCAGTTACTATCTCATCAATCGGGTTGATTTCGTCAAGGTGGCCGTCTGTGTACGTATCGATGTTTTCTGCGTTGTGGTAGAAATCGCCCACATCAGTGCCGTAATCGTATGTCCACACCACTTCGTAGGTTTCTCCCGCTGACAGTCCGTTGGGCGGTGTTGCTCTGTTTGATGGTCCTGACGTATTCGACCACGCACGGTATCGCCCCTCCCCCGACGCTAGATTTTCAATCTGGATCAGGTGCTGGTCCGCATCGATAAGCGCTTGGGCGTCATCTGTTTCCGTGTCGGTCGTGAAGCGGGCGACGATCGTGATCCCGTCGCGAGTGGCAGGGACATCGACCTGTGCAGCCGTGTAGCCGTTCGTGTAGTCGAGTGAGTACTGCGGATCGATATCCTCGCCGTTCTGCTCCAGTGGTGCGGACCACTCGGGAGTGTTGACAAACTGTCCGTCCCACCCGTTCGACGACCTATCTGTCAGCGCCGTTCCGAGTCCGTCGGTGTCGAACGTCCAGAGCGGGACCTTCGGGTCGAGGTCCTGGAACGCTGCCTCGAGGCCGACGATCACCGTGTCCGCCGCGTCCCGGTTCGCGTGCTCGTTCTCGCTGTAGACCGCGGAGACATCCCAGCCAGCGAACACCGTCTGGCCGTTCGTCGACGCTGCGAGGTCGACGTCGGTGCTGGTGTCCCTGGCGAGCCAGCCGTCGACGAACGCCTCGCCGGGGTCGATGGTGACCGTCAGGGAGTCCGCGGCGGACGTCTCCGCGAACGCGTTCAGCGCCGCCTCGTCGATGCTGGTCTCGCCGCGGGCGGGCCGCGAGGGCTGCGTCGACGGGACGATCCAGCCGTCGGAGAACTGGCCCCAGGCGGCGCCGGCCTCGAGGTTGTGCGTGAGGCTGCCCTTCGCGCCGGGTTGTGCTCGGTCCATCACTCAGTCCTCACGGTTTGCTGAACGACAGCGACGCGTCGATGGTCGCCGTCGACTCGTTGTCCTTCTCGATGTCCGAGATCAGGGCGTGGTTCAGCAGGATGTCGCTCCCGCCAGCGTCCGAGGTGACCAGGCCCGCCTCGAGGAGGTTGGAGCCGTTCGCCTCCGTCGAGTCCAGGAACGTCGACGTGAACAGCTCGTTCCCGCGGTCGGTCGAGTCGGTCACCGCGACGCGGTACACCTCGTTGTTCAGCTGGGTGTTCCCCGAGGAGGGCGCCGTGTCGCCGGTGCCGACCGCGATGTGACTGGCGGCCTCGTCGACGGCCTGCTCGGTGTGGAGCAGGTCGACGATGAGTTCGTGGAGGCCGGTCGTCGTGACGTTCGAGCTCTCGACGACGCGCTCGGGTTCGACGCTGCGGGCGCGCTCGAGCTTCTCCTGTTTCGAGAGCGAGTCCCAGCTGGGGAAGCGCTCCCGGAGGTCTCCGACGTCGTGGAGACTGATCCGGACGTTGTCGATGCCACTGATCTCTGGTGAAAGCTGTCTGGTGTCGTGCATAATCAAGGATGGTCGGGACGGGTCAGTCCCAGTAGTCTTCGCCCCACGCGCTGCCGTCGTCCCAGGTCGCTTGCTCGACCGCGCCCGTGGTCGTGCCGGTCGCGTCGCTGGCGCTGGTGTCATCGCTGACGACCGCCGACGGCCCCGTCGCGACGGTGTCCGTCGCCTCGGTCTCGTCGACGACCTCCGCGTCGGGGCCGGTCTCGACCGTGTCAGCAGCGACCGTCGGCTCGGTGACGCGGCGGAGCATCCGCAGCACGCCGCCCGCCCGACTCCCCGACTTCAGCCGCTCGACGTCGCTGCGGAGGCCGCGGAGGCGCTTCACCGCCTCCCGGAGTGGGTCGTCGCTCACACTGATCGCGCCTCCTGGAGGGAGAGGTCGGTCGTCAGCATCGTCGCCTCCGCGTCGATCGTCGTGGAGCGCTCGGTGACCAGGTACGACCCGGTGACGGGCGCGCCCTGCCAGTCGCCGGCGGACGTGTCGACGACGTCGCCCGGCTGGAGGCGATGCGCCCGCAGCGACTCGGCCTCGCCGCCCACGCTCCGCGACGGCCGGTTGTGGTGCTCGAGGTACGAGCGTGCGGAGTCACGGACGGCGGTGAACGTCCCGAGGGTGTCGTCCCGGATGCGGTGGTCGCGGCGCCGGTACTCCTGGGCAGCGCCCCCGTCGCGGGCCCGAGTGAGCAGCGGGTACGGGTACTCGGCCTGGAACGTGAGGTTCCTGTTGCTGTCGGTGCCGACGAGGTGGCCGGTGTCGCCGGTCGCCTCGACGATCACCCACGGGTCGTCGCCCGGCGCGAGCGTGTGGTCCGGGAGGAGGAACGTGGTCAGCCCGCCGTGCTCGAGGAACTCCGGACTCAGCCGCTTCGACGCGATGTCGGACTCCGTCGACGCGACGTTCACGGGCGCGCCGTCGCGGTCGGACTGCAGCCGCACCGCGAGCTTGTCCGGGCTCGAGTCGTCGGGCTGCGTCCACACCTGGACGCGGTCGATCTCGGACTTCCGGGTCTGGACCTGCGTCATCACCCGGTCGGTCTGGGTGACGCGCGTCGTCGTGGTCTGGGTGAGCTGCTCGTCGTCGGCGTCGTGCGCGGTGCCGCCGTCGACGCGGACGAGCGTCGAGAGCTCGTCGTCGCTCCCCGAGACGTCGATGCTCCCGCGGAAGTCATCGGGCGTCAGCGAGTGCTTGACGTCGACGTCCTGGAGCTGCTCGAAGACGAGCGCGGTGCCGTCCTGGGCGATGATCGCGTCGGCGACCGGCGCCAGGTCCTCGACGATGACCGTCCGCAGGTCGCGGCCGTTGACGAACGTGTCCGTCTCCCGCTCGACGACGCCGATCTGGGAGCGGTCGAGTTCCGGCGCCTGCTCGCGCAGCAGCGTGTTCACGATGCTGTCGGTGGTGCCGGCGATCTGCTGGTTCTCGAAGTCCTGGTACGCCTGCCGCCAGGAGAGCACCGCCGTCACGAAGTCGCGCGCCCCGATCTCGATGCTGCGGCGGCTGCCGCCCTCGAGGGCGAACGACGGCGGCTTCGCGACCGCCGTCCAGTACGGCGAGAGGGCGTCCTCGCCGGCGAGCTGCAGGTGGAGTTCGAGGCGGTCGCCGGACGTGATGTCGACGTCGTCGTAGACGCCGGTGTGGTTCGGGATCTGGAACGAGCCCTGGTCGATCTCGCCCTGGCCGCGCTCGCTGATCTCGACACCCGAGAGGTCGCTGCCGGGGACGACCGCGTACGGGTCGGCGACGTTCGGCTTGTACATGCGGAGCTCCGCGTTGGCGATTCGTCGAGACATGTTAGACGTCGAGGGCGTCGAGTTCGTTCCGGAGCGCGCGACCAGCAGCGCGGCCCTCCTCGCGGCCACTGGCCTCGATGCGTTCGATCACCACGGTCGTCCCGCCACCGCCGCCGTCGCGTTCGCGGGTGACTTCCGCAGCGGGGACGACCTCCTCGCCGGCGTGGAGCATCGCGAGGCCGGCCTCCTCGATGAACCCGCCCGTGTCCAGCTGGGGCAGGTCGATGGACTGGCCGCCGACGCTCGTCGACGGCACGTTCAGGCTGCCGCCGCCGATTTTGACGCCCCCGATCGTCGTCGACGGCAGGTCGATGGACTGCCCGCCGATGGTGATGCGGGGGATGGAAAGCGTGTTCGGGAGGCGGTTGTTGACCCAGTCGATGGCGTCGTTCACCGCGTCCTTGATGCCGCCGACGAGGTTGCTCCCGAGGCTCGAGATCTCGTCCATGAACCAGCCGCCGATGCCGCCGAAGACGTCCTTCACGCCGCCGACGATGCCCTGGAACGCGGACTTGATCGTCTCGAGGCCGGTGCTCTTCAGCCACGCGACCGGGTCGAGGATGAGGTCCTTGATCAGGGAGTTCCCGAACAGCCAGTTGTACAGCTGCTCGAAGGGGAACTTGATCGCCTGGATGATCAGGTCGATGGCGTTCCCGACGAGCGAGACGGAGCCCTTCAGGAACTTGATCATCCCCGTGAACGTGTTCTCGACGATCGCCTCGATGGAGTTCCAGGCGCCCTGCCAGTCGCCGGCGAGGGTGTCGAGGAACAGGTCGATGATCTCGAGCAGGTTCGTGACCGCGGTGTCGACGACGATGATGATGAGGTCGTAGACGCTCTTCACGACGGCGAGGATCTCGTCGCCGTACGCGTTCCACGCCCGCTGCATGTACCCGAGGTAGGGCTTGATGACGTTCCACCAGACGAACTTCATCGCGGACGTGATGATCTTCCGGATGTTCGTGAACGCCCGCGACGCCGACCGCATGATGTCCTGCCCGTTCTTCTGCCACGCCCGCTGGATGCGAGAGAGGATCGGGCTGATCAGGTTCTTCCAGACGAACGTCAGCACCGACTTCACCGTCTTCCGGACGGTGTTGAACGCGCTCCGCACCGTCGACACGATCTGGTCGCCGTTCCGCTTCCAGAACTTCCGGACGCGCTTCAGCGCCGCCCGAATCACCGACTCGACTGTCGACAGCGCGCGCCGCGTGTGGTCCTGGATGCCGAAGAGGTTCCGCTGCCAGGCCACCGCGAGCGCCGTGATCGCCGCGACGGCGATGGCGAGCGGGCTGGTCACCGCCGCGACCGCGGCGCCGATGCCGGCCATCACGCCGGAGAGCCCGCCGATGGTCGCGATGGCGGACGCCACCGTCGACGCGAGCGCGGCGACCGCGGCGCCGGTCACCGCGATCTGCGCGGGCAGCCCCCGGAACTCCGTCGCCGCGTTCGTGACGACCTTCACGACGTCGGTGAGGATGCCGACCGCTTTCGTCAGCGGCGGCAGGAGCACCGTGAGGATGATGGTGCCGAGCCGCGTCGCCGGCCCGAGGATGTCGATCAGCGCCTTCCCGAGGTCGACGACCAGCGGGAGGACCGTCCAGAACACTTTCGACAGCCGGGAGATGAGGTCGCTCGCCTCGCCCGTGTTCGAGGAGAGCGAGGAGAGCGCGTTGTTCAGGTACGGGAGCGCGCTCTCCGCGAGCTCGAACATGAACCCCGTGACCTGGGGGATGACCTGCATCGCGAACTCGCCCATCTGCGCCATCGAGTCCCGGAACTGGTCGAGCGGGCCGAGGCTGTCGACGATGCCCTGGACGAGCTGGGGCAGCGCCTCGACGGCGTCGACGAGGAGCGGCCCGAACACCTCGCCGAGCGGCTGGATGATCTTCGCGATCTCCGTCTTCGCCTCCGCGAACGCGGCCTTCAGCTCCTCCATGTGGGTGGCCGCGCCGGTCGCGGCGAGCCCGCCGAAGACCGCGGCGAGCGACCCGGCGGCCGCGACGAGGCCGCCGAGGACGATCGAGAGTGGGAGGAGCGTCGTCGACAGCGCTGCCATCGCCGTCGTCGTCCCGGCGGTCGCGATGGACAGCGTGGTGAGCGCGCCGGCGAGCGAGCTCGTACTGAACGTCATGCCCGCGAACCGCGCGCTGGTGGTGGTCGCTGACCGGCCGGCGGAGTCGACTTCGTCCTCGACCTCGTCGGCGCGGCCCTGGAGGATCTGGAGCGCGCCCGCGGTGTCGACGGCCTGGTCGCCCAGCCGCTCGCTGGAAGCGCGTGCTGTTTCGACAGCCGAGACGTAGTCCGAGCTGTCGGCCGTTACCTCGGCGTGGAGTGGGTTGCCTGGCATGGTGAAGGACTGAAAAGGGTCGAGCGGCTGGCTGGCCGTGCTGCTACGCGTCGACGGCGCTCGCCGGCGCCGCCTCCGTGGTCGTCTCCGTCGACGTCGACGTACTCGTCGAGGACTCGGTCGGCGTGCTCGAGGTCGTGGTGTCCGTCCCCGTCGTCGACGGGGACGTGGTGTCGGTCGGGTCGCTGCTCGGGGAGTCGCTCCCGGTGCAGCCGGCCACGGTGAGCGCCAGCACGGCGCCGGCGCCGGCGAGGAGTTGGCGGCGTTGCATCGGTGATGTCTTCGGAGAACTGTCTGAAAACTGTTCGGTTATGTGACGCCGACGTCCTCGAGCATCTCCTCGCGCGCGGCCTGCTGGCCCGCCTGGAGCTCCTGTTTCCGCTCGCCCATCGGTGTCCCCCGCCCGTGCTGGGCGCGGTCGCCGCCGGGGTCCTCGCGGATGAGCCAGCCGAGCTGGAGCCGGGTGAGCTCCTGGGGCGTGTAGCTCGCGACGTCCTGGAAGGTCAGCCCTGCCTCGCAGTGGAGCCAGGCGTCGAAGCTCGCCCGCAGCTCTACCCGACTCAGTCCTGATTTCCCTCCACGGCCTCCTGGCTCATCTCCTCGAGCGCCTCGGTGAACGCGTCGACGTCGCCGGCGTCGAAGATGCGGGCGAGGATGGCGTTCCCGATGGCGTCCGTGATCGCCGGCCGGACGTCGTCCCAGGAGTCGGTGCCGAAGTCCTCGGGGTTGTGGACGGCGAAGTCGTCCAGGAGGTCGGCGGTCGTCTCGTCGGAGAGCTCCTCGTCTTCGTCCTCGAGGCGCTGCATCCACTCGTTTCGCTCGCCGGTGGTGGCGGGGATGATCTCGACCTCGTACTCGGCGTCGTGGATCTCGACGGTGTCCGTGACGGAGAGGAGCTCGCCGTCGCTGCCGCGTTCGTGCGCGGCCTCGGTGATCGGCTGGGGCTGTTCGCTCTGCTGGTCGGGGGTCGTGTCTGTCTCGTCAGTCATGGGTGGTTAGTTCGCGGTGAGGACGACCGCGGGGTCGCCGCTGCAGGAGAACGTCTCCGAGATGGAGGCGACCGCCTGCTCGGCCTCGACGGTGCGGGCTGCTGCGTCCGTCGGCACCGCGTTCTTGAACTGGAGGGTGCCGCCGGAGAGTTCGTGCTCGATGTGCTGCTGGACCTTCTGCAGGCTCTCCATCATCGACTTGTGCGAGATGTAGGGCCCCGCAGCGTCGGCGTCGACGGTCACCCCGCGGTTCCCGGCGTCGAGCGCTGGGGCGCGGGTGTTGTGGAGCGCCTGCGTGTTGATGTTGTTCTCGATCGTCCAGGAGGCGGAGTTGATCCGCGCCCGGACGGCCTCGCCCGCTGGACGTTCGAACCTGTCTCCGACGAAGTGTTCGAACGAGGAGCCGATCTCGCCAGCGTGACTGCCGGCGCCGAGCGGCGGGATGCCGCGGTCGCCGTCGACGGGCTGGTCGTCATCCGAGTACTCGAGGCCGCCCGTCAGCTCCAGGAACGTGGTCCCCGAGCCGTCCGAGACGGTGACGTTCCCCGTGGGGTTGTCCGCGAGCCACACCGCGTCGATATCACTGTACGACGTCGTCGTGGTGACCGCGGTCGTCCCGTCGAGGGAGATCGTATCCGTGGTGCCGGCATCCTCGGTCTCGATGGTGACCTCCATCGTGTCCCCGTCGTCGGTGGAGACGAGCTCGAGCGTCGTCGCCGCACTCGGCTGGTGGATGAGGTAGCTGCGCGCCTTCCGCGCGGTCAGCGACAGCTCCATGAGGATCGGCTGCTCTCCACTCGGGTCGAGCGTCGGACTGACGGAGTCGACGCCGGCGCCGCGCACGACCGAAAACTCGCGGACGCCCGCGCCGTCGTTCCCGCCGCCGTACTCCCGGCGGCCGACGGCGAGCAGCGTGCCGAGCAGGTCGTTGTACTGGTCGCGGAGGATGCCGTACGCCGAGGCGTCGACGGGGTCGCCGGCGCCGTCGACGGGGAAGCGCTGGAGGTCGTAGCCGACCGTCGCGCTCGGCTCCTCCGGGCCGCGGTTGTGGTCGACGGCGTCGGCCGTCGCGATGCTGTCCTGGCGAGCGAGCGTCGCTCCGGGGTCCATTTCGAACGTCCGGATGACGTCGCTGAAGCGGTTCCACTCGATGTCGGTGGGGACGGCGCCGGGAGAGGGTTCTTCGACCCACTCGTACCGGCCAGGGAGCTGGCCGGACTCGGCGGTCCCGCTCTGGGATTCACTGAGACTCATTCGCTATCCTTCACGGTGATCGTGTCGTAGCGCTCGACGAGCCGCTCGCCGACCTCCTGGGTGACCTGCGCGACGCCGGTCGCCGAGAACTCGACGCCCGGCGGGTCGTACTGGTCGCCCATGAGGTCCGCGTCGTAGAGGCTCTGGAGCGCCTGGTTGCTTGTCTCGATGTACATGGTCTGGAGAAGACGTCAGGGGAGGCGCGCCCAGTGGTAGAGGACGACGCACTGCTCGATCATCACGGGCGGACTCGCGTCGTAGTCGTTCGGCGCGTCCGCGCCCCGGTAGGAGCCGAGGCCGCCGATCTCCGTGCTCTCGGGCGTCGCGTTCGCGAGGCAGACGTCCTCCACCTCGTTGATCAGCTCGTCGACGACGTCCTCCGCGTCGACGGGATCGACCGTCGCGGGGTCGCCGGTGTAGCCCTCCTGGCTGACCTCCGCGCGGGCGGTGACGAGCAGCTGACCTGTGCGGTCCTGACCGGGCCCGTCCGCCGTCACGAAGTTGTAGCCAGTGCTGCCGGGCGCCGTCTCGTTCGTCCGCGACACCGTCAGCGAGGGGTAGACCTCGCCGACGTCCTCGAGGCTCTCGCCGACCGCGACGAACGCGTCGTCGCCGGGCTGGGCGTGGACGTCGAACCCGAACGCACCGCTCGGGTCCCAGTCCTCGAGGAGCGCCTGGTCGATGAAGATCTGCTCGGCGCTGTCGGAGAGCCGGGTCTTTCTCACCACGGGTCGACCTCCTGGACGTCCAGCTGGAGCGTCCCGTTGTGCGGGTCGGTCACCGCCGTCACCTCGTAGACGCGGCCGTCCGCGGTGTCGCGGAGGCGGGTCGGCGCGTCGCCGTCCTCGCCGAACTCCGTCCACTGCTGGCCGGTGTCGTCGCGGACGCGCACGATCGCGTCGATTTTCGACGTCGTCCCGGAGCGCTGCCGCTCGCTCGACGGGCTCGGCGCGTCGACGCGCGCGTCGTACTCCGCGCTCGGCGAGTCGAGGCTCGGGTAGGTGACGTCGAAGCCGTCGCCGGCGGCGTAGTCGACCGAGGGCTCGTACACCTCGATGGTGGTGTTCGCGAGGCCCGTGGAGTGGGCGCGCCGGAGCGCGCTCGCGATGCGGTCGCCCGGCATGTCAGCCACCCACCTCCACGGTCGCGGCGGCGTCGCCGTCGACCTCGTCCTCGTCGGGGAGCGCGCTCGCGCCGCCCTGCACGGCCTTCACGCTCGCGCGCATCGTGCCGGTCTGGATGAGGCCCTTCTCCGTGATGATCTCCTTCACCCGGCGCTCGATGGCGTGCGCGATGACGCGGACGAGCTCCCGGGGGCTGTCGATCTGCTGGAGCGTCTTCGAGGTGTTCGAGTTGACGAACCCGGAGAGGTCGCGCTTCGCCTCGATCAGCGCCGGCCGGAAGAACGGCCGGGCGTCCATCTTCGAGGTGCCGAACTCGACGTACACCGCGTAGGAGACGGCGGTCCCCACGTACCAGGTCCCGCTCGGCTGACTCCACTGGTCGGCCTGGTCCTCGAGCTCGCGCTGGTGCTCCTCGAGGCCCTGGATGTCCATGTCGAAGCGGGTCATGTCAGAGGGTGAAGTCGCTGCTGCTGCCGTCACTCCCGCCGTCGAGTTGGGCGGTCGGGTCAGCAGCGATGGCGTTCTGGCCGTGCGTCGTCCCGCGGATGCCCTCGGCGGTCGAGCCCTCGTAGGACACCTGGCCGTCGCCCTCGCTCGCCGAGGAGAGCTGGCGTTCGGGCCCGGAGGCGATCAGGTGGGCCGCGAGGTACTCGACGACGTCGTCGTAGACCGCTTCGTCGACGGGTTCGTTGTCGCGACGCGAGTCGTAGAGCGCCTCGGCCTTCTCGATGAACGTCTGGATCTGGGAGTCCGAGAGCTCGGTCTCGCCGAGGTGGAGTTTGACGATATCGGTGCTCGCGGCCATCGATCGTTACGCCTCCCGCCGTGCGTCGACGGCGTCCTTCACGCCCTCGCGCTCGGCGACCTCGTCGATCGCGTCGAGGTGGTCGTCGTAGTCGCCGGACTCGAGGTCCTCGACGACGTCCGACATGGGCGTCCGGTCGACGAACTCGCTCGCGTCGAACTCCTCCGCCCCCTCGTCATCGTCGTCGACGGCGTCGTCGGAGTCGGCCTCCTGGACCGCGCCGATGATGTGGACGTGGGTGTGGCGGCGGGCGAGCGCGCGGGCTGTCTCCCGGTCCTCGGCGATGGCTTCGCCGTCCTCGAAGACGAGCGGCACCTCGTCGAGGACGTGCCCGGCGTAGAGCTCGGGGTCGTCGTCGAGATCGTGGCCGAGCCGGTACCCGGACATGGTTACTCCTCGACCTCTTCGCCGTCGATGTAGATGTCGACGGCCTCGTCCTCCGGGATGTGGAACTCCTGCCCCCCGGTGGTCTCCACGGTCACGGCGCGATCCGAGTCGTTGTTGTGGAAGAGGTCCGCGAGGACTTCGTGGTCATCCTCCCACGGCTGGCCCTTGTAGACGGTAGTGCGCGTCATCCTCAGGCCTCGATCTTGACGTTCGCCGAGGGGTCGAACGCGACCCAGCCGTTCCGGCCGCGGAGCTTCCAGACGTCGGCGTCCGCCTCCTCGTCGCGGTACTGGGTGATCTCGCGGTCCCAGCGGGTGGACTCGTAGCCGAACCGGCTGGTGTCGACGACGAACGCCTCGCCCTGCGCGAGGTCGCCCGTGTTCGTCGCGTACCACGGGACGCCCGCGGCCTCGCCGAGGAACATCGGGCCGACCTGGCCGTTCGGCAGGAGGCCGTTCTCGAGCACGAAGTCGCCCATCTCGGACGCCTGCGTGAACTCGTCCATCTTCAGGAGGTCGCCCATCCCGTCGGAGCCGACCAGGCCGACCATCTCGGAGAGGTCGTACTGGTCGCCGAACAGCGTGGTGCGGGCGTCGACGAGGTTCTGGTAGGTGATGGTGCCGTTGTCGTCGCCGATCGGGCCAGCGGCGTTCTGGTTCGAGTCCAGCACCTGGAACGCGAGGTAGTCCATCGTGCCCTGCCAGGCGTTCATCGCCTGGGTCTCGGTGTCCATCTCGACGTCGACGCGCGAGTCGCTGACGGCCTCGTCGGAGATGGAGATCTCGAACCCGCGCTTGTCGTAGACGACGGTGACCTCGCCGTAGTCCGTGCCGGTGCGGGCGTAGTTCTCGCCCTCGCCGACCTCGACGACGTCGTCCCGGTCGAGTTCGACCTCGCGCTGCGGGAACGAGAAGCGGTCGTTCGAGATGTCGGTCGCGTCGTGGTCCTGGAAGACCCGACGGAACTGGTACGTCTTCGTGAGCTGTTCCTCGAGCACCGAGCGAACGGCCTGCTCGGAGATGATGTCGGATGCGGTGGTGGTAGGCATGTGGAGTTACCTCTCAGGGGAGCTTCGTGACTGCGCCGTTGGCGGGGAGCGATGCGCCGATGTTCAGGCCGGAGGCGGCACCCTCGCCGGAGAGCGCCTCGAACCCGCCGCTGCCGGCGGCGAGCTGGCCTTCGGTGGCCGACACCGCGAGCTCCGTGCCCGCAGTGATGCTGGCGGCGACGTTCGCGACGACGCCCGAGCCGTTGACGTGGACCTGGACGTCGTCGCCGGCCTCGACGGTCCCCTCGACCGACGAGGACACGACGCCGATGGGGTTCGTGTCCGTGGTGTCGTCGGCCGTGGTGACCTGGCCGCCGTTGATCGCCACGACGTCGCCCGCCGACAGCGCGCCGGCGGCCTCGTAGCCGATGGTCGTTGCGTCACCGTACGCGTCGTCGCCGAGTTCGAGTTCTCCCATTTAGATCTCCTCCAGGTCGACTTCGTCGAAGTCGTCGGCGCCGGCGAGCTCCGCGATCTGCTCGGCCTCCGCCGCCTCGACGGTGTCGTTCTTGCCCTCCCAGTGCTCGTACCGCTCCTTCGCGGCCTTTAGCTCGGTTTGCTCGTCGTCGGAGAGGCCCTCCAGGAGCGCGGTGTGGTCGTCGTCGCCGCCACCGTCGCCGCCGGACTGGACGTCCGGGTCGGGGTCGGCGAGCGCAGCGTCTTCGCGCTCCTCGACCTTCTCCGCGAGCTCGGCGACGGTGAACCGCTCGACGAAGTCCTCCTCGTCGAGCATCGTGTCGTCGGTCGCGAGGGCGGCGGCGTACGCCTCCTTCACGTCCTCGATCTGCTCGTCCTTCTCTTCGAGTCCCGCCTTCTTCTCCTCGAGCTCGCTCTCGAGGGAACTGATCGTCTCGTCCTTGTCGTCGATGCGCTCGAGGAGCGCCTCGACATCGTGGTCTGGGTCGTTTCCGTCAGTCATAGATGTGCTGCCACCGTCAGGGGTGGCGTCCGCGTCGCTGCCGGCCTGCTGGCCGGAGTCGGTACTACTGCCGGGAGTGCCGTCGTCGCTGCCGGGAGACCTCGCCCCGGTGGGGTCATCGGATCCGGCGATCTCCTGCCGGGCCTCGAGGAACGCGCCCGCCTGCAGGTCGCTGGCGAGCGCCGCCATCTCTGCCTCCTCGTCGACGGCGAGCTTCTCGGGGTCGATCGGCGGCGTCCGGAAGGCGTCGTTCAGCGCGCGGAGCTTCTCGTACAGCTCCTCGCGGGAGATCCCTCCGCGCGGGCCGACCGAGTAGGCCGCAGCGACGTTGCCCCGCCGCAGGTAGCCATCCGAGTCGACTACCGGGTACGACGAGGCCGATTTCGTGTCGCGGTCGACCAGGAAGTACTGCTCGAACCCATCGGAGGGGAGCGCCGACCGGTCGAGCTTCCCCGACCGCGTCCCCCGGAACCGGACGCCGCCGGCGGAGCGGTAGGAGTTCAGGGCGGCCTCGACGTCGACGTCGCCGTCCAGGACGCCCTCGAGGGCGCCCGCGGACAGCGCCGCCACCGCCGGGTTCCCGTCAGCCCGCCCCGGCGCCGTGTAGTTCGCCTGGCTGGCGCCGGACTTCGGCGTCGCGAGGCCCGTGTACTCGTAGTCCCGCATGATCGCGGCGCCGGTCTCCGCGTGCTGGTCGACGTCCCGGGGGTTGCCGGCCTCGATGGAGACCTCGCGCTGGCCCGAGGAGAGCTCCTCCGCGATACCGGCGTCGTTCAGGCCGGCCTCGTAGACGACGCCCAGGCCGGGCTCGTACGCCGACCGGAGCACGGCGCCGATCTCCTCGCGGTCGCCGTCGCCGTGGATCTTGTAGACGGCCTGGCCCTCGAGGGTCGGCGCCGCGGTCTCGAGCTCGGCGGCCGGCCAGTACTTCGGGCCGTTCAGGCCCCGCGTGAGTTCGTCCTCGCCGTGGGCGACGCCGTGGACGATGTGGTCGTACTTCTCGCGGTCGGAGTCCGCGAGGTGAGCGGTGCGGCTCGGAGTGGTTGCTGTCGTGGGCATGGTTACGTAATCACCGGCAAAATCGAGCATCTGCAGTTCGGGTGAGCTGGCGGACGGATCGGATACTCGCCGGCAAGGTAATCCGGGTCGTTCGAGCCCGGTTCGAACGTGAACGTCCCCGACCGCATCTCGTCGATCGAGTACTCGCGGCCGTCCAGCGCCGAGCAGATCGGGCAGACGTCATCGTCGTCGGCGTCCGCCCACTCGCCGTGCTGGACGGTGTCGGCGCCGGCGCGCTCGTACCGGTCGAGCGTCGCCGTCGTGTGCGAGTTGATGACCTCCGTGCGGGCGAGCGTCCGCAGCCGGCTGTGCGTGATGTCCTCCAGCTCCTCGTTCAGCCGGCGCGCCATGTCCCGCGGGTTCTCGCCCGCAGCGAGCCCCTCGGTGAGCTCCTCCCGGACGGTCTGCGCCATCGAGGACGTGATGTCCTCGAGGTTCGAGTACGCCCGCCGGTAGAGGTCCCGCAGCTGGCGCCGGGGAACGGGCAGCTGGATGACCGCCTCGATGGAGTCCGTCGCGACGTCGACGCCCTCCTCCTGGAGGCGGCCGGTCGCCTGCTGCCACGCCCGGAGGTAGCCGTTCCGGAGGAACTCGCCCGTCCAGTGCTCGCCGCCCTCGACCTCGTCCATCGGGAGCGGCTCCAGGAGTTCGTCCTCGAGGACGCCCCGGAACCACTCGGCGAACCGCTCGACGAGCTCGCCCGGCTGGACCCGCGGGAAGGAGTCCTCGGGGTCGGCGAGCGCCTCCGTCTCCATGCGCTCCTGGAGGTGGAGCGCGTCGTTCTCCTCGATCGTCGCCGCGACGAGCTGGCGGACGCGCTCGCTGCGGTCGGCGACCGCCTGGAGGAACCGCTCCTCGATGTCCTCGGTGCCGGACGACTGCTCCAGCATCGCCCCATCTCGGGGTTCGGACGTCGACGAGCCGCAGCAGCCGACCGACATCTACCGCCACCCCGTCCACTGCAGGACTTCGTCCTTGAACGCGGCCTCGGCCTCGGCGTCCCCGATCTCCGACATGCAGCCGGAAAAGGACGCCTCCATCGACGTCCAGGCGTCGAGCGCGATCAGGCGCGCCGGGACGTCGGCGTCCTTCCAGGAGTCCGGCCAGGAGTCGAAGCCCGTGTCCAGCAGCGCCTCGACTGCCGCGGGGTCACTCGCCGGCGCCGACAGCGCCGCGTAATCCGCGGCGAGCGCGGCCTCCTGGAGGTCTTCGGGGCTGCCGGTGTCGACCTCCTCGGTCCAGTCCTCCTCCTCGAGCTCGGAGCGCTCGTAGACGTCGGCGCCGGCCTCCGTCGCGACGACGTACAGCGTCCCGTCGTCGGGCTGGTAGGTGTCGCCCTGGAACTCGAACTCGCCGTCGTGGACGTCGACGATCACGCCGCGGCCGTCCGGCGTGGTGACGGGGTCGGACTCGGTGAGCGCTGCGAGGTCGGCGCCGTAGATGTCGACGAACGTCTCCCGAACGCGGGGGTCGGCCTCGTCGAGCGCGCTGAGGTCGGCGGTCTCTCCGTCGTCGCCGAGGACCTCCTCGGGGTCGAGCCCGAGGAACGTCTCGAGGATGGTCTCCGCGGGCAGGATGTCGGTCGGCGACTGACCGGGGCCGGTCGCCGCCTTCACACCCTGCATTGTCGTGTTGAACTCGTCGGCGTCGAAGGACTCGTCCTCGAGCGGGTTCGCGGAGTCCCGCTCGGCGATCACCAGCTCCACGCTGGGGGCGCTGTCGACGAACTCCTCGGCCTTTCGCTGGATGACGCCCTGGAACTTCTCCGCGATGTCGCTCCGCCAGTCGGAGAGCTCGCGGGTGTAGTCGTCGGACTGCTCGCCCGTGACGTCGCGGTTGATCTCGCCCTCGAAGCCGATCCGGTAGATCGGCACGGGGAACGCGGAGAGGACGTACTCGATCTCCTGTTTCAGCGTGGCGTTGATGTCGGGCATCTCGCCCGCGTGGTGCTCGACGTCGACGGCGTAGTTGACGACGTTCACCTTCTCCGGGTTCGACGGGTCGAACCCCGAGAGGAGCGTCTCCGCCTCGTCCTGGTCGTCGGTGTCGACCTTCGCGACGAAGTGGCTGTAGGAGACCGCCTTCAGGGCCTGGTCGAGGTCCTTGTACTGCTGGCGAACTGAGTGCGCGCGGTCGTACACCGACGCCGTGTAGGGCATGCCGAAGATCTCCGCGGTGTCGGCATCGTTCGCGTGCTTGACGACGTCGGTCTGGGAGAACCGGACCTCCTTCGAGTCCCAGCTCCCGTACGCGTCGTCGAACTGGATGTAGCACGCGGTCTCCCCGCCCGGCGTCTGCGGGAGCGAGGAGCGCCCGCCGTCGCCGGCGAGGCTCTGGGTGGACGTCGCCTCGAACCCGTTCTCGAAGTCGGCGTCCTCCTGGCCGTCGTCCGGCCGCAGGAGGATCGCCTTCCCCTCCCGCGTGTACGCCGTCGTGGTCTCGACCTTGAACGGCCGGAGTCCCATGATCCGGTTCTGCTCCTTGCGGTCGTCGTAGACGACTTCGACCATCGCCGTGCCGCGTCGGCCGACGAGGTCCTTCAGCGCCTTCTCGAGGACGTCCCGGATGTCGTGGTCGAACTCGCCGTCGACGATGCCGGCCTCGGTCAGCCACTTCTCGAGGGCGTCGTCCAGGTCGTGGCCGTTGTAGGCGTCGTCGTAGTACCCGGAGACGGTCGGCATGTCGTCGTCCTCGCCGATGCCGAGGTCGACGCGGACGCCCGGCTCGAGGATGTCCGAGGTGAACGTCTGGGTCGGCACCCGGATGAGGGGGTTCTCCTCGTACTCCTCGGTCCAGTCTTCGATCTCGCCCCGCTCGGGTTCCTCGCGGTCGACGTCGATGGTCGTCCCCCAGGGGTCGTACTTTTCGTCGCGTGCCTGCGGGTCGGCGTCGCCATCGAGGGCTAAGGCCGCCCGGAATCGGTCTCGAAGTCCCATGAGTCAGAGTTGGAAGGCCAGCACGTCGCCGCTCGAGGACGCCTCGCGGCGGCCGTAGGCGGCGAGCGCCAGCATGTCGGGGTGGTCGTCGTGGCCGTTGTCCGGATGCGTGATCTTCGTCTTCCCCCCGCGCGTCAGCGAGTACGTGAGCTTCTTCAGCTCGCGAGCGAGGCGGGCGTGATGGGCGAGCGTGAGGTCGCCGTTCTCGAGGTCGGACTTCAGGCCGTTGTACAGCGACTGCTTGCGCTCGATGGTGAACTTCACACCCTCGACGGCGTGCTCGCCGATCTCCGACTCGAGCATCTCGACGACGCCGGCGCCGAGGCCCGTCTCGTCGACGACGACCGTCGGGACGTCGTGGTCCTCGTAGAGCTGGACGAGCCGGCCGGTCGCCTCCGTCAGCGAGAGGTCGCGGTCGGAGACGAACACCTCGGCGACGCCCCGGGAGTCGATGCCGCCGATCACCGTGCGGTCGTTCCCCGCCCGGGCGAGGTCGGCCGCCAGGACGGTGAGGTCGCGCTTCCGCGCACTGGCGTCGTTGTCGGAGACGTCGTCGACGAGGCTCGGCTTGAAGAACCGATCCGAGCTCCCGATGAACTGCCCGAGGTACTCCTGCTGGAACGTGCGGGCCTCGGTCTTCTCGCGCTTCTCGGCGAGCCACTCGGGATCGACGAGCGGCGAGAGCGCCGACGGCCAGTACGGACTGTGCCAGTCGTCGTCGAGCTCCACCTTCTCGTGGAAGTAGCCGGCGTCGCCCGCCGGCGTCGACGTGAGGACGTAGGTGTACTCGTCGTGGGTGAGGAAGAACGGCTCGATGACGTCCTCGTAGATGGCGTCCGGCGCGTACGCGGCCTCGTCGACGATGACGAACTGGGGGTTCTTCCCGCGCTGCCCGACGCCGTCGACGCCGAGCGTGCGGGAGAGCAGGCGGCCGCCGTGCGTGAACTCCCACTCGCGCTTGTTCCGGTCCTCCTCGGGGCAGCCGAGACTGAGGCCGACCGCCTCGAGGCGCTGGTCGGCGATCCGCAGGAGGCGTTTCGCCTCCCGCATCATCTCGTCGGCCGTCTCCTGGAAGGGCGCGGCGATCATCGTGTCCTCGCCCTCGTTCGTCGCCGCGTCGTCGGCGGCGAGCGCCCCGCCGGTCAGCGTCTTCCCGACCTGCCGGCCGGGCTGGATGGCGACACGGACGATGTCGTGCTCGTCGGTGTGCTCGAGGAGATCGTGCTGGTAGTCGAACGGCTCGAACCCGAACAGGAGCTGCATCCGCTCGGGCCGGGAGAGCTCCGGGAGGATGTCCTGGAACTCCTCCTGGGTGAGCTCCTCGGGGTTGATGTCGGTCCCGTGGACGCGATCGTCGGCGGCGGGGACGTCGAGGCCGGGCGCGAAGTCGCCACGAGTCGTGCTACTCACTGTTGATCACCTGGGCGAGCGTCTGCGTCGCCTGCGCCTGCTGACTGTCGGGGTCCTTCAGCAGCCCGAGGTCCTTCAGCCACTGTCGGCGATCCGTCGACAGCCGTTTCTGCGCCGCCTGCACCACCGACTCCCGGTACGAGCGCTCCGTCTCCACCATCCCCTCGCCGATCGGGACGAGGTTCGTCTCCTTGTCGACCAGCGGATGCCCGCTCTCGAGGCCGTCGGGCTTCTCGCTCGCCCACCGGTCGAGCCCGATGTCCTTCGCGTGCGTCACCGCGATCCGGAACAGCTCCGTCTCGATACCGAGCGGGATGCCCTCAGTCAGGTCCTCGACGTCGTCGACCGACGCCTCGCCGTGGCGCTTCTGGTACTCTTCGAGGTAGTCCTCGAAGACGTCATCCACGAACGCCCGCATCGCGTCGTCGACGACGTCCTGATAGTACGCGTTGTGGTCAGCGTACGCGCCGTGCGTCACGGCGTTCGTGTTGCCTTCCGGGGCGGCACCGCCGTCGTTGCCCTCGGCGTTGTCGTTGCCTTCAGGTGCGCCGCCGGCACCGCCGTGTTTCGAGCACCGCCCCTCGCCGACGTGGTCCGTCCCCTTCCCCGGCCACGCCCCGCAGTAGCCGACGAAGACTGACTCCCCATCCCGCTTCTCCGAGCGGCGGCCCATGCAGGCCTCATCGGTTGGAGACTGCTCGGGAACCTCCTCGAGTGGCTCGCCGACCAGGGCCTCTTCGTTGACGTCCATGGAGTTGAGTTTGTATTCAGTACTCGAGACCGAGCGCCTCGAGCGCGCTCTGCGTGCGGTTCGACGGGGTGTAGCCGGTGATGACCGTCTCGACGGCTTTCGTGATGCCGAGGACGGGGAGCACGGGGGAGCTCGCGATCTTCCGCGAGAGCTTCCGCGCTCGCTGCCGTCGGGAGCCGGAGAGGTCCATCGCTCGATCAGAAGGGTTTCGACGTCGAGTACTGGACGCCCTGCTCGTCGAGGACGTCGCGGACTTCGTCGACGCCGCGCTCGGCGTTCCAGCTCTTCGCGAGGTAGTGCCGCCACGCCGTCAGTGGGTTGAGGGAGTTGGGTTCGTCGTGGGCGAACACCCAGATGAAGGGCGTGTCGCCGCGGTCCTGCGTGAACATGGTGACGTCGGTCTGGCGGCGGGCGAGGATGTCCCCCGGCGCCTGCAGGAACCGACCGAGCATCCGCCCCAGTGCGCCGGCGATCGGGACGTCGATGGAGCGGAGGGCGTCACCGAGCCAGCGGAGGCGACCGTAGCGGCGGGCCCAGGAGCCGTCGGACTTCCAGCCGTTCGGCGAGCGCTTCACTGCGGAGAGGGGGTTCCGGTAGAAGCCGGCGTCCTCGAGGTGCTGCTCGAACTCGTCCTCGGGCATGTGGACGACGCCGACGAACTCCTCCTGGATGACCTCGCCCTGCGCGTACAGGCCCGACGTGGCGCCGAGCTTGTCGAGCACGGGGAGGACGAGGTTCCGGATGGCGGGCCAGTAGTCGTCGTCGGCGCCGAGGAACCGCTTCCCGAGGATCCCGTAGAGGATCCAGGAGACGAACAGCGCTGCGAGCGGCGCCGCGATCTCGAGGTTGTTCGCGATCAGGTCGGTGATGGGTTCGACGTTCATGGTCAGCTCCCGATGTCGTCGTCCGACGACGTCGAGTTGTTCTCGTTCGTGGACTGGACGTCAGCCCAGGCGGCGTAGAACTCGCCGAGTTCCATGCCGTTCACGAGTCCGAGAACGATGATGCCCAGCGAGAAGACGTGCATCGGGTTGGCGCCCTCGTCGATGGCGAAGACGCCGAACCCCACGATGGCGACGGAGATGACGAGGTTCTTCAGTACTTTCCAGGTCTTGAGGTTCATGGGCGGCCACTTTTCTCGGAGGTAGTGGTCGATGCGACAGTTCTGTCGAGTAACGGATTCGGGTACGGTGCTCGATGTGTTTTTAGTGGACATGACACATCTAACGGCCTCGTCCGCGCCGTGAGCGCGGTGTCGGCGTGACCGATCGAGGCTCGGGTCGCGACGGGTAGGGGTAGACGGGCTGGCTGGGTTCTGCTTCGCAGCTGAAGGCCGGGCTCGAGGCCGGCACGGTTTCCCGCGGGGCCCCAGGTACCGGGCCGACGGCTTCGGCCTCCGAGTCGATGAGGTCCTTCGCCTCCTGGAAGACTTCGCCCCGCTTCGTCGCTGAGTGTGATTGTAGCCATTCTGAGCTCCAAAACAGCCAGAGTTGGTGATCGGTGAACGGGATCGGGACGAAAAGGTCGACATGACGAGCCACGCGCGCCCGCCTGTGATCGAAGAACGGCGCGTCGTGATCGGAGTAGACCCTCCGACAGCCGCAAACCATCAGAGGGTCACCGCCTGCTCGACGTCGAAGTGGTTCTCGACGCGCTGGCACTCGTTGTGATCGCCGACCGTGTCTGCGCCGAAGAGCAGCTCGTGGATCTCCTCGGTGTGTTCCTCGCTCGACGTCGTGAACGAGACGTACTCGTCGCTCGGCCAGATCTCGATCTGGATGTAGTCCTTGTACTCATCGTCGCGGTCGATCCAGCCGTAGACGGTGACCGAGTCGCCGCCCTCGATGAACCGATCCCAGGTGACCATCGAGAGCCGGTCCAGGAGGTCCTCGACATACCCGCGGTCGTGGTCGTCCATCAGTAACCACCCTAGTAGCAGGTGTGATACGATGTGACCCACGACTGGCAGTGGTCACACCAATTGCTGCCCGAGGCCTCGTTGTGGATGTAATCGTCAGCCATCAGTCGGCCCTCACTGTTCGCCGCTGCTCGCCGCTGCCCATCGCCGCGACGACGATCGCGTGCTCGGTGGCCGCGCCGAGGCACTCATCGACCGGGCGGTGGTCGTCCCAGTTCGA
>Ga0208282_10062_pt1 | contig 20511 bp, 16 predicted proteins | sample AntRauMetaVIRRA1_FD_184784 | JGI IMG/M metagenome (GOLD analysis project Ga0208282, IMG submission 184784) | Saline lake microbial communities from Rauer Lake, Antarctica, in enrichment culture - Antartic Rauer Lake 1 Metagenome VIRRA1 (SPAdes)... ...
CTCATACACTTGGAGATCCAAGTCCGAATCTGGATCCTGTTGAGATGATTGTTCTGACGAATCTTCGAAGCCTTTGAAGAGGCGAAATCCGTTCATTTCTGAGGTTTTGACAATCCTCAAATCTTCTGGCTCTGTTGAAACCCTATTCTTCGTACATATCCTTGCTTGAAACGCCCCAGTTAATGAGAGCTGCGTATTGACCAATAAAAAGTCATATAATACCCATAGCGTTTTGTGGGTGTCTGGTGAATTACATGTATGAGTGAAGAAGAACTCGATCCGGTCGAACAACTTCGTCGGGTCGGGATTGGACTGGTACTCGGTGGGCTGGCCTTTGGTGGGCTGTCGTTTGGTGTCGATGCGGTTGTGAGTGGTATCGTGCTGCTGGGTGCTGGTATCATCGTCTGGTGGGGTGAATATCGCCGAGAGTTGACTGTCGGGATTGGGGTTGGTATCGGGGTGGCTGGACTGGTCGCTCTCATTGACGTAGGAACCGACACCGGCTTCAATGGGCTCCGGTTGGCAGGATTCATCGTTGCGCTCGGTGTCGCGGATTACGTGCTTGCACCTGCCTACGGTAAAATCCAAGACGCCGGTGAACGGGCCAGTAACCGGTAGAAAATCTGTGCTGACTATTCAGAGTGATCGGTCAATATTGTGACTGAGACAGGCGATAGTGAGTTCACGGAACTGTTTCCACCAGTGCCGTGAGCGGACGAATGCACCGTACTTTCGCTTGAGTGTCGAATTGACGGTCTCAGATTGACTCCGTTGGCCGTAGAGATCGGCGTCTAAGCGCGCGTTCCATGCCTTGTGGAGCGGTGTGAACTCACGATGCTTGATTAGTGGCCGAACCTCGTATTGACGGGCAAGCCGTCTGATCTTATGGTCGTCGTAGCCCTTGTCACCGAGCAGAATGTCAATATCCTCTGGATTGCGCTTGATCAACGACGGAGCGATCTGGCTATCGTGTTTCCGAGTCGTCGTCACGTGTAAATCGAGAATCGCGTTGACCTTTGTATCGACCAGCAACGTCACCTTGAGTTGCTGAATCGTGAGTTTGGCTCGTTTCGTGTAGTGTTTTGAGGCGTGACTGCGGTCGAATCCCGACGCATCAACACCAACAACTCCGCTCGTCGGAAGTAGCGTTGCTGAGAGAGTCAATATAACACGCCACACAGCCATATCAAGCCGATTGAACGCCTTACAGAGTGTTGAAGGGGTAGGAAGTTCGGCTAGTCCAAGAGTTCGGCGGATGCGTGGCATCTCGATTAGTTCGTCAAGCAGGCCTCGGTAGGTTGTGTCTTTTCGAACTTTGAGACATAGCAGAACAACGTGCTGGGGAAGTGTATAGCGATGTTTGGAGAACTTCGAGGAGTATCGAGAAACCGCTCGGCGTGCCAGATGGATCGCCTTCTCAGTAAACCGGAGAATCTGCGACTTCGGGAGAGCCTTCATGTCGTGGAATTACAGGACGAACATGTAATTCTCTAAGGATTTCAACAGAGCCGAGGTGATGGTAATGTCTTCCACCTTCGATTTCGACTCCATTAGGCCTGTAGGTGGATCGGTCCAGGACGGGTTTGAGGAGCTTTGCTGTCAGATTTCCCGGTTGTATGACGAAGTGCCTGAAGACTCGAGGTTCACAAAGAAGGGATTCCGGGATTCTGGGATCGAATGTCTTTGGGAACTACCAAACGGTGAGACATGGGGATGGCAGGCAAAGTTTTTCGATCAAATTGATTCGAGTCAACTAGATCAGTTGGATGATTCTGTAGAGGCTGCATTAGATAATCATCCCAATCTCTCTAAGTACTTTATTTGTGTCCCCTACGACCCCGAAGACCCTGATTTGGATGATGGAAGACGGAAAACAGAATTAGAGAAGCTGAATTATAGAATCGAGAAGTGGGAGGACTGGGCCGAAGATCGTGATATGGAGGTTGAATTCGTTTACTGGGGCGAATCAAAGCTAACTGGACTCCTTGATCAAGAGAAATTTAGAGGACGCCTTTACTTCTGGTTTGAGAAAGAGCAGCTGACGGACAATAAACTAGAACAACAGACTGGTGTTCAGATTAAAAACGCTAAACCCCGATATACTCCCGAAGCAGACGTTGATGTCCCTATCGCAAAGGCGTTTGAGGCATTAGGAAGAACGAATTGGTTCCACAACGAATTCCAACGGAATCTGTCTAATCTGCAAGAAAAAGAGCATAAGGCGTTATCTGATGGGCGACCCGAGCTCTTGCGTAATCTTCACTCCAGCGAGTACCAAGATCTAGTTGAAAGCTTGGAAATCATTCCCCAGCTTGCTTCTAACCTCAATAAAATCCATGAGCCATTCCCACTCGGCGAAATAATATCAGAGACGAACACAGCTGTATCAGCAGTAAGTACTCTCCAAGACGAAATCAGAGAAGAACAGGACGATGAGTCACAAGACAAAGAACTGAAAACTGCAAACCGACACTTGAGAGAGCTGTGGTCTGAACTCCGGAACTTCCGGAGCGTCTTACAACAGGATTCAACATCACTAATAAACAATTCTGTACTCTGCATCACGGGAGGAGCGGGCGTCGGAAAGACTCACCTCTTCTGCGATATAGCCGAAAACCGGCTTTCCGAAGGGAAACCAACTGTATTAGTTCTCGCCAACAGCTATCAAGGCGGTAATCCGTGGAAATTCGTAATCGAAGAAACTGAACTTGAATGCGGAGTTGACGAATTTTTGGAAGCGTTAGATGCCTTCGGTGAAGCTCGGGATGTCCGATCTCTCATTCTGATAGATGGCCTAAATGAGAGCAGGGCGATGGACCAATGGCTCGACTACCTCTCCGGTATGATTCAGAAACTTAGTCACTATCCCTACGTCGGACTAGCCTTCAGCCTGAGACCGGAATACGAGAGATGGATAATCCCGGAACATCTCTCAGATGACGATCTCGTAAAGATAGAACATAGAGGATTTGTCGATAGGGAATACGAAGCAACACAAACCTTCTTCGACTACTACGGTCTTGAAGAGCCTTCTGTACCTCTCCTCTCCCCTGAATTCCAGAATCCGTTATTTCTCAAACTATTTTGTGAAAGTCTTGAGGAACGGGATGAACCACGGGTACCATCTGGATCCCAGAACCTGAGCAATATTTTCAATAACTATTTAGGCTCAATCCATAGGGAAATTTCTCGTCCAAGCGAACTGGGATACAATCCTGATCGAAACTTGGTGAAGGAAGGTGTCGAAGCTTTAGCCCGGGAAATGGCAGAACAGGAAACGGATTGGCTTTCAAAAGACGAAACCATAGCGATTCTAGAAGGTCTCTACGAATCCGACAGTTATGACGATAGTCTATATCACCGGATGGAGTCTGAGAATGCGATTTCTGAATTTGTCAATATCCGCGAAGACCAAAAAGCAGTGAGATTTCCCTATCAGAAATTCTCCGATCACTTCATCGCTAAAGAATACCTAGACCTGTATCTCGATACTGACGACGTCGATGTATCTTTTCAAGATGGCAGCGAACTAAGCCGTATTATTTCGAATGGTCGGAACCCGGGACTGATACAAGCCCTCTCAATTCAACTCCCTGAATACGTAGATCGAGAACTCTTCGAATTCTTCCCAGGAGAGAATCTGGTTGAACCGTTCATAGATAGCATCACTTGGCGAAAACCAGAAACCCTAACCAACCAAGATGGGGAAATCAAGGAGCCAATTCTAGACTTCATCCATGACTTTGTCAACACCCGCCGTCGTGTAACAAATTTCTTAGATACGGTACTCACTGTGGCTCTGAAGCCAGACCACCCCTTCAACGCTAAATATCTTCACGAAAACTTGCTAAACAGAGAAATCCAAGATAGAGACCATCTCTGGACACTATATCTAAATCGGCGCTGGGACCCTGAAAACACCACTCAGCTTGTTAGAATCGTCGAATGGGCCGGAGAATTGGAAGACGAAGAGCCCGGTGATGAAGTTAAGGTACTTTCGTCAATCATCCTTTCGTGGCTATTCACGAGCTCAAACCGGTTCGTGAGAGACCGGGCGACTAAGGCCTTGACCAATCTGCTAGATGATGACTTCGAAATTTGGAAGAAGGTTGTAAACCAATTCCAAGGGGCGAACGACCCGTATGTACTTGAAAGAGTATACGCTTCAGCCTACGGAGCTTGTCTGCGAAACCCCAGTGATTCTGAGATGCCTCTACTCGCTGAAGCGGTATATCAGCGGGAATTCAAAGATTGCAGTCCACTACCACATTTCCTCGCTCGTGACTATGCCAGAGGAATCATCAAAGCCAGTCTACGAGCAGACACCGATTTTCAGGTGAACCAGGAACTGGTCGACCCACCATACGAGAGTCCAGAGCCGGAGATACCCTCAGCGAAAGAACTGAAACAACAGTGGGAGTCAGTTGTCGAGGCTACAGAACACGACTGGGAAAGCCTTGACTCTGAATGGTTTGATCTTATCGGAGGTGATTACGAGGGTGACGGGTTCAGCGACTTTGCAAGATACATCGTCGGCAGTAACAATGATCGATACTTTAAAAATCACAACTTAGAGATTGGAGAAGCTCTGCGATGGATAGTCAAACGTATAATCGAACTAGGTTGGCATCCAGACTTGTTCAAGGAGTTCGACGACCGACTTAGGAAACGTCCCTACGACCGCCACGACACGGCCAAACCCGAGAGAATCGGAAAAAAGTATCAGTGGATTGCATACCACGAACTTCAGTCCCGTGTCTTCGATAACTACCAACCAATCACCGGAACTACCTCCGAAATTACAGAATATCCCCAACCTTGGGACTGGCACATATCCGACCGAGATATCGACCCTTCTTTCTCACTGGCCCACTACACAAAGCCGGAAACAGACTGGTGGAACCCTATAACGGAAGAGGAAGCAACCAACCCCGAGCAGTCACACAAAGATTGGGTTACTAGTACTGAGACGCCAGATTTAGAACAGCTAATTCAGTTTGATCACGGTGACGAGACATGGATTAATCTCCACGGCCGATACAGCTACCGGGAGGAAAAGAAGGGGCTAATATGTCACTTCCATTCGTCTTTAGCTAAGACTCACACCTCGGTTGCGTAGCGGTAGCGAGCGTCTCTTGTAATATCGGTCGTTGCTGGTGAATCTTCTGTGCGTCTTCGATCAGCCGCTCCAACAGCGGCGGTGGCGAGTAGCCGAGATACTCGCCGAGTTCGTGGAGGATGAGCTGGGCGTGCGACCGGAAGGTCGCCGCCCAGCGCTCCGGCGGAAACACGATCTCGTCGCCAGCCTGCTCAGTGACCAGTTCCAACAGCTCACGGCTCACCAGCAGTGACAGCAACGCTGCGTACAGTAAGATCTTCACTACGTCCTCGTTGCTTGTGTCGAACTCGTCCAGGTCGTACTGTGTCTTCAACTCACGGAACAGCAACTCAACTTCCCACCGACACCGGTATATCTGCGCTAAGTCTGCCGGAAAGAACTCCTCTCTCGACAGATTTGTCACGTACAGATGGTAGTCGTCGGCGTCCTCGTTGCGGACGCCGACGACGCGGAACCGCTTCGTATCTAGCGACCGCGTCCCGTTGTACGGCCCACGCTTGAACTCGACTTCGACCTCCACATCGATGTACGTCCGCGAGAGGTCATCGAGAACCTCTCGGAGCTGCTTGCCCTCTAAGGGAATGGCGCGCCCGCGCCATTCCCGTAATTCAGCCGTAATCACCGGATTTGCGTTCTGTTTGAGTCGGCTCACGAAGTAGCCGCCGTTCTCGTCAATCCGCGCAAACCGGCGGTACTTGAAGTACGCTAAGTCGAACAACACGAGGCGGTTCTCAAGCCACGACCCTGTCTTGAACAGCGTGCTATCGTGTGTTTTCTCGTCGGTAACATCGATCCGTTCAATCGTTTGGTCAGTAGCATTGTGGAGCAGGTGGAGCTTCGCTCCAGCCTGCTCCTCGTGGCGGGCTTCGTACTTCTCGGAGAGAAACTCGTGTAACCGCAACACCGTTCCATCGGCGATTATCACGTCCCTGAATCGGTTGATATCAGCGTCAACAGCATCGGGAACAGCGACCTCGTCGAGACCATGCTCGACGAGGTCGCGGAGGTACTCCGCGAGCGTCGGCGTCAACCGCTGATAGAACCCACCCGGTGAGATCGACTCGTCAGCTGTCGAGTTGTAGCTGCGTCGAAACCCTGCGAGTGTTCGGCTTTCGCCTGCGGCGAAGCCGAACACGAATGCCCAGATGAAAGCGGGAATCTGGAGCTTGCGGTCGCGTTCGACCACGCCGAGTTCCTCGGCGTGCTCTTCGAGGAACTCGGAGGGAAACAGTGTAGTGAGCCGACGCATAATTCGAGATGAGGAAGTCTGGTTGTACACAGACTCGACTTCCTCATTCCTCTCGAAAAGAAGCCTCGATAAGCTACCGCAGTACAGCGATTCATCTCCTAACTAAAGACGGATGCCCCGAGTGTATCCCCTTACGTGTATCGTCCACAATATTGATCGAGTCATCTAACGATCAGTACAGGTGAAGGCGTTACCGGAGCAGTTGCCTATCTCTCGGACAGGCGTCAGAAACGGCCTGCTGAATATAGAGGGCGGAGTGAGCAAGCATCCTCGATTTATTTCTACCTAGTCTAATTGAATGATATGTCATGTGGCGTCGGGCGGAACTGTAAATCCAAAAAGGCAGTGCTACTGAAGCCACCGTCGTAGACCCAACCCCACAATAGCATTAACACTCAAGAAACATAGCCATATGAACCCAAATCGGTCAAACAGGTGCTTTCTGACAGTTATTGTGTCTCCTCCTATACCCTGTTGACCGGCGGAGAGAGCGTAGTACCCGTCTGTCCAAATCTCGTTCTCATAAGAGAGGTCTGATTCCGCGGGGAGTGAATTCTCTGGGTTATATAGATTCTCTGCTTGGACAGTAACAGTTTCTTCTTGATATGTCTCGGGCGGTAGGTTGTAATCAATGGTGAGCAGCGTCTCTTCATTTCCCCGCCATCCCACTTGTCGATTAATTGTAATTCGACCTCGCAAGTGCCGGTCTGATGGATTCTCTATCCGGAGGGAGATCTTTGTCGATCCTCCCTCAGAGATTTTATTATCATCAATTGTATGCTGGATATATAGAGGTCTTCCGTTGTTCAGAGAGTATTTCATATCGCTATCTGGATCATTTTTCAAATGATAATCTAACTCATAAGACTGGCTAACTGTCTGGCCCTCCGGCATAACCTGCATGATGGCAGATCCAGTGATAATGACCGCAATAAGCAGTGATAGACCGACTAGACCAGCGATTAGTTCTTCAGGACTAAGTTCCTCAGTAGCTTGGTTGGTAGAAGAGGAATTAGAGCGTCCACCAACCCCATGACCATGTATATCTTCATGACAGGATTTACAAACGGTGGTAAGATTACTGAATCGATGTGATCCCCCCTTCGATTTTGGCTTTTTATGATGAGCGTGGAGTTCGGTGTTTCCTCGTGAACCCCCTCTTGATCCACATTTTTGACAACGATAATTGTCGCGCTTGTATACTTTCTTACGGCGACTATTCCAGTCAGAGGGGTAGTCCTTTCCCATTCCTTATCATGTATTTTGACTTATAATATATGAAATATCTGTCTTATCCACCACTGTTGTTCGTTGGTTGGCCTCACAGCATGCAGACTATGCGCCTTGTATCGAAGGATCGACTGATCGGGAAGAGCGAAAGGTATGCCTGGTCAGGCGACATGTTTTCGAGGATGGTATCAACACGGCCTACATCGTCGGTACTGGTCTCGTCTTCCTCTGATGCCTCCAGGGGTGTTGCACGCATTTTCGACGAGCCATTCAGACTCTGTTTCCCGTTGAAGACATTTCCGCGTGCGTTCTCGAGTCGGTACCATTGGCCGATCGTCCAGTCATAATCCGAGAGCGCGTTATTCTTCCAGATCGCCAAGGAGAACCGGTTCCCGTCACGGTCAGCGACAAGAAGACGAGTCGCCATCTTCGGGCTGGGCTTGTCGAGTTCCTTGAGGATCTGAACCTCGATTGTTATCGGCTGCTTGTGAGCGATGTCGTCCTGAGTCTTCATCCTCAAACAGAGGTACGCATCACATAACTTAATTCTAGGGGAAATCTGAAACGCGATGTTGTTTTTGATTCGAGAAGCCCGATGGGGATCGGTTTTTGGATTGGCGCATCAGAAGAAGTACTACAGCTATTTAACGATAACATTAATCTTAAGAGTATCAGAACCGGTATCGAGCCACTATTCGGGTCGCAGAATTGTAAGGGGAGAATTGAATTCGCTATACGGGCTCTTCAGGAGGGTTAAATAGACGGTCGAGTTCGAAAAGGGGCTCAATGTCTCCTGTAGCATAATGCGAAATCAACCGTTCGAGGTCATCTATCGAGCAGGGGCCAGTATCACCGTTATCAAGTCCATCGACATACAGCTCTCCCAGAACCTGCCCGATGTGCTTGCCCTGTACATGTGCGGAGTCAATCGCATCGTATCTCTGCAGAGACGTCTCCAGATTATAATCGGAGTAGTAGGTAGGTGTCGTCTCAACGCCCTCCCAGTCACAGAGCGTCTCGAACTTCGGGAAGTCCTTCCATTCCGGGAGTCGATTACCGTGGCGTTCAGTCGCTGGATGTCTCATATCCTCGTGACCAACGAGCAGCGGTTCAACGTCGACACCCACGAGTGCGCCCCAGTTGCGAAGGTGGATGACGTCAAACCCATCTCCGTTATAGGTGAGCGTACGACTTGCATCCCGAGCACGACACCAGGAGACGGCGTCTTCTAACAGAGAGGCGGTAGAGTCATCGTCCTATCCCCCACGACGAAAGAGTACCGTCGTCTCAATCGGCCATCAGGTTCAGACTGATAGCCAAGCGCAATTGCAACCAGTTCGAAGTAAGCGGTGTCATCGAAATCATCCCAGCCAGGATCGTTAAAGGGGCTAGCAGTTTCGACGTCAATCGCGAGCGTTCCGTGACTCATATCCGCTGACTGCTCAATACGTGGATATAAATCACTGGTAGACTCATCCATGGTTCGGGGAAAACCCGGCGAATACGCAGTTGTTTCTACCGGATGTTTTGATTCTGGGTTACTCTTTGTGTACAGCCACCTGTCCGACCTCGCCGAGAAGGTCGGTAAGCGCGTTCTCGAATTCCCTAGTTTGATCCGGGAATGGAGTCCGAGTGTGCGCCAGCTCATGAAGCAGCACCCCCAGGAAAGTGCTTGCGTCAGTCAGGACATCTCGATGGACGATAATACGTTGGTCACGACCCTGATGGAGTCCCTGCGTTGAATCGTTGTCAGTTGCTCTGAACTGTTGTGCGATGCGGAACTCATAGTCAGCAGGGTGGTTCACAATTTCAAAGAGGTCGTGACGGAGGTCCCAGATTTGTCGTTCGGGCTCCCTGAGGTCGGTCTCCGTAACCCACGTGAACTCGAAGCTGTCCTCATACTCGTTCTGATACACGGAGACGTCGCGAATCGTGTTCCCATCGATATCATCTGTCGAGTTCAACTCGTCACGGATCCGGTCAGGAACCGTCACGACATCGTATCCGTCGTCTCGGGCATGGTCAAGCAGGTCTCTGTTGCGTCGTTGTTCGTCGACGGTCGAGACCACGACCTTCCGGCGGGCGTTGAGGATCTGGACTGCGTGAAGCTGAATTGGCTTCCAACCGAGTTCGTCGTGGGTACTCCCCTCAGTAAACCGCTGGAGATCGTCGACAAGACGTTCGGCGACAGTTTCAGACTCGCATGCCCGAAGGATTCGTTTCACTCGGGCAGTGTAGGCCGTTCGCCCAACGTTCGAACGCTCCCGATTGAGCGCATCTCGGATTTGCTTCGTCGTGTTGGTGATGTCGTACGAGAAGAGGAAGTTCTCCTCTTCAGCGACTTTTAATCCGGTGACGTAGACCGCGGCGGATTCGCCGTCGGCGACCCGATATACGTTCCCAAAGCGAGTCGCTTCCAGTTGTTCGACGTCGCTATACCGGATGAAGTTCCCTTTCGCTTCCTCGATCGCGTCTTTGCTTATTCCGTCGAGAATAACGTCGGTCCCCTCAAGAGACTGCTTTGGCGGTTGCACGTCGACGTGAAGGGTAGAGATGTCTTCGAATCCATGCTTTGGTGCTTCCTCGGTTCGGAACGTGTTGTGCTTCGAGTGAATAACCACGTTGATACCGTGCCGATGGAAGGTCGCGAGCGCATCCTTCAGCCCAACGCCGAACTTCCCGATGACCGTATCTGGGCGTTCGAGTTTCTCCTCGTTTTCTGCCTGCGTGAAGTGATCATATCGAAGTCCTCGACCGAAATCTCGAATGTGCCACCGACCCTTATCATCCTGGGAGATATCAGGCTCTTGTGTGTCGGTGAGTGCGTGTTCGTCGAGGGCGTTGGCAATGAGTTCTCGAGCCCCGTCAGCAGGCCCCCAAGCCTCAAGAACGTCCTCCATATTTAGGTCGAACTTTCCAGTTTTCGTATTCATGTCTTCCAGAATTGACTTCTATACGATAAATGTGCCGTCTATCGAGAGCCTGTTGGTTACTTTCTCGTCGGGGATCAAAGCCCAAGAACCGCTGTAAAGTGAGTGCTAGCCTGATTAAGTCCACGTCGCAGAATAGGCTCCTAGTAGTTACAGAGGACAGCTACGTCTCTGGAAGAGGATCAGGGTTGTTCTGTTTCTCTATGTCTGTCCCAAGGCTCCAGGTATCTTCCCCACTAGGGCCGATACGGGGATACGAACTATATTCACCCGGTAGTTCGCGGTGGTTGCCGGTTTGCAGTATGTCGATTGTGGCGAGAAGGTCAAGCCATTGCGGTTTGGTGAGTTCAACATCAACCCCTTCGGCATTACCTTCTCCGAGACGCATTTTTGCGAACACATTGTCTTCGTTCGAGGAAGTAATCTGCAGTATTAATGGTTCTTCTTCGCCAGAGCTGCCGGATATCCGGTGAGGCTCGTTCTCGGCATGATCGAACGGGTATGTCTCCAGATCAAGGACTTTTCCCTGACCAGAGACCTCACCACCAGAAATTGTCTCAAGCGATACCAGCACAGCCTCCAGTTGTTTAACCTCATCACCAGCTAACCAGATGTAACCTCCCTCCCACGACCCGCGTCCAAAATGAAGCTTGAGAGCAAAGTCTCCATCCGCTTCGAAATCGGTGATAGTGAGGCGAACATAGCCTTGTTTCATCTCTGATGGGTTTTCGAACGGGTCCTCGCTATCATGGTAGGGATCAGCAGACCGTCCTTTGAGGAGATACGATCGAGCTTTTTTCCCTTGTTCAAACTCAGACTCTGGCGACCGGAGTGAGTTTGAAAAGGTTGCAGAGATCCAGCCATTTGTATCCGCTAATTCTGAATTGTCGGTCAGGAGATCCTGTGCATACTCGGCTGCATCTGAGTTCTTCAAGCGTTCAGCTTCTTCTTCAGTAACAAAGGGAGAGATGACATCCTGTCCTCGTTCAAGTGTGATGTCCCCGTAGCCGATTTTTCTGGGCCTGTATCTATCCATGTATCCATCGTGCTGAGGGATCATATTCGTCGCTCGCCGAGCGAGGCTGACCGTCCCGTCCTCATCCACGGCTAGGATCCCTACTTCATCCAGTTCCTCATGCAGAGATAGAACGTTTAGACTCTCCTCTTCGAGGGATTGAGGAACTGCAAGATAGAGCCGAGATAGGGTCTTTGTCTGGAGAAATTCAGAGAGCTGCCGAATCATTCGGTCCCCGCCAAAGGATGATTCACCCTTTGCTTCAACGCCAATGGCCTCGTTGAGATCCGGGGCCTCGACAGCATCTGTCGGGTCTGGACTTTCTGGGAATGCGAGGAGATCTATCGGGCGGAACGCTTGATCCGACTCCCGTACATTAGGGAGATACGCCTCGGGAAGACCCCCATACTCTCGCCAGATACAATGACGGACCCACGGTTCTTCACGTCGCGCGAACACGGGGTCGGTCTCGCGAGAGAGGAGCTCAGCATCGCGCAAGATATGAGGGTCGTAGGCTTGGTCTGGGTCGATATTTTTCTCAATATCGTAGAGGACGCCTCCCCTGAGATTGAGCGGGACGTGGATAATTCCCATCTCCATGGGGCAGCGAGCGCGTTGAAGCTCGGTCATAGCCTGTGTCAACGGAATCGGGGATTTTGAGTCTGCCACTGGCCCATCAAGTTTGGAGGAGATGTACTTCCGAATAGTAGCGGCCGCCGAAGTGCGACGATTCAGAAATTCCTCTGGGAGCGCCTGTTCAATCGCATGATCGACGGTTTCCCGTGTATACTCCCCAGCAGTGATACCAGCACACAGCTTCTGACTGGTCTGGTTTAAAATGCCGATGTCTGGTTTGTTCGACCCATTGAGAACATTCTGGAGACCATCAACGGCATGGGATGCGAAGAAAATCCGATCTAGAGCACCGCTCTCCATGTATCGATGGCTCTGATCATAGAGAGTAGATCCAAAACCGACTCCAGATTTGCTTTTCAACTCAATCCCCCATACCTCGTTATCCGGCGTCTTGGCAATCAGATCGATGCGTCCCGTTCCAAGATTCACCTCTCCTTCAACATCCATCCCTTTCTTAGTCTCTAACCAGTACCAGAGCCGTTCCTTCAGCAGAGCTTCAATAAATGCGGCCATTGAATTGTCACTATAAAATGGTAAGTCATCTATAAAAGATTATCTCTTTGAATCTCATGGTAGGATTCAGATGAGAGACGATAAGGTACGTATCGAGATATGTGAAGCCCAAGACCACATCTATGACAAGACTAGGGCATGGGCAACATTTGATCCTGAATCCTATCAATCCTTTTTCCCGGATAGGTGTCGAGATTTTTACGGCGTTCCATCAGACAATGGACAGTACATTGCATGCTGGGCAGAGAACGAACGGGAATATTCCAAGGGTTACGAACCAGCCGGAATCTGTCTTGTCAGCGCCCACAAGGTCGTTCAAGTAATCGAAGTTTCTGGCATCTCGGAAGCGGTTCCTGGGAATGATGGAACGATAGCAGCGCTAGGCGATCGAGGCGATACGTTCTATTTGTTCGATTCTAACGGCACGCAGCTTTTGAAAGAGTCCTTTGAGAGTAACACTGCAGCGGTAGCGATCTCACCCAATGGTCAGTACGCTGCTCTGGCTACCGCGTTCCCAGACAACGCAGTTCACATCTACGAAACTCGAAACGGTCGATATCTTGGACGTACCGAAAACGTATCTACCAGCGTTCTCGGCCATCTTCAGTTCACATCCCGTAATGACAAGAGAACCGTTGAGACATACAACATCGGTCCAGATTCGACATTAGATGTTGACCCAAGGCGGAAGGAAGTATTGGATGAGATTCCCGTAGAGGCACAGTTAGATATGATGCAGTTGGAAGGAATTGCAATCGTTCCTGACTCGTCTATTGGGGAGTGGCATTTCGTCCCCAACGAAATACTGGAAGAAGTAAATGGGGCACTCCGGATTCCAGGCGTGGAACTTGTGATGAGTTGCGGCGAAAAAGTGGAACCGCTTACTGCAGATTTGATTATCGACAACCCCCAGAACGCAGTGAAAGGGAGGTATGAGTTCTGTGAAAAGTGCAAATCATCGTCGGCCGCATATCCTAATACGAAGGTAGAGCGGACACGTTGACGCAAGGGAGTGAAGTCAACCGACAGAAGTGAAGACGCTCTTTCTCCTACCCTACAATCACCCGATCGAGGAACACCCTATTCGCCTCGTGGAACCTAACAACTCCGTCTCGCCCCGGACAGTGGATGGGTAACAAGCAGAGACACCTAGAGCGCCATCCAACTGGTGACAGATACGGTCTCGGCACAACCGTCAGCCGATAAACTCGCACCACGAACGCGGCGAGCATGCGACGAAAAGATGGATGTCTCGCTAGCGAAGAAGGACGGCGTGTACGAGGTTCATACCGAATCAAGGAATTTCTACGATGTCGCCGCTGAGACGAGTACCTGTCTCGACTGGCAGCGGTACGACCCGAAGAGGGCTGTAAGGATATGCGTCGCGTCGATATCGAAATTGAGGCAGGGTACATCCCAAGACCAGACGAACATCGTCCTCTCACGGAATCGAAATAGCAGCCAAATTCGCTACTGTAGGCTGTCAGTAGCGGTTGAACTTAACCAGAATCATAATATTAAGATTAAGTGATAGACTGGGCTTCGGAAAGCTAGCTAACGGAATCCTCGTCCACGGTGAATTCTGCAGTGATTAGTACCGACTCGAGGTGTTCGATTTCATCAGCACACTCCAACTCGCCGATCCATCGATCGAGGAGTGCATCTGCTCCGAAGCGAGCTCCCGCGATAGCTCCCGTAACTGCACCGACGGTGTCGGTGTCTTCTTCCATATTTACAGCAGAGACGATGGCTTCCTCCGCCGTGTCCGCTGTAAGTCCGTGATACAGCGATGTTTGCAGCGTATCGACCACGTAGCCGCTTGCACTGAGCGTGTCGGGATTGACACCGTCCGGAACGGAGCGTAACGCTGTGAGGAGTTCCTCGGGAGCATCGGCTTCGATATGATCGAGAGCGTCTCTGAGAGGAGTTGGTCGCTGGGCAAGCAACCCTGCCAAAGTAAGATTGAGCACGACACAGCCATATGTGCAGCGCGGATCCGCGTGCGTGATCGCTGAAGACATCGCACTCACACGTACAAGGTCACTCCACTCGTCCCGAAAGGCGAGCGAATACGGCGCACAGCGCATTACGCACCCATTTCCGGCATTGCTCCCTTCGGCGCGGGACTCCCACACCTGCTGGCCAGCATCACGTCAGGATGCTCCGTGTTTGATGTTCTGGATGGCATCACTGGTCATTAGGCCAATGTCGAACGGACCACTGTCGTACCAGGCGACAAAGCGCTCAGCGATATCGTCCGGCCTAAACGCGTGATGCTCGGCAAGGCTGCAGGCAATACAGAGCGCCATTTCGGTATCGTCAGTAATGGTCCCTGCAGGCTGATTGTGCGTCCCGTGGCCCAGCATCTCTGTAACCGTTCCGTGCGTCTGCGAGATCTGGTGTGAGGAACGGAATTCGATGGGACGTCCGAGGGCGTCGCAGCTATAAATCGCTTGATCGACCTGTACCCACTTTTGATCTCCCAGCGGTACCCATACTCACTGAGGAGTCCCGCGCCACCGCGGACATGAACACGGGACTGCGTGGCGGTAGTCGCGGCGGCATGAGGTGAAGAGCAGCTCTCGGGAGCCGTCGTCTATCGGGGCTAACAGGAGACGATGATCGGCAACCGTTGTTAGGACAGTTTAAGTACGCCTATTCCAAATCCTTCTTCAAATGCCGGACGGCGATAATATTCATTCGGTCGACAGGGTCGCCGGGGGGTTCGAGAGGAATGCCTACTCAATCTTCGAGGACAGTCGCGAGAAAGATATCGTGTTGTGGCAGCCCGGGACAGTCGTCGAAGGCGTTCAGTCGCTGCCCAGACCGGGGGAAGCGAGACAGAGGGCGGAGTCATTTCTGAGTCTGGCGGAAGACTCCGACCTCGCAGTTGCCCCCGAGTGGAGTTATAATGTGGAATGGGTGTTCGAGCACGACGAACTGTTCTTCGAGGAGAGCCCGCTATTTGTCCTTGGCTGTCGCCCAGTCGAGATTGAGGAGATGCAGGAGACAGTCGAAAACCTCTGGGAAGAGGACTTTTACGTGATCGGGGAGGACGTGCCGGACGAACCCGGCAAGGAGTTCGTCACCCCGACAATCGTCCCTCTGCGAGCCGATGCGCTCGGCAACATCGACAAGCCGACAGTCGTGATTCAGTACAAGACCTATCCGATGAGCGAAGGGGCGAACCCGAACGAGGCCGACAACCTCGCAACCGGCAACCGAATCCACCACCTCGGGCCGCTGACCGGAGCCGGAATCGTCGTCTGGACCTGTTCGGACCTCTTGAACGATGAGGACGATGACCTCCAAGAGCAGGTCAGAAAATATGTCAAGAGAGGGAACATCCTCGTTCACCCACAGTGTAACCCGAAACCGTTCCACCCGGAGTGGACCAATTTTCGGTCAAGTATATTCACTAACAAAAACGACGTGACGTACATCTGTGCTAACTGGGGGGATGTCCCAGGCGAGGACGAGAACGACGCACAGTGGGGGTACTCGGGCGTGTACACAAAGGCCCGCGAGTGGTCGTCACTCGAGAACTACAACAGGACGTACAATAACGGGGGTCTACAGGGGGTGCTCCCGTCTAGCCGCGCCGAGTGTGTCTGGACACTGGTCGACGACGGGGTGAGTAGACTGCGTGTGCGACGCGAGGGGAACGGCCCTGCCCCAGCACAGGGACTCCGCCCGGAGCCACAGATCCTGTGTACACGGACCTGGAACGGATCGGCATACGACGAACGGCCGGAGGAGATTGACGAGTGTGAGTGTGAGGTGTGTGACGACTGCGACTGTCGGACGTGTTCAGAATGTGAATGGACGGAACGGAAAAGACGACTGCCCGACCAGCCACGCGAGGCGGAACTCGTCGCTGCGGTTACATTCTGGGAACTTGACATAGGAAGGCTGGGCAGTCTCGAGGATAGGTATGACGTGCCGCTGGCGGCACTCAAGAACCTCCGAGCGAAGGAGGGTGAGAAACTGGGACACTCGTTCGCGGTTTACGGACACCGCCGCGGTAACAGTGCTGAAAGGAACTCGAAACGCCTCCTTGAGACGTTCCAGGCGGCCAGCGGGAAGTACGGTCGTTCCATTGACCCAGCGGACCGATGTGGACCACTAGATATTCCGATCAATGCCATCGACGCCGGTGAGCGTGGCGTTGACATTTCGCTTTCGCGGCTTGACGATCCGACGGCAGGAGCACGGCGGCAACATCTCACTGACATCGCCAAGTTGTGGGTACGTCAGGAAGAGAGAAGTTACAAACCGCTTGTCTTGATGGTATCGGCTATTGAAACTCAGCTGAAGGAAATCGACGGACTAGAGAACGTGACAAATGGCAAAATTGAACCTGAAGACGTCACCGCGAGTGGTTCGCAGGTCGAATTTGTCGAGGTGAATCAATGACCGATATCCCGGCGGAGTTGGAAGCGACTGGAGAGGTAACTCCGGTCTATCCGATAGAAGACTGCGCTGACGAACCTGAACGTGCGAAGAGCGCGGAGTCGCTGTACCGGATAGAACGGACTCGGGAACAGGGATTCGATGACGAGGTGTTGTTCGTCCGGCTGCTGACGGGTGGCGACCACGACTGGGAGACGCTACTGGAGATAGACACCCGACAGCTCGAGCTGGAGTTCTACAATGACGACACGCCGAACCAGTGGAACATCCAGCTGTTCTGGGCCTACGAGGACGACAGTGTACCTGACGACGAGTTTCGCCGCGAATTTGAGAGAAAGACGAAGTTCGCCATCCGGCGGTGTGTCCCCTGCGAGTTGCTGGAGGAGTTCCTCCGCCCACTGGAGCACAGCCGTCAGGCACTGTCCGAGGTGAACGACGAATTCGGGCGCGAGGCGCTCGTCCAGCGGGTGACTGGCAACGGTTTGGAGTTCCTGTTCGATCAGAACACCAACCGCGACGAGAAGTTCGAGCGACTGCTGGAGATTGACATGGATGATGTCGGCAGTGCTCGCGCCCCGTCATCGGTGACGACCGATAACCGCCCGACGGCCGTCGACACTGTCGAACTGGGAGACTTCCGGGAGGAGGCGTCTAAACAGCGACTCGACGCTGCGCAGTTCACCCTCCTGTACGGCCCTAACGGGACCGGAAAGACGAGTCTTCTCGACGGGGTCACGATGGGGCTCGTCGGCCAGACCCGCCGTGACGACGACCGTGTCGCCACCTATGACGAGTTGAGTGTCACGCTGAAGGGGGACGACGAACCGCTACCGATGGACTCGGGATCGGTGAACGACCGGGTCGCCGACTGGTTCGGGTTCCGGCCGCAGGGGCCGGCGAGACGGCATGTCGAATTCTACCGCGTCAACTACCACGAGGCCGGCGAGACGACGCGACTCCTTGAACCGACGACCGACTTGGAGATCGAGCGAGTGTTCAGGAACTTCCTCTACGGCGAAGACCTCGCGTACGCTACGAAGGAAAAGGACGAACTTCTGGACCTGCTTGATGGGGAGATTAACGATACAGAAGAGGAGATTGAGGAGATCGAGTCGAAACGAAAGGAACTCGAAGTCCGCCGAGACAAGGTGAAAGACGCCCTCTCGACGCTCGGAAGCGCTCAACGTGACCTTTCGGCGGCAACGTCTGCGCTCGTCGAAAACGACGATTCGGGAGGCGGAAGAGAATGGACAGACGAGGAGCCGCCACGTGAACAGATCTCACGTTGGCGGGACTGGCTGCGACGGTTCGAACGGCTTGAGGAGGGACTCGACGCCACGATGTCAGACTTGACCTGGGAGACCGCCCGCGATCTACGGTCGGGACTTGACGGCGAGGAGGACCTTCTCGAGCAGAGAAAGAAGGGCCTCAAGGATGTTCGGGAGTTGAAAGACGAGCGTCGCCGGGTCGTTGAGGTTGGGAAACAAGTCGAGTCCGAGATGACTACAGAACTGCCGTTCTCGACGTTCTTCACTGGACTCCTCTTCGTCGCCAATGGAACCGGCCGAGAGGACGTACGTCGACTCGTCCGGGGAATCGAGGAGACGGATCTCAAAGTCGAGGAGATCGAATCGAAACAATCCGCCGAATCGTGGTGCGAGACCGTCGAAACGGCACTGCACAAACGGCGCGAGAACTTGGAAGAGACCCGCAACCGACTGGCAGAACTCGGTGATCTGGAGGAACGTCGGCAAGAACTCCGTAAGCAGATCCGTGCAGACACTGAGGAGTACCTCGAGATCACTGACGACGAAGACGTTCAACACTGCCCAGCCTGTTACGTCGAACAGTCTGCCAAGGATATCCGGACACGCAAGGAGCCCGAGCACACACACGACGCGGGCGGTGTTCCGGAGAGTCTCACCGAATCGCTGAGAAATGTCGAGCAGGCGCTGGAGGTCGTCGAGAGTGTCGACCTGGCAGCTATCGACGACGCCATCCGTCGGTACGGCGGCCACCTGTGTAGCTTCGACGACGTTCCGCGGCTGTTCGGTCTCGTCGCAGACGGCAGGGAAGGGGTTCTGCCCCCCGAGGCGACTCCCGAGATAGTAGAGGCAGTCGCCAGGCTAGCACAGAACCAGCCTGTCTACAAACGTTCGGCCGATGCGGTGCTAACAACGGTTCTAGAGAAAATCGAGGCCGACATCGCAGAGCTGACCTCGGAGATACGCGACTTCGGTCCCAGCACAGATGTACACCGACAGATCGACGACTGTGAGGATCGACTGTCGGCCGTTCAGCGGGGACTCGATGTACTCGAAAATCAGTGGCCGGAAGAACTGCTCGACGCCAGCCCCGCGGTTGAGTCCGACCGTCGGATGCTAGAGTTCGCAGTCGAAGAGGCGGTGGACTCGGCCGTGTCGAAGCCGGTCTCGAAGTTGTCGGACGAAATCGACACGAAGATGGACGAGAGCGACCGTCTGAAAGATCGTATTGAACGACTGAAAGAGACGCGTGATCACCTCAGGGAGACGTTCGCAGGTGTTGAGGAGAGCCTCGACGAAGTTCTCGGGGAGTACACCGAGATAGTCACGACACTGTTCAAAGTGTTTCAGCGACCCTACGACTTCAACCGCGTCGAACTCACCGACGACAACGAAAAACTCCAGGTCGTCCGGCGGGAAAGCGGAGAGGTGGTAGGGATCGATGAGATGAGTTCCGGCCAGCGGACGGCGCTCGTGCTGGCGATCTTCGTCACGAACAACCTCGCACACGACTCCGCGCCTCCGTTGATGTTGCTAGACGAGCCGTTCGCGCACTTGGACGAGCTCAATACGCTGTCGTTTTTCAATCTCGTGATCGAGCTCGCAGTCCGGGGCGACCGACAGATCGTGTTCGCTACCGCGAACGACAACCTCGCCTCGCTGCTGGAGCGCAAGGTGGGCGAGACCGAGGCGTTCGAGCGGGTCAATTTGGAGAACCGTCGTCGCTGAGCGGCGAGCGCTCGGAGGTCGATCATGAATCTGGTCGTCAACCGAAGGGGGGGGACGAAAGCGACCGGAGGATACGCTGGAACTCGTCGACGACAGTCTGCGTGATCAGCGGCGTGTAGTTCTCGCCATCTTCACTGAAAGCGTGTGGGTATCGTACTCCACGCCGAACTCACCGTAGCGCATCGGTCTCACCCATGCCCTGACTTGGCTGTTTGGAGAATCTACAAACGAAACACGGGGGTTAGCGATGTCTCTCACCGATGAAACAAACTCGATTCCGCCCTGACCTACTTCCTCAAAGAAAACTGACTGATTATCGGGTGGTGGACCGGTTTGAACAGCGAAAACACCGACCGTCGACGAGAGCTACCGCTCACCGGAAAGTCGGACTACCAGGAAGATCTCCGCGTCAC
>Ga0208282_10063_pt1 | contig 19434 bp, 23 predicted proteins | sample AntRauMetaVIRRA1_FD_184784 | JGI IMG/M metagenome (GOLD analysis project Ga0208282, IMG submission 184784) | Saline lake microbial communities from Rauer Lake, Antarctica, in enrichment culture - Antartic Rauer Lake 1 Metagenome VIRRA1 (SPAdes)... ...
TCTGTTATTTCTGTAATCGATACACCAGATATTGTTGCTGTTGAACCAGCATCACCTGCAAGAGATGCTTCAACATTATTCCCATTTATTGTTGTTCCACTTAGCGTGAATGTATCAACATTTTCATTTCGAATAACAGTGGCTGTTGCATCATTACCACCATTCGTTGCTTCTAATTGTACAGTCGCGTCAGCGGTATCGGATACGTCAGAACCGATATCGAAGACGATGACTGTTGCGAGTGCAACGAGTGCGACTGTTACTGCTACTAAGAGAATGACCCCGATAACGGGCGAAACTGCGTCACTTGTTTTTTCTTGTACTTTAAACATGCATTATATAAATATATCAGAGAATGACCCCGATAACGGGCGAAACTGCGTCACTTGTTTTTTCTTGTACTTTAAACATGCATTATATAAATATATCAGAAAACCTATATTATTGGTGGATATCTGATTACATTTTATTAGAATAGAACTTCTAACATTGTGAATATAAATAATGTTACTGTTGTTAATACAATAACATATTTGAATCCATTTTTAGGACTATTATTTTCCATTATTCCACTCACAATTCCTGAAACTAATGATAGCATCATTACAGTGTGTAGTAGTATTCTATTAAAGAACCCTGTTGGAAGAGAATCGAAACTGCTTACTTGTGGTGCTGAATCACTTCCTTCACCTCCACCTGCTCCACTAGCTTGTTCAGCTACGAATCCAAAGAATACAAAGTCAATAGATACTAGTACAAGTGTACAAACCATAATTGATACGAATATAATTGCAACATATGCTTTTGCTTTTCTCCCACGTTCATCTTTTAATTCATATAATGCCGTAAAGTCATCTGCTATAATTTTCATAACTGTAGAAACGTCTCCTGATACACTGTTTGCACGAGCTATAAGGTCAACAGCTTGTGATATTTTTGGTGTTTCAAGTTTGTTCGCAAATTCTACGAGAGCATAATTGAGGTTTCCAAATATATCACTTTTACGTAATGATTCTCTCAGTGAATCATAGAAATCACCTTCACCAGAATATGCGGCTGTAGTAATAGCTTCATCAATAGTTAATCCTCTTTTATTTGACTGTTGAATATTATTTAGTAATTGTGGTAACTGTGTTTCAACTCTCGCACGTCTTTTCTTTTCTTTTTCATATAAGAACGTCCATGGGACAATAATCATTAATAAAGGTATGTAATATCCATATATTGTTGCCTGAAGTGGAACTTCATTCCATTCAGCAGCACTCAATGGAATAACTCCTGTCTGTATCATAAATGATAAGTAAATAAATACAATAGGTAGTGTGAATAAGAGTGATAATGTAGAATATTTTTGTATCTCATCAAGATAATCAAGCCATGTTTTTTCATCATCCTGTTCAAGACCATTTGTTACTTGGTGTAATAATAATGGTTTTGTAATCTTGTTTGTATTACTATATTTACTACCAAGTATGTATATTATAAGAGATATAATAAGACCTCCTGCTGGAACGTGTACATATGGCACCATCTGTGTTAATGCTCTGTTGAAGTTACCAGTCATAGCTGATACAAGTTGAAGAACCATAATGAAAATTGGAGCAAGTACAAACGTAACAATATACGCTTCTGAAAGCATTTCCAACGTATTAAAGTATGATTCCTGTTCCTTCTTTTCTTGTTCTAGAGCATATTCTGTTTTATCCTGTAAGTAAGAACTAACATCACTCCCTGTATCAAGCACGTTTATTAATCCTTGTAGGAAATCTTTTAATTCCTCGCTTTGCGTTTGAGAAGCCTGATTTTTTATAGCAGCTTCAAGACTCAAATTACCGTATTTTGATTGTGTTATTATATCATCGAAAACTTCAGCAACATATGTATATGTACTTTTTGAATTTGCAAGTTCTTCCATTGCTTGTGTAATCGTTAGACCACCTTTGGTTAACGAATAGAGGAACAAATATGATTGAGGTAAAATCATATTAATTTTTCTTTTTTGCTCATTAACAGAGTATACTGGTGCATATAATTTATAAATTACATATGCTAGGGTAGATAATGGCATTAATATTATAAGAGCAATATTACGAATTAATACGGCATCAAAGAATTGTGCCGGTAATATTTCTTTTAATTCGTCTGTAGGGAATAATTGAACGTCTGTCAATTCTACGTTTGGATTTAGTTCTGTAAATAATTGAACGATAATTTCGTATGCCCCATATAATGCTCCGAAAATTATCCCTGCAACGATATTATTTGTAGCTAATTCTGTTATATATGAAATTATTGATTCTATAGATATGGTACTATCTATAAATCCGACACTTTTAGATATAATATATAATATCACGTCAGACAAAAATCTTATTATTTCTATAAAAATGTATATTATGTTTGCCTTTCCTAATATTCCTGTTATTGCTTGTGTTATTTCTACGAGTCCATAATTAAAGAATAGGTATGAGGATAATATAAATAATGTTGCTGAGAAAGCAAATAGTAAAGTTTCAAACGGTATTCTCGATATATAAAATCTTGTTGGTTTACTAGTATATATATTTGCATAATCTGTGTAACTAGTTTCTTCAATAATATAGTCTGTAATAGGTTTAAATATAACATATGAAAATATGTCTAATTGGTCATCGTAGTGGTCTATTTTCTTTTCTATATATTCTCTAATTTCAACCATGAGTAATCACACCAATGTATCGTTTTCAATTTGTTTTAACACAGCATTACTATTATTCATATATCTTCGCAATATTTTCGTGACTTTAATATATCCTAATGATTCACCGTCTTCACTTTTTAGATATTCAAGGACTTTCATTCTGTTATTTAGTTCTTCTTTGACATCTTCATCAGTCCAATTTTTAATTATTTTTATTTCTTCTAGTACATTTGAGTCATTTATTTTACTCTTTATATTATCTGTTTCTGGGTCGTATTCGAATATCGATTTTGCTTCAAGTTTATTATTTTTCGCTTTTATACCCCCAATTTCAACAAGATTTTTACAACGTCTTACGAGTTCTCCATCATTTTCTGTCCGAACCTGAATACTCATAATATCTAGTGCTGTAATCATTTGTCGAGGTAGATTGATTGGTTCGTGTTCAAGGCGATTTATTGCTGATTTAACATCGTCAGCGTGCATAGTACTGTACGTTGTGTGACCTGTACTCATTGCTTGGAATAGCGTTTGAGCTTCTTTACCACGAACTTCTCCGACAATAATATATTCTGGTCTTTGTCGAAGTGCATCCCTTAGCAGTGAATACATACCAATTTCGCTGGAATCGTCTTGTCCGAAAGCATCTCTTGTCACGCTTTGTATCCAGTTAGAGTGTTGTAAGGTAATTTCCTGAGTATCTTCAATACTAACTACTTTTGATTTTGGTGGAATAAATAACGAAACCGCGTTCATCGATGTTGTTTTACCAGACGCTGTACCTCCAGCAAATATCAGAGACTTATTATTTTCAATAGCTAACCACAAATATGCCATTTGTTGTAGTGAAAATGTTTCATATTCAATAAGTTCTACGGGGGTTAGCGGTTCATCATTAAATCTACGGATTGTGAAGTTACTACCTTTAGGACTTATTTCTTTAGCTAGTGTAAGTTGAACCCGATATCCACCGGGTAATCTACCTGCAACGTTTGGTTGAGCAACACTGATATGTTTTCCTGAACGTTGAGCCAACATAGAAACAAACAAATTTAGTTCCTCTTCTTTGTATGCAACATTCGATTCCATATCTCCGTGTTCACTATGATAAATAAATGTTGGAGCATTTGGTCCGTTGCATGATATATCTTCAATATAATCGTCTTGTAGTAATGGAGTTAAACGTTCATATCTTGCCATATCTCTTATTACAAAATACAATATTTTTTCACTACTGTCTTCTTTGAATGTAGATTCATTTGAATCAGAAGATTCCATACCAAATTTTTTCGTAATAGAGTTTAATTCCGACATAGGATTTTTTTCTTCTACTGTTATATATTTCCGTATGTACTCATTTGTTTTATCTGTAAGTTCTTCAATAACTTCTTCTCTTGTATTTTGAATAACGTCAATGTCTGTAATATATTGTTCAATATCATCCATTACTTTCCATCGAACATTATTTTCAGCCTCATTCAACTCAGGGGATTTCACATAATATATATAATCGGAATTATCTTCATCATATAATATTTGAACTGATTCCATTGGTGTAACTTCATATTCGTTGACGACATCACAATCTTCAATATATTCATCTGTAAATACCTTATTGCCGTTCTGACGTTCACTTAGTTCAACATACTTTGTAATAGATTCACCAGAACTCATGTTTGTTACTTAGTATTATTATTTTATTTACATAAATGTCTTCCCCACCCTTGTCGTTATGTGTTGCGATTATATCCAAACTCAAATCGAAATCTTATAGTACACGGAGAGTATTATATAATATATGCCATCGTATGAATCATATAGAAATAGTGTTGATAAACTCCAATCTGTATTGGTAGAAGATATGCTTAAAGAAATTGCATTTAAAGATTTTGAAGATACGCGTGGTCATAAAGTGACACAAGTTCTTCCGGGGAGTAATGAAGAATACGAATTTAATATCATGTCATTTGACGGTTATATTGATACGAAATCGAGAAAAATGTATAATCCTTGTTTTGATGGTACAGGTCTAACGATGAATCAAATAGCGTCAAATCCATATATTTTTGATGAAATTGGTACAGAATTTCATGATGCTTGGGAAGAACTAATTGGTGAGATTATCCCTCATACGTCAAGTTATAATGATGTTCCGATTACACAAGATGAATTAGATAATGAAGTATCTAAGCTACAAGATGAATTTGATATTATCTGTTCGGACCCTACATTGATAGATTTAGTTTATGCAATTAATGACCAGAATTATCTTTTAGCTGCTCGTTTTCTTGGCGTAGATGAACCACAGCATCTTATGACGCCGGGTGGCGGTCATGAGCTATCAAACCTGTTTACAAAGGGTGATATTCATATCTGTTATATGGATAGAGATATTGCTATTCTTAAGCCAGAATACAACCACGAAATGCGTGCTAGAGTTATGAATCAACGGCGACAGTGGGAACAAGTAAGTCTTAGGGGAGAACAACCGGAAGAAGCGGTTGTTGTTGGTTATGATGATACGCCGGTAGGACTATTCGCTCACGTCATTGATGGAACGCGTATCAATGTTGGACAAGAAATTTCACGCGAATACATTAATAATGTGATGGGATTCGATAGAAGTTATGAACCACGAAATGAAAATCTGCTCCGATTAAACCTTGGTGAAAAAGTAAGACTACAAGGTGACCTTGGATTAGAGTATATGGGTTCGATTGATTCAGATGAAGATGGAATTTGTTATATCCCATTAGATAATCATCTCATTTCATTAGAGAATGGTGGAATTCCTGCGGGAGAATCGTTAGAACAAGAACCGATTCTTGTTAATATTCCTGAAAAAACCGTTCTTAATATTGCACATGATGAACATGAAAATGTTGTCGTAGAGATTGAAAAAGGACAATACAAGTTTTACTTATTGCCTCGCGGATTAAAACAAGAACAAGACCGACCAGATTGGCCAGAACCAACCGTCAATTCATAGATAATCGTTTTCTATTTTGTTTTAACGATTCTAAAATATAGCTTTATTTATTATTACTAATATACTAAAAAATATCTACATTTACTTTAACAGTTATTTGTCTATCTTCATCTCATAGTGTTTATCTCGAAACCCATGAATTTGTTCTGCCCGATAGTGAAACGTATTTGAATACCATTCTCCTGTAGACCATTTGAAATCATCTGGGTTAAATGCTCGTTTAGCCATTTGGTCAAAAATATTCTTTGGTAGGTCATAAATGTAAGACCCTGAATCCTGAAATCGAATGATAAGTTTTCCATATTGGTATCCTTCATCATCAGACCATCGAAATGACCGGATATTACTTGAAACATACGTATGAGGGTTCAAATCATTTACATGAATCCATTCTCCTGTAACAGGCTCGGATGGGTATTCAGTATTATTGCTACATGTTGATTTCACAGGAGTAACTGACATACTATAATATATGTATGAAACACTATTAAGCATTTTGATTTCCATATTATAATTTTATTATTAGCTTAGAATAGAAACTTATTTATACATAGAAAACAATAGTTAATTGTATGAGTCAAGCACTAAAGACACAGATTGTTTCGACACTTGCAGATGATGATGGTTCGATTTCCGCATCAAAATCTCGTGTAGAACAGCCAGATATTGATATCAGTATTAACATTCGACAGGACGACCTTCAAATGTTTTGGGCAGATGATACACAGCTTCTCCTACGAACTAGTGAGATGGCTGAGAATATGTATCTACAGCCCATCCCTAGTTCAGAGGGATATCAGTGTGAAGTTGTTGTAGAGCCACAGGTTACGCTTACAGAGACAGAACCAGCCCAACCTGCGGAACAACCAGATGTTTCTCAATCTAGTCACATTGAAATCCGAATGGACTAGTTAAGTGAATTCATTTTAATTCTGACTTTTTATCGGTCGTTGTGTGTATAAATGAAAATCTATATCAATATATAAAATACATTTATTTACTTTTGATATACACGCATGTTAAAATGTAATTTATTTTGATAGGTAGAGTAATATTTATACTATTTTAGTACTATTGTATAGTACATGAAATTGTTTTCAGAAATACAAATAGAAGTTGGTGAATGGAGTTCAGAAAATTTCCCCGGTCAAGAAGATATTAATCCATTAATTGGTGCTGATGAAGAAATGGGTGAACTTGCAGATACGATTGAATTTGATTCAGAACCTGATGACGAAGAAATTGATGCTGTAGGTGACATATTAATATTTTTAGCTGATTTCTGTTCAATTCGAGGTTTAGATTACCAACATGCATATGAATTATCTCAAGACCGAAGTCCAGAACATGATGATATTTTCCAAGAGTGGGCGGGTGCAAAAGGTCAACTTAATTGTTCAGTTTTAAAGCAAAGACAAGGTATTAAATTAGATAGAGATACGGTTGGAAAGGAAGCAGAACACAATGCGTTAGCTCGGATAATTTGTACTCTTGATATGTTCGCTAATAATCGTGGATATACCATAGAAGACGCAATTAATTTCGCGTGGTATGATGAAGTAATAGACCGTGATTGGGATAGTTCATACCGGAATTCTAATTAATTAGAACGTATTTTGTTCCATTATTTCAGCAGACTTCTGCAGTTTCGATATAAGGGCATTGAGTTGTCCTTCATGAGGTTCTTCTGAATAATCAAGGTCATTCACAGAAGATGATTTTAATTCATTTATATGGGACTCAAACTCGTCCTCAGACATATAAAATCTAACTGTTTTTGATTGGGGTGTATTTAATCTGACGTAACCGAATCCATCCTGCCTACCGTTTCCATTTTCAAAAGCAACTAGTGACTGTAGCAAACTTGTTTCTTCAGATATTTCGTTTGCTGTATCTCGGATTAGGTTATGAATTCGCTTCCGTTCAGATACAGAATCAAATTCTATTTTAATACTCATATATCTGTGTATATTGGAGAACCGTTTTATTCTTTCGGTTTGCGATTCATCTTTCAAATTTCTTAATTGTTTCTAATCCACCATAATCAAATGCGACAGGATTACCTTGATAGTATCCGGTTTCTACTTCATGTAATTTAATACCATTTTCATATAATTCTGAATGTATTTCTTCTGACATCGGCCCGCAGTACTTATCTAAATTACTATCTGTTTCAATAAATGGCATTTTTATAATTCTATTATCTGAACTATAATCTAAAATAGGTAATAACAAATGACTTATATTTCTTTCATTACGGATGTTCCAAATGTCGATTTCATTTTTATTTTGTTGTATACCTATTCCGACACCCAATTTTAAAATATTACGTTTGTCTAACGGGTCCCGAATAATAAGTCTTGAACTACCAACACCTAAGATATCTATTTCTCTTGAAATATCTTTTTCCAATCTCTTTGGAGATGGATATTCATTTAAACAAGAATATATTTTTTCAAGAGAATTCATGTACTATATTTAAATATACTGTACCATCCCTTAAGTTTTATTCGTTTATCTAGTTAATTTTTTAGGGGCATTGTATTTATCTTGCGTTTTAATTCCGTATCCTAATCCAATTAATAATCCACTTAGATGAGCAATATGTGCAATATTACCCATGAATCCACCGGATGACAGAATACCAAATATAGATACAAATACGTATGCTACCGTAATAACCCATAATGGAATAGGAATGAAGAAGTACAGATATACCTTCATTTTTGGATTGTATATAGTTAATGCGCCAAGAACAGCTAATAATGCTCCACTAGCACCAAGTACACCAGATGTTGGGTTTCCTAAGATTATACTCAAAATTATCTGGGATATGCCAGCAATAGCTCCAGAAACTAAGAATAATATAGTAAAGTTTCTTGTTCCGATTATTCTTTCAAGTATTCTACCGAAGAACAATAGAATAATTGCATTGCCAATTATGTGCATTACATTACCGGGGCTATGTGAGAATATAGAGGTTAAAATCGTCCAAAAGTATTCCAGATTATTAGCTTCTAGTACAAACAGTGCATTATGTACATTTTCACCGAAGGAGAATAGTGTTAATAATTGTAGTAGATATGTTACACCAATAATACCAAGAAAAACAGCCCACATATTCCCAGATGATTTCCGTCTAATTGATTCTGGAACTAATTTAGATATACTTTTTTCTACGTTATTCATTTTCGATTTTTTCTTTTTAGAGTTAATTTCAGATATAATCTGTTTTGAATCTTTACCTCCACGCTGTAGGCCCGGACAATTATGATTCTCAGGCAATCTATGGTCTGAACAAAATTTCTGATTACACCTCCTACAATCATAGGGCATACTTACATCCTCCCCACAGTTGTTGCATTCTTTCATTATACTGTATTGTATGTCTTAGGATAAAAAACCATCTTTATCAATACGAACAACTACGGGTTATAAGTAATTTAATATGTAATAATAAATTAATAAATGAATAAGGATATTAACAAAGAAGAAATTAATGAATTCATTGAAAATAATCATGAAAAAGAAATTAATATACTTTTAGATAAATTTGAAAATGAAGACCATATATCATGGGATGACTTAGATAATAATATATCTCCGAAGTTATGGGGTGAAGCGATACAAAAACGTGTATTGGAACCTACTAATAAAAGAAGATATAAAATACAGAATATTGATTATATTAAAAACAAAATTTCTATTGATGGAGAAGATAAAATAGAATCACAAAAAGATGAATCTAATATAAAATCAGATAACTCTGTTGAAGAAGATAATATCAATGAAGAAAATGAAATAAAGAGTGATGATACAGAAGAAGACGATAGTATAGAATTACCTGAAATAGATATTTCTAGTGCAAAATGGAGTTGGAAAGACAAAGGTATGGCTTTATTCACATTTACGGTAATTATGGGTTATACATATGACCCTATACAATCGGTCGTATATAGTATATTAAATCCTATATTTGGTATACTCGTTGATTTAATGCCATTATATATGGTTATATTTGTTCTTGCCGCATTAACTTCTATGTGGTCAACATATGTTCGAGAATATTATCTAGATAGTTCAAAATCAAATGACTTTAAAAAACATATACTAGATTTGAGGGGTGATTCTGTCTTAAGTTTACCAGATGATGCAACACCGAAAGAAGAAGATAAACTTATGAGATTACAATCAGCTATGATGAAATCGAAGTTCAAACCATTCGTTTGGATATTAAGCGTAACAATACCGGTTTTATTATGGATATTTACAGTAACATCAGTTGTGGGCGTTGGTGAAACAATTATATTCCCAATATTAGGTGAATATACATGGTCCAGTAGTATTTTTCTATCATTCCAAGCATATATATTTTGGTATATTTTATGTTCTGTAATAGCTAACCAAATAATAAAAAGAGTATTTGTTTTAATTTTTGAATAACTTACTTCTCAAAGTGAAGTGTTCTTTGTGGATACGGTATTTTGATACCTTCTTTATTGAGAGCAGCATAAATTCTTTTATTTATTAGATTTTCTATTGTTGGTTTTTGATTTGGTAATTTTATCCACACAAATATTTCAAATGTTATAGCTGAATCGCTAAATTCTCGTAAGTGAACTTGATGTCTTGGATTATCTAAAACGAGATTATCATCATTATTTATTATTTCATCCATAGTTTCTTCAAGTATATCATGAACTTTATCGGTATCTGAATCATAAGATACGCCTATATCTATAGATGTACGAAATGCATTTTTTGGATGTGACTTATTTTTAATGATTGATTTATGTAATTTAGAATTCGGTATGGTAACGCTATCACCATCTAATGTATGTATTACTGTGCTCCTAATTGATATTTCACGCACCCACCCTCGCGTAGATTCATCTAATTCAATAAAATCTCCAATGTAATATGTTTGGTCTGCATATAATGCTATACCACCAAAGAAATTTTCAAGTGTATCTCTTGCAGCAAAACCAATAATAACACCAGCTATACCAGCGGATGCAAGAAACGGTGTAACATTAATCTCCCATACATGTAAAACAGAAAATATCATCGAAATAATTGCAATAAAAACCCAAATGTTTTCTATGATAGGGATGATATTATGGTTCTCTTTTTCTTGCTTAATTGTCTTTCTTAATATATATTTTCCAAAATCTATAATTCCGCGAATCCAAAATATCAATAATATAGTTAATATTACTGGTGTATACCATGATTCAACGATATGATAATATGATGATGTATGTATAGAATACCATATAGAAGATAATACAATAGATATTAATAATGGCATTTGAAATAAATTCATTGATTTTTCTTTATTTATTTTCATAAATTTCGCTATATATGAAATTAATAATGGACCAATATAGTAAACTACTCCTGTTAAAATTACACCAGCAATTAAGGATATAATTGGAGGATTTAAATAATTAATATATTCCATACTAATATGTAAGTATATAATATAGTTAAATTTGTCCCTTCACAAATGAAAACATTCATATATTTACTTTCATAATATACACATATGGTTCGAAGCAACGAAAGAGATTACGAAAAAGAAGATGTTATTAAGGTTCTTAGATTTATTAATGAGAAAGAACCGGTAAAGATTAATGATATTATATTTTCACTTGGTCCTGATATAAATACACCAATTGAAAATGCTGTAAAAACACTTGTGGATGAAAATATTATCGGGTCTCGTGATTCATTCCTAAAAACACATGTAAATTTCAATCCATGGGATACCATCACTTATGATGGGATTGCAGATAAATATATTGGTGTTGATGAAAATGATATGTTATATCTAAAGAATAAATCTCGAAAAGAATATGATATACCGTCAAAGCGTGTTATGTCGGATTAAATTAAGATATATGAATATTTAATTCTTTATCTAACGGTGTTTGGAATATAATATCATATACATCATCCAAGTTATTGTACCGTAGTAATTCATCCAAACTGTCATCTGGATTTTCAGCATCTAAGTAAATAGAAGTATTACCAAATTTTGAAGATATTTCGATTAATTCCATTGATTCAATATTTTGTCCTAATTTATTCAAATCCAATGGTGTGGCTGCAGAATAAATTGATAATCGATTAGAACTTTTTGATTCACGCGGTTCCATATACATCATATCGTCACTAGAATATTCGTCAGGTAACGAGGTATGGAGAGAGCTAACGATAATATTTTGAATTTTTTGAATGAATTCATCTGCGTTTTCATTTTCTGGGAGATAATCTTGATTTTTTGGTACGTCAAGCCCCCATTGGATTGCAGGATATTCTTCATCCCAATTATGAATCTTAAACCAAATTCTCATATTTGGAAGTGGGCTAATTTCTAACTCATCCTCATGTTCAAATAAAAGCCGTGGCGCATTAATAAATACAGGATTTGAAATCCAGTCTAAAATTTCACCCTCAATGTAATCTAGAACGTTTTCACTTTTAATAGTCATATTGAAATATTATTGCTCGAAATAGATAAAATTTGTGATTTCAAAACCCTAACATTATTAGGAGTTGTACATTTTATATCATATAATGGTAAATAATACAGACGCTGTTTCAGAATTAAAATCAAATAAAAGATTTGATGTTTCACATCTTTCAGACAGACTTTCAGGACGTGATGGTGGATTGAGAACATCAAAACCGAAAGCGAATAATGATACAGGATTAGAACAATTTGTTTGGAGAATGGCAAGATTCCACTCTGGTGCAGATACAAGCATTCCCGTAACAGCAACCTTTTGGTTACAAGATTGGATAGATACAGAATTAAATACCGATGTATCTGTAACAGGTATTATTGATGATGAGGGTAAGAAATTTTTATCAATACTGGATGATATTGTTGATGAAATATTGATTGACGAATTTAATCTAGATTCAACAAAAGCGGCAAGAGAATGGAAAGGTAAAGCTTACTAATAATCAAAACAGAATGTTTTTGTATTGAAGTAGTATATTACTATATATGGGAACTAGTTCAGAAATTATTATCGAAAATGGAATAGATACGAAAAGTTTTTATGTTAATTTTGGTTCGCATGAAGATGATTTAGGTAGAAAATTAAAAGAATTAGTCGAAAGGACATCAAGACAAAACTGGCAGGATGTATTAGTTGACAAATTAAAATATGATATGAATTTTGAACTCACATCTGAAACCGAAGTTGTAGATTATATATATTTAATTAATAGAGACAAACAAATACTATATAAGAACAGAAACGGGTGGCAAAAATTAGACTAATATATTTTAATTAATTTTCTTTTCGCAATACCATTAAAATAATACTTATAAATGCAATAAATGTAACAAAAGCACCAAAAAATACATATTATATATGATTAATTCAAAATTCCAATAAAAACGTTTTTATATAACCTTCTCATTTATAAAGATACACTAGAATCTCACTAACAGTGTTGTTAGTGGGGTTCTGTTACCGAGGCCCCAAAGTGGGGCCAAAACTAGCCAAAAGACCGAAATTATACAAGTAAGCTTTACGTTGTTGTAAAGTACAGTTGTATATTAAGGTTTAATTAGACGTTAGTCTATTTTTAAAACAACGTAAAACAACGTTTAGTCATACGTAGAGTCCCATATTCCCACTAACAACACTGTAACTTAGATTATTTGTCATTAAGTACAAAAACAGTATAAAAATCAAGACAAAAATATATAGTGTATCAATCTAAAATTAATATATGACAGAAAATAGAACGGAATACAGTGAAGAATTCTTTTTTGAAGATAACTTTTATGTACTATATGTAACACACATAAGCGAAGAAGTAAACCATAATGTAGACCATGGTAGAGATGAAGTTTATGATGAAGTTACAGCGCGTACAGATGATACATATGCAATATATTACCGCATATCAAATATACAAATAGATGAAGGAAACGATGGTATTAGAGATATCGAATACGGTGAAAATCTTGTAAATGTACTATTTAAAAAAATAGCTAATGATTATATGAGTACAAAGTACGAGCTATACGAGGATACATTGAACGAAAATACAAATTCTTTTGAAGTACACCCAGAACACAAAAACACAGAGTATATAGTTACATTTGAGAGACATAGTAACGACTAATATGTTAAACAAATTATGTAACAATCTTAGCAAACTTTTTGATTAGTCGTTCTTTTGATAAATTTTTTGATACAATTAATTTTTTCGATTCATATATGACAAGTTCACCGTCAAAATGAAATTTAACTTTAGAAATAGATGATATTATAAATAATATTCGATGGTATTAAGTATTTTTAAATAGTTATCTAATATATGAGCGCAAAGAACAAAACCGTCATTGAAGGAAAATATACGGATGCAATCGTTTTCTTACCTGAAGAAGAACTTGAAGACAGTGCATATAAACAGATTCAGGCTATGGTTAATCATCCAGCATTCAGAAATCCTGTAAGAGTAATGCCAGATGGCCATAAAGCTCCGAATGCAACAGTTGGATTTACTATGCCACTCACTAACAGAGTATGTCCAAATACCGTTGGTTCAGACATTAATTGTGGGATGTATGCAGTTAAATTATCAGATATTGATTTGGATTTAGACAATGAAGACGTATTAGATAATATTGATAAAGAAATCCGTGAAGTCGTACCTATGGGATACCGTCAAAACAAAGAAAATACATATCATATTAAAGATGAATTCCCATGGGAGAAACTTAATCAAAATTGGAGAAATTTTTCACTAAAATTATTAGACGATATCTCACTTGGAGAATATCATCCAGACATATTTACATACGATAATGCCTACTTTAAGGAACTTTGCCGTAAGATGGATGCAAACCTCAATAAGATGATAGGTCAGGCCGTCACACTTGGAGATGGGAATCATTTTATAGAGCTTGCCAAGGACTCTAATGGTGATGTGTGGTGTGTTATTCATTCTGGTTCACGTCGTCTTGGACACAATGTAGCGAATTATCATCAGAATCGTGCGGAAAAGATTCGTAATATGGATTCTATCCGTGTAGGATTGTCAAATCTTGCAGATGAGTATGGTAAATACGTTATACCTGACGTAAATAATCTTAGCGATAACGATTTACACACATGGGTTCACAATAAATCAATTGTAGATTACGAGGAATTAAAAGATGATTTCTTGAATACTGATGAGGACTATCTTATCGATGAGATTAGTGATGCGATTAATGGTATTAGCCGTAAAAACTTTGTGGAATTTGAAGAATATCTTGACGGTGTTTCTGCAGAGGAATTAGAAGATATGTCAAGTTCGGGTGATTTAGCATACTTGGAGGGTGAGGAAGCTATTGAATATTATGTAGATATGGCTTTTGCTCAGATGTATGCTTCAGAGTCACGAAAAGGAATGGCTAGCCGAGTAGCAGATGTGTTAGATGCTGAAATTGTAGACACGATTGAATCAGCGCATAATTACATTGACTATGAGGATGGAATCATCCGTAAGGGGGCAACACCTGCTCGTGAAGGGCTTCGGGCAGTCATCCCGATGAATATGTCCTACGGTTCATTCATCGTACGTGGGAAGGGTAATGAAGAAGCGAATTATTCTGCTCCACACGGCGCTGGTCGTTCAATGAGTAGAGGTCAGGCTAAAAACGAATTAAGTCCAGATAAGTTTAAAGAACAGATGGATGGTATATTCGCATCATCTCTGCCGTTAGATGAGGCACCAGATTCGTATAAAGATGTAGAGATGATTCGTAGAGCTATGGAACCTATGGTAGAGGTTGAAGACCGGCTTAAACCTATTATGAGTGTGAAAGCAAATGATTAAACAACGTTGATTATCGGGGTGACATATTTAGGAATACATATTTATCCTATTACATAATATATTATATAATGGCTGATATATCTATAACGCAAGGAGATACGTTGGAAGTTACATACAGTGTTTCATCAGACACTGGAGAACTAGATAATATACTAGATATAACAAAAAATAATACATCCCAAAATTTAAATGATATTGATGTTAAAAATGTGAAGAAGTTTACATAGTCTCCAACGAATTCTCATGTAGGAAATACATATTTATTCGATATAAACGGTGAAACACTAAATGTAAATATACATATTTAATATGTATAATTAATTAAAAAAATTTTATGTATGTATAATACCAAATAATATGTATGACAGAAGTATGGTTTGACAAACATCCACTATTGGCTGATTTAATACTTCTAACTCTACCAAGTTTTGGTGTATTTTCAATGTGGATGATAATGGGATTAAGTATAAAAGATTCAATAATTCAAGCTATTTTAACTGGCGGGTTATTACTCATTGCTATTATGTATTTAAATAAAAAACACGATAATTCTGTATTCAGATTTTTTGATATATAAATTTTAATCTAAATCATATATCTTACTAAGCCTCTGTTCAACGGGAGGATGGGGCATTACATAAGGATATAATTTTCGATACCATGAATCATTAAGATATTTCTGATTTTTTCTAAGCCGAATTGAAACAGCACGTTTTGAGGTATTTGCAACAGCAAACTTATCTGCTCGATATTCAAATTCATGAACTATATAATTCAAAATCGATGGAACGATAATCAAAATCAATACGGATGTCAATATTATATTAAATATGCCCATGTACGATTGAACTATATATAATGATAAACCACTCATAAGAATAAGTATAGACCTAGATATTTCATAAACTGTACGGTCTTTATGTATAATATGAGATAACTCATGTGCTATTACAGCTTTTGATTCAATACCTTCTGAATAGGGATTTGCTTCGTTTGGAATATATACTTGATGTAATTTTTTATAGTTATATTGAACTTTACCACTATTTTCGTTTGAAACATGAATTTCAACTTTATTTATATTATGTTCTTTAGACAAACGGTTAGAAAATAATTTTAAATTATCCAAATCGGGTAAAGATTTGGATTCATGTGTTCTGAATGCATATGAAATCATATGAGGTATAATATATGATGCAAAAATTGTAATTATTAATGCATAAAATATAGATATATAATTAGATAAACCAATAATTATCCAACTTAAAAATACGAATTGAAAACCGTACAGAATATATTTTACGATAGGGTTCACACAAAAAGATATACGTAATTAGATTATAAATAATTTATTACGTATATGTAATTTAGAATACCTTTTGAGTAGGATATTTATGTGTTGATGATATATAGTACACTACAATGGATGTATTAAACGAATTACAAAGTGGAAAATCGAAATTAATATATATCTACGTAGAGTCTCATAAACATGTTACTATTGACGATATAAAAGAAGAATTAAGATTAAAATTAATTACTATATATAAAGTAATAAATAGACTTATAGATATTGGTGTTGTTGAAAAAGTATCCGACAAAAATAAATTCACTGTCCGTGCTATTTCAGAGTAAATTTAATAAAGTTCTTTTAAATCATTCAATTTGAAATTCGATAAATCACTTATATCAAAAGGTAAGTTTTGCACAGTTCTAAATTCTGTTGTGAGTGAACCTATTACATAACCCATTAATGAAAAATATATTAAAGCTAGAACACCTGCTAAAGGCGCTAGTATAACAGTTAAGAACAATAATTGCGTCAATATACCATATAAAATACTTAAAACCATAATGTATACGAAAGCATTGAAATATTTTCTCGATAATGAAACTTGAACGGTTGTATATAAAATAGCATCTTTAAGATTTAACCTTTCATCTACGGAATATCTACAATAAGCAAATATCATAGCTGAAAATAGATACAATCCAGATAATGCAAATAAAACACCCGCGATAGCTATCATGATTAGAAATATAGATAAAATCATAGATTCTCCAATTTCAATTGAACTAATTAATATTGGCATTAATATATATATTAATCCAGATGGTACTAACATAAGAACTATAATACCTAGTCCGATTATCCCTTTGCCTGTCAATGAAAATATAGAACTAACATCCGGTGGGTTTGTATTTACACCATTCTTTATTCTTTCTTGGGATACAGCAATAGTATATCCGAATAATGGGATTAAACCGATTAAAGAAAAGAATAAAACAGTCCCAATAGCGTACATCGATAGGGTTATTTTACGTGTGTATCGTATAACATCAGATATCATTATATTAGATAATGAGAAGCAAGCATAAATTATTATCTCCGTTTCACCCTGAAAATATTATCTATACTTATACCTATTTCCAACTTCAATAGTTCTCGTAATTACATTTCCATCTCTATATATTTCAAAAGTAATTTCATCCCCCGGTTCTTTGTTTAATGCAATATAACTAGACAAATCCTCATTTGTTCGCAACTTCTTATCATCTACTTTAACGAGTATATCTGGTGCCGTAAAATTATCCGATTCTGCTCTAAGTCCAATATTTGATGAAGGTCCATCTTCCGTTACATTAGATACAATCAATCCATAATCAATACCAACGTTTTTAGATACATCTGTTTTATACTGTAAAGATTTCGTATTAACTCCAACGAAACCATGTTGGTGATTTCCTTTTTCAATAATACTTTTTCCAACTTCATGAGCCATCCGAGATGAAACAGCATATCCCATATTTTCACCTAAAGTAGCTCTATTAATACCAATGACAGAAGCATCATTACTTCTACTTAACAATGGACCACCGCTATTACCCGGATTCAATGCGGCATCAGTCTGAATTGAATCAGGAATACCAAATGTTGTTGCAACGGTCATTAAAACTTTATTTGAACTAACAACACCCGTAGTTACAGTTGTTTCTAGTCCAGAAGGAGAACCGATAGCCACAACAGGTTCACCAATACTAGGTAAACGCATCTGCATTGGGAGAACAGGAACATCATTCGGAACTGTTTCTGGTTTAAGAATCGCAATATCTGTATCTACATCCGACCCAACAAATTCAGCAGAAGACCATTCCCCGTTTCGATATTGGATATAAAATTCTGAAGTTCCAGATACAACATGTTCATTCGTCATTATATGATTATTAGTATACATGAAACCAGAACCCTGTGATTCAACTTCTTCTTTACCCTCTTTTTTCGCATAAACTGTTACGATACCTTTTTGCGCTTCTTCAATAGTCATATTCGACTCACCAGTATAATCTACAGAATTAACCGTTGCTCTATCATTCAGGTATTCAGGTTCAGAAAATATATTTTTCTGTGTTGTATCTTCATACATCGGAAAAATATATCCTCCAATCAATAATCCAAAGCACAGTAAAGAAAGTAATAATACAACACCAAAAAGTTTCTCTAATATACTTGTCATTAACAATACAATATACATGAAAGAATATTAGTCTTTCCGATTCGGGGATGAAAGTTATATAGTATACATATATTCAAATCGTCTGTATATAAATACAATTTTTATAAATATATTACATTACATTAAAAATTTGCTAATTTTGTATATTTATTTTTTTTTAGATATTTTAATAATTTAGTACACATTAATCATTTAGGGTACGGTGTCTCTTTATATAACGCATGTTTAAGAAAGCACAAGAAAAAACGGACGCAGTTTCGCCCGTAATTGGGGTCATTCTCTTAGTAGCAGTAACCGTCGCACTCGTTGCTCTTGCAACAGTCATCGTCTTCGACATCGGTTCCGATGTATCCGATACCGCTGACGCAACTGTCCAATTAGATGGAGCAACACAA
>Ga0208282_10065_pt1 | contig 18828 bp, 18 predicted proteins | sample AntRauMetaVIRRA1_FD_184784 | JGI IMG/M metagenome (GOLD analysis project Ga0208282, IMG submission 184784) | Saline lake microbial communities from Rauer Lake, Antarctica, in enrichment culture - Antartic Rauer Lake 1 Metagenome VIRRA1 (SPAdes)... ...
CTCCCGCAAATACGAAGAATAAACCTACAATTAAAAGTAAGTATACGGTATATAGAGTTAATTTTTCACGCACTATACATATAATCGTTGTTATAAATTAAAAAATTAACCCCTGTTCAATCAGAAATTGTAACTTTTTGCTTTTCAGGTTTTGTAATATCTAAATCTGTTATATCTGAACCAAATGAAATAGATTTTGTTTCTTCTTTTGATACAGGAATAACACATTCAAATGTATTATTATCTGATATTTCAACATCATCAGGCATATCATCTGAGATAGAATCTAATGTACCTGTAATAACAACGTCTTCTTTTTTACCTCTATAATTCGTTACATTTACAATTCCATCACCAGCATTTTCAACGTAAACATTGTTAAGAATTCTTGCCTGTGAATTTGCTTTACCAGATATTTCTTCACTAGTAATATTTTCAAGTTTATCAGACATAGCTCTTAATAGTCCACCAATAACATCCTGTTTCTGTTTTCGTTTTTGTTTACTACGCTGTTCACCCATATATTTCTTCAAATCACGAGCTACATCACGTACCGCACGTTCAACTTCATCTTCAATCTCAGGAACGCTTGCAACAGCATCTTTAGATTCACTGGTAAAAGGAACATTTGTGCTTGCGACGTGAACCAGTAAAACCATTGGACCTTGTGGTAAACTACCTTTATGCTGTGAGATTTTATCTCGTGAAGTATAATACGAATTCCATCGGATACCTTTTACAACTTGTGTAATAGCACACGCCCCTTCTTGATATACAAGAGGAACACGATTTGCGAATCGACTTAGTTGTATTTTATTTCCACCTGTCTCAATGCTTCCACCATAGGCGATTCCGGCTTCAATAACGAACGGTTCACCTTTAGCAACGCTCGCGCTTCTCGTCGTTGCTGTATAGAATTCAGCATCATATCTTGTTTTTAATCCTGTTAAGATATCATCTTCTGTGATTGGGGAGAGACATTTTGTTGGTGGTGCCATTGCATTTGCTTTCTGCATACCAGCTAGTAGATTACTAGCCAAGTCTCGGTCTTCTGCAACTTCTCTAACAAGAGGAACTTTTGTAGATACTGTTTCAGATTGGCTCCAGAATAATTCTAATACTTTTTCTTGTGCAGTTTCACCGAATGTAGCTTCACCGTTCATTGTTTTTGAAGCATTATCTGATGCTATTTCAATTGACTTTTTAAGTTCATTATATGTTATCTGTTTTGAGCCGTGTTTAATAAATTGATTAGATAGCTCTTTTCCAACATGGGCAACAAGCATCTGATTCTTCCGGTCGATTGTAACTTCATCAACACTTTCAATAGTATGTGCGACGAGATTTTTCTTCAGAACATCCCATAATGCATCAATAGCATTATCTCTAACCGTTTGTCCAAACTTCATAATCGTTTCTTCTCCTGCTTTATCTGCCCCGTTTGTAACAGCAGATTGTAGACCTTCGTAGGTTACAAGAGATTCACTCGTAATATCATCGAAAACATATTCGAAGAATGTATCCGTTGCCTCTTGTCCTTTTCTTCGAACAGCACCAAAGAATGCGTCCCGATAATCTTCTTTAGATGTTCTTTTTGTAACAACAGGCCATCCAAGAGAACGACCATAATTCATATCTCTGAAATTATTAAGAATACTATCTGCTGTTTTTTGTCCTACACGAGTAAAGTCCGTTTTGAAAAACGAATTTAACTGTTGACACTTTGTTTCTGCAAGCATATACTGTAATGTGCCAAGTTCTACTCCGTGAGGATGTGGCTTGATTTCCTCAACAGGGTCTGGTAATTCTGTTACAGGTCTATCATCGTATACTAAGTCGTGTTTTGGTTCATGAAGTTCGATTGTAGCATGAGGATTTACAACAGCAGTTTCGTGTACATACTGATGTAATCGCTTTCTCGCACGCATATTACCTTCCATATCCATTTCAATTCGGATTCCGTGTTCTTTATCTGGCCAATCGACTTCTTTTTCCTCATAAATTTTTGGCTCATTTGTGTCTGTATCAATTCCCACCTCAACATAGTGTGCCGTATCGTCTTCTTTCGTCTTCGATGTTACGCGGGCAGGATTACCACTCGTTAATTGTGAGTATAGTACAGCGGCTGAAATTCCAATACCCTGTTGTCCACGCGTCTGAGAACGGCTATGGAAACGACTACCATATAGAAGTTTTCCGAAAACATTTGGTATGTTGCTTCTAGGGAGTCCCGGCCCGTTATCTTCTATAATTAATGTATAGTACTGTTCATGTTCTGTGATATTAATACTAATATCTGGGAGAATGTTTGCTTCTTCTGCGGCATCTAAACTGTTGTCTACACCTTCTTTTGCAGCGGTTACAAGCGCACGCGTCTTGCTACCGAAACCAAGCATTTGTTTATTTTGCTCGAAGAATTCTGCAATAGATATCTCGCGTTGATTGTCTGCGAGTTCTTGTGCTACGTCTGATGATTCTTCAAATGTACTCATTCATTAATCCCTTTGTAGCTCAGTATATAAATATGCTGTGGTTTGATAACTGACATTTAGTATAAAATAAAGCAAATATACACAAAGTATAAAAATATTAACTAATTTATTCTGTTAAATTTTATTAATTATATAAGTATTTTTCAGCATATTGTTCTAATTTACATATTATATCTCTGATTTTATGTACTTTATCTGGAATACTGATATCAATATGTGGTTTTGGATTTTTATACTCTGAATCCCCTCGTTTTTTCCGTAAATTTTCATACATTTGTAAATCTCTATGGGTAAACGGTATTTTAGATGTGATGACATATTTCTCTAATTCTGTTTGCTGATTTCTGTGTTGACTAGATAAATTATTTTTTACCATACCTATAGACGCACGGGCCGCATGGAATAAACCATAGTATGTACTTGATATAGCACCAATATATGAACCATTTCCGTTGTGAAGTGCTTCAGCATCATTTAAAGAACGTCTTGCATCAGACAACTCCTGTCTAATCCATGACTCTGGTTTGCTATTCGTGCTACTTTGACTCATGCGTTGACTCATATATAATACGACAAAATAATACCCTATAAGATGTTCGATTATATATTATATAGCAATAAATAGTTTATTATGGTATGTAGTATTTTTGTATACTATGGTAAATATTATTCAAATCCTTGACGCTATCGTTTACAATTCTAAAAAAGAAGAAATAGAGCACATAGGAGAAAAAATTGAACTAAATGTACACTATAATGAACAGACCAAAGAATTATTTGTGTCTCATTTTTATATAAATGATAGTCATAGAAGAAAAAACTATGGAACAAAAATATATAATGACATTAAATCATATGCTATATCTAATGAAAATATAGATAAATATAGGTTTCACATAAAAAAGAATAAATCATCCAAATTATGGTTAAAAAGACTTGGTGAAGAATATATGGAAATAAATGTTGGTGGAGTCGGTACGACCTTTCAAGTAGAATATAATATATAATAAAATAGATAATTTATTATGGTATATAGTATTTATGTAAAATATGGGACTGCAAAATAAAAATATAAATTGTGAAGGTTCAAATTTACACATAATTGGTTCGATGCATGCAGAACAAAATATGTTTTCACGGAATAATGAAAAACGAGATATGTGTGATGAAATTCTAAACGAATTAAATAGAATTAAACCAACGACAATATTTATCGAAACACCTCCAAATAGAATTAAAGATATTCCATCATATAAAGATAAATCCCCATTACATACAAGTATCGAATTAATTGCTGTTTCTAAATATATATCTGACCATAAAGGTGTAAATCTTGTCGGTGTTGATTCTAAATCTCTTAGGGATTTATATACAAAAAATTCTTCTGAAGATATGATTGATTTTACTCATTTGACTAGAAATAATGCTATAGCATATAATACGTTAGTCTATTTGCGAGAAAACACTGTTAGAAATAGTGCACTTATTATTGGTCGGAATCATATGGATGAAGTTTTAAAAATATTATCTGAATAATAAAATTTAGTATGTAAAGTGTTCAAAAAAGATATGGGGGTCCACTATATATAAGTAAAACATGGAGAAAGAATATCGTAAATGTAATAAAGATATGATAAATTGTCCTAATTGTAATCGTAAATCACTAGTTCTCTATAGGGTACATAAAGTTCAAACGATATACGGACATTGTTCTACGCCTACGTGTAAATATTGGCATAAAAAATCTGAAAGAACAAAAGAGAATGCGATTGTTATAGATACGACTAAATTCACGACAAAAAACCATAAAAATCACGATAAAATTATGCAAAATATTGTAGACGCAAACAAACAAGATTATTTACCTGTTCTCAAATCAATGAACGGTTTTAATTTAAAAGAATTTACTTATTAATTATTTTGTGAGAAACCTATATATTTTTTATATTATATACTTTAAGGTTTGTTTTTGAACCGGGCATCATCGAACCACCACCAGAGAAACCCCCGACATCACCCTGCCATTCAGGTTCCATCTTAGCGGCTGAAATAGCATACAGAGCTTTCCAAATCCTTGCTTCGTCGTATATATCTATATCTTCTGGAACTAGCTCAAATAGGCTCTCAGGAACTAATACGACAAGCTTCTTTTTCATACGAGACAAAGCAACATTAATTCTATTCTGAGATAAGATAAATTCTTCTTCATCAGATAAATGAGCCGGGTCACTAACTGTAGTGGATAAGAACATAACATCTTTTTCTCCACCTTGGAATCGTTCAACAGTATCTACATCACAATTTTCACAAAGTGTTTTTAATTTTCCTTTTTGTGCATTATGCGGAGTTACAATTCCAACAGATTCGCTATCTGGAATTACCTTTGTTAATGCACTAAGCATAGTTCCTTCTACAGAACTTACTTGTCTACTTGTTCTGTCATTGTGAATAATAACAGTTAGTGGAGCATCAGATTTTAATGCACAACGAAGACCATCTGTATCAATATCTATTTCAGGTATAGTATTTTTTTGATTAGATACATAATTAATACCATCTTGGTCATAAACTGTCTGTCTAAGGAATTCTGTAACAGTTTCATGACATCTAAATGTTTCATTCAATCGCGTCATTGGAATATTAGCATTAGGGCTAGGGGGAGAATCTTCATGGATTTTATCTATTTTTTCTCCACGTAAATACCTAAAGTAATCAAGAGCACTTAGGTGTGGCATATGATTTATAATTGACGTTCTAATTTCATCTTGCCATTCATATTTTTGAACTGGTGATAATTGTCTCTGGTCACCAGCTAACATTATTTGTGCATCTTCTTTTACAAATGCACTAGCCATAAATAGTTGATACATAGGCATCATACTTGCTTCATCAATAGCTAATGCATCAAAGAAATTATATGCTCTCTCATACCCTTCTTCTGCAGTTGTACCATCGAATAGTTTACCAACTAATCCATCAACACGCCCCGGTGTTCCGAATACAATTAGATGTTCTATACTATTACTGTTTGAACTTGCAAGTGTTTGCTGGTGAGATGTACCAACAGGCATTATTAGATTATTTAATATGTCGATATCATTTTCATCATTGTAATTGAGATATTCAACTTTGTCAGAACTATTTTGTGGTTCATTATATGCTAATCGAACAATTCTTGTATTTTCTAATGGATGCGTTCCATATTCTTCATCAAATCTTTCTAATAATTCGACAACATCTGCCATTACTTCATCGACAGATTTGTTTGATAAACCCGTTACTAATGATGATACACGGGTTTCTCGTTCTTGTCCATCAAACGCACGAGCCATCAATGCTTGTGCTAAAGCACCTGATGTTTTACCAGTTCCCGGTGGACCCTGAAGAAGAGAGTATCGACCAGTTTTCATTATAAATTCTGACTGTTTTTTATTTGGCTTAAATTCAAGTGCATCTTCTGCCCAATTAAGATACTTTGAAACACCATCATACGTGAACACAGTATCATTCATATCGGATTGTGAATTTCGAATTTTTTGTATATCTTGATATACAGGATTTGAATCAGCGTATCGTAGTGCTTTAATGCTTTTTTCTGCCATTGTATTATCTGGATTCGGGTCTAATACAAACATTTCACCAGAACCCATGTATGGTTGATGGTCATTGCTCGCGTCTAGTGACCATGGCATTCTTGGTAATACATACTCAAATTCTAACTTACTGCTCGTTCTATATCCGTCAATAACAATTCTGTTATTTTTTGGGTCATATTCATCAACACTGACTTTAATTCCACGAGCTATCTGGTTTGGACTAGAACCCTCCACAGTAAATTCATCATCTATTTTTGTTAATGGTGTCGCAACACAACGGGTCCCTCCTGTTGTTTCTCCACTACCTCCAATTCGTGAAGAACCGGCTATTTGTGTAGGATTATCAAAGTCAAATTCATCGAATAACAATTCACCAACGGCTCTAAACATATAACCCTTATCTTGTACAATATTGGTAACACGAATTGGTACAGATTCCCCATCTATAACACGTTTCTTTACCGGTTCCATATATACATCATAAGCATCATCTTTTGTTTGACGTGCTTCAAGGTCTAGATAATCCCTACATGCTTCGGCTAACGTCCCCTCCCTCGGTTTTTGGGTTGGTAAATCGGCCAATTCAATCGGCTCTTTATTCATATCCGTACTTCTATATGATATTGACCTTTCAACATGATGTAAAGAATGAGCTAACTTGCTACTAAGCATACTATACATAGATGATGTAATTGGAATATCTTGTTTCGAAGAATCAACCCATTGGAAATTTCGAATTATACTCTTTTGATTATCATCGTCAGACCACGTTTCATCAAGAAGCCCGATATCATCACTAGCCCATAAATATTCAATCGGTATTTGTGCGCCGCTTCTAGGAAGTAGTGAATAAAAACTATCCGCAGATGTATTATCTGAATTTTTATTCAGTACAGACGCTAGTTTGCTTCCACCTTGTGATATTGGAACAAAACCATCAAACAATTGTTGTTTAAATGCCTCTTTAAGGTTTATTTCAGAACCAGAAGAATGTGATATCTCCCAATCACTGTTTGAAAATTGAGCATATGCATCACGAGGATATGTTCGTTGGACAATAGATGTAAGAGATGTATCCATTTGTTTTACAGCAAATCTATTCTCAATCTCAGATTCAACAACACTTACCATCTTTTGGTCTATTCCTTCTCTACCGTCTAGTAATCTTCTCATAGAAGCAGCTTGAGGTAGTGTATTTTGGTGTCTCTTAACAGAATCATATAATGAATCGTATTCATCCTGACCATATACATAAAAATGAATTCCAGCTTCATCTTGTTGATTTAATCCACCGAGCAATTGTATTGTTTTAAATATATCTGTAAATGCATCTTCAAGAAGTTCACGTTCGTCTTCTCCACCCCATGTATCTGCGTTTCTATTAATATCGTTTACTACACGCGAAAAAGTTAATGGCGAACTATCATACAATCCACAAGTGACGCGTCCACTAATTGCGACAATACTATCACGAACGTGGTCATGTTGTATATTTAAATATACTCTGATTAATGAATTCTTTTTAATTGGTAAATCTGCGTCATAAGGTGGATTATCTTCGGGTAATTTCGCAGAACCTACACCTTGTAGCCATGAAAACCACGGTTTATCATGAGCAAATGTATGTTCAGGATTCAAATCACCTAAAAATGCTTGTGCTTTTTGAGCAATAATTGGAAGTCTTGTAGATAGTGTTGCTTCTTCACTTAATTTGTTTATTGTTTCTTTGTGCTTAGGATTAATTGGAACGTCATCATATTCATACGGTTTTGAATCTTCAATTAAATTATATAATTCAGCAACATCTTGTATTGTCGTAATATTATGATTCTTCAGCTTAGTTTTTTCACCCGGACTTAATCCAAGTAAACTTAAATCACCATTTTCTATAGCCTTTACAATACATACTTCCGCGTAAGGAGATGACTTATTTACAGACAATGGTAGTTCATCAAAATCTGTTGTGAATGCGCGTTCGAATGGACCATCTTCTTTTAGAATACGCTTAACATCACCTTCTCTTGTTTCAAGATGAAATGACGGTGTATTTTCTTCTACAAGAACGGTATCTAAATCTGTTTCACGATAAATAATGCCACCACTAATTTTGTAATTTACCTCTGTATTAGATAGTATGTTACGAAGCATTACTGTGTATGTCGCCGTCTGAAGTTGTTGATATGGTTTTTCGTCCCATGAAGCTTTAATATCTATAACATTTATATGTACACCATCATCGGTAGGAAACAGTATAATTAAATCAGCATCACCCAACACATCGAATAATTTAATCGTACCTTTCAGACGAGCTTGTGTTAATATTGTTGGTTTTCCATCTTTTCTATTAGCTACTTTTTCAACTTCTTCAATTATTTGATTCTTATTTTCGTCACTATCCCAGTCATACCACGTATTTACATGCGTGTGAGCTTTTTTGTCTAATTCATCATATACATAATCTTCAAATTCGTTACCTATTGTAGATTGAAGAACACCTAATGGTTTTGTAGCATCTTTCCAGTATCTTTCTTCTAAAGGCGACTGGTCCTGAAATCGAATCTTAATAAACCACGGTTCAAAATTATACTTTGCAGCTTCACCAATTCCAGATGGAGGAAGTTGGGGTAAATTATCGTTACTCATCAATTGTATTTACTTAGGATACTATGGGTTTATAACTTTTGATTATTTCTAATATGAATACATTAATAACCGTTTCTTATATAATATAAATTATGAATATTAATAAGTCAGCCATTAATAGAATATCCAACGGTATTACAGAATGGCAGTCTAAGAAAGCACGTTCTGAAGAAGAAAGATGGTCGTACGATGAACATGAGAAAATTATGGAAGATTATGAAGATGTATTATCTTTTGCTGAAAATAAGTGTGGTATGAGAGAAATAGGAAAAGGTAGAGATAGAATTGTTTTCACAAGTGGGAATGTCGTATCGTGTAAACAAGATGTTGTTATTAAAATATCTCTTAGTGATGGAACAATGCAAAATCTAGAAGAAATTGAAATGTGGAATCATATTGAAGAAGACGTTAAAGAACATGTTGCATCTGTAATTGATTGGGATGAAAATTATAAATGGATTATACAACAACAAGCAGACCAAGGTTCACCACCGGGGGCTTCAAAAACACTATTAGAAAATTTGTCTAATATTGGTTGGACATGTTCCGATATTAGACCAGATAATGTTGGTATGATTGATAACAAACCTGTTCTTATAGATTTAGGTCTAGGATTGAGAAAAAAATAACGCCACCAATATAATTATAATTTGAATGTATTTATTTTAATAAAAACGTTTTTATATAACCTTCTCATTTATAACGATACATCAAAATCTCACTAACAGTGTTGTTAGTGGGGTTCTGTTACCGAGGTCCTAAAGTGGGACCAAAACTAGCCAAAAGACCGAAGTTATACAAGTTGACTTTACGTTGTTGTAAAGTTTAGTTGTATATTAAGGGTTCTCTACAGTTAAGTCTATTCTTAAAACAACGTAAAACAACGTTTAGTCCTACGTCCGGTCCAATATTCTCACTAACAACACTGTAACTTAGATTATTTGACAGTAGATATTTAGTATCCGTTGTTTATTATAATAATAATGTATGAAAAAAATGTTGGCGTGGGCCAAACCTTAGAAGTTGATTATAACGTTTCTAATGATATTGGGGATGTTTCTACCGTTCTTAATATAGATATAACAGATAATTCAAATAGTAATAATACAACAAAAGAATCTTTAGAGACAGAAATTAATACCGTTAAAAAATTTCAATGGACTCCAACTAAAGACGATATGGGTGGGGAGTATATATTTGAAATTAATGAGGACGAATTATTAGTAAAAGTATATGGCATTCCTGATTCTACAATTGCACATTATGTTGCAGAGGATTATGATGAATCATCAGGTATGTGGGCAGATAAACAGATGGGTAATAATGTAGAAAAAATGGAAATCCGTTACTAGTAAATAATGTTATTAATTCGAATAGTGTCGTGAGGTTTGATAAAGATGATTATTTCACATTGAACTCTGTATTATCAAACAGTTCAACATTATCAGGATTTGTTGTTATTGGAAATTTATCAGATAACAGTGGTTATAATACTAATTTTAGACAAATATACGCTCAAGATAATAAATTCAATTTAAGTTATAATGGTGCCGATACAGATTATAATTTCGGTTCTAGTGCAGGAAGTTATGACAATATAAACTTTAATGTTTCTCGTTCAGAATTTAGAATTATTTCATTAATAACAAATTCAGATGATATTTTATTACGAGAAAATGGAAAAACATTATATTCTACTTCATCTGGAACAAATAATACCAATAATACATTCAATATCGGTTATGATAATAACCCGGAAGATAGATATTTCAATGGAGATATGGCTGAATTAATTATAACGGATGGAGAAACTAGACAAGAAAGAAATGAAATTGAATCATATTTATCTAGTTATTATAATATACCATTACAATAAACATATAATATTAATAAAAATATCATAATAATAATAGAAATGTTTTTATATAACCTTCTCATTTATAACTATACACCAAAATCTCACTAACAGTGTTGTTAGTGGGGTTCTGTTACCGAGGCCCCAAAGTGGGACCAAAACAAGCCAAAAGACCAAAGTTATACAAGTGAACTTTACGTTGTTGTAAAGTTTAATTGTATTACAAAGGTTCGTTAGACTTGAGTCTATTCTTAAAACAACGTAAAACAACGTTTAGTCTTACGTATGGTCCAATATTCTCACTAACAACACTGTAACTTAGATTATTTGACAATACAGTCTAAATTGTCGTATATATTTTTAACCGTAATACCTTTATTTATGCAATTGTAAGTGGATAGTACAGATGGATGAATATCATCAAACGATTCTGGATGCACTGACAACCGGAACACATGAAAAGAATAGAACAGCCGAAGATACAATCGCAACTTTTGGGCATCATTACTCCATTGATTTGAGTGAAGGATACCCACTGTTAACAACGAAAGAAATGGATACATTCCGGTGGGATTCATTACTACATGAATTTGAGTGGTATCTTGGCGGTGAACATCACGTCAAGGATTTAACTAATAAGACAGGTATATGGGATGCGTGGGCTGACGAAGAACACAATCTTCCAAGCGCATACGGTCGATTTTGGCGGCGGTATCCTGTTCCTAACCAATCGTCCCAATTACAAGGCGAAGCATGGGTATCAGAAGATTCTAAGTATACTACACGCGAAGAAAATGACGAACTTACTTTTGACCAACTTGGTTTCGTAGTTGATGCACTTTCGGGAGATAACCCACATCGTGGTCCTGAATCGAGACGGTTAATTGTTAATGCATGGCATCCTGCTAATGCCCAAGTGAGTGGTCTACCTCCATGTCATTATACATTCGTATTTAATACACAAAATGGTAAATTGAATACGCATTTAACACAACGGAGTGCAGACATTGCTCTTGGTGTTCCGTTTAATATTGCTGCCTACAGTTTGATGACAAAATTAATTGCTCAACAGACGGGGTACGAGGTTGGCGAATTCAGTCATACTCTTGTTGATGCTCATATTTACTGTGGACGCGGTGAACGAAGTGAATGGTATAGTAAGAATTTATCAGAGTTACAAGAGCGTGTTGAAAATGCAGAAAGTAGAGAAGAATATAAAGATATCCGTAATTGGATTCTTGATTCTGCCCCTGAAGATGAAGGTGCGTCGGATGTAGATGAGCACAAATATGGTTACGACCATGTACCCGGATTGCTTGAACAACTTTCAAGAGAACCACTTGGTAGAAGTAATTTAGATATTTCTGATGGAACGACTATTGATAATATTTCATATGATGATTTCTCACTTGAAGACTATGATTCATATGATGGAATCAGTTTCAAAGTCGCAGAATAATATAACAGACTAAATAATGTTACTTCTGCACAAGAATCCGATGTTGGTGATATTCCTGAGGACACGCCAAAGCAGATTAAGGCCCTCGATGAGCGTGCATTAAATGAAGGAAAGATGGTTGGTAAATGGATGATTTTTGTATCACCAGATGAAATTAATGAAATCTGGGCAGATATTTGTGAACTTGTAGATAATAAGATGTTTTGGTTAGCCAAAGCATCCACAAATTGGGCACGCAAGAAAAAACAATATGATAAACATGCTGTTTTTGTTTATACACCAAACTATCTCGATATTGATGATATAAAACGTGTTCGAAATGTATTGCGTGAAGAATGTGGATTCACAGATGATTTACAGTATAAAACAGATTATTATACTCATTTAGGTATATATCCCGATACGATATCTGAATGGGACGTGGAAACAGAAGCAAGATATAATTTTTAAGTATCGAAGGTTTTTTGAGAGTGTAAGTGTATAATATATTGATGAATATTTGCGCTATAGCTGCTGTAGCAGAAAATGGAGTTATTGGTAAAGATGGAGAACTACCGTGGCATTATCCTGAAGATTTAGAACATTTCAGAGATATAACAATGAATAATCCTATCATAATGGGTCGTAAAACATTTGATTCATTTCCTGAACCACTTCCAAATAGGACACATATTGTGTTAACAAAAAATGAATCTTTAGAACATGATGATGATTCGATTCGTTATGTAAATACTCCCGAAGAAGCTTTAAAATTTGCAGAATCTATAACTAATAATACATCTTATATTATTGGAGGTAGAACAATATATGAATTGTTTTTTGATGATTTAGATTCTATGATTATATCAGAAATTCATGCGGATTATGATGGTGATACGTATTTCCCTACATTTGATTCTAAAAATTGGAACGTTGAATATATGAGAGAATCTGATGATTTTGACATTGCGTATTATAAACGTTGAGATTGTCAGATAAAAATCGTAACCTTTACTATATACTGTATCATACTACAGTATGTAAGAGGACGCATGGTCCAATCTGGATAAGACGATTGGCTTCTAACCAATAAATTGGGGGTTCAAATCCCTCTGCGTCCGTTTCGGCATGGAAATAAAAAATATTTTCGATAATTCGAATAGTACAATAGATTCTGTAGAATTGTCTGAGAAAATGATATATGATATCTTAAAATGGATTAGTGAACAAAATACTATACTTAGTATGCCGTATACTGACGGTGAAACAAATATTAGGAATGAAACAGAGTTACATGGTTTTGAAGTAGAGACAGAATATACTTCAACGCATATTAATGTTTACTTAACTTCGGAAGAAGGAACAGTATATACAACGCGAAATGCACTAGAATATTCTGTAGAATAATGCATTTAGGATGTTTTAATATAGAATAGTATATGAATATTTCGAAAATTTTACAAAAAGAAAATAGGTCAAGTTATGGGGAAAGATACACAGAAATACTTACTTATATATGTTGTATAATACATTCCATATTGGCGAGCATTTTTTGTACTGATACGACATATTATAATATATATGGTATTAGACTCACTAGGAAATTCACTCCAGTCTTCATTAGATTCTCTTCGTGGAAAAAGAGGAGACCTTACAGAAGAAGATGTAAAACCAATCGTTAAGGAAATACAAAAAGCACTTTTACAAGGTGATATTGATGTACAATTAGTAAGAAAAGTAACGGACAAAATTAAAAATAGAGCACTTGATGAAGAATCACCAACAGGTGTTTCAGCTAGAGAACACGTTTTAAGTATTGTATATGAAGAATTAACAGAAATTGTAGGTGATAGTACAGATATTCCTTTGGAAGGTCAAACAATACTTCTAGCAGGTCTACAAGGGGCAGGTAAAACAACATCATCTGCTAAAATGGCATGGTGGTTCGAAAAGAAAGGATTAAAAGCCGGACTTATACAAACAGACACATTCAGACCGGGTGCTCATGAACAGTCACAACAACTTGCTGAAAGAGGTGATTTAGCTTATTCTGTTAATAAAGATGAAGCAGATGCTGTTCGACAGGCAAAAAGAGGACTAGATGAAATTAGTGAAGCGGATATTAAAATTGTAGATACAGCCGGTCGTCATGCTAGTGAAGATTCATTAATTGATGAAATTGAAAAGATTTCTGAAGCTGTTAATCCTGATTTGAATCTTTTAGTTATTGATGCTGCAATGGGTAAATCTGCCGAAGAACAGGCAAAAAGATTTAATGAATCAATCGGTATTGACGGTGTTGTTATTACAAAAATGGACGGTACAGCAAAAGGTGGGGGTGCTCTTACAGCCGTTAAAGAATCAGAATCTACTATTGCATTTCTTGGTACCGGTGAAGAAATTCAAGATATAGAACGTTTTGAACCAGATGGATTTATATCTAGGTTGCTCGGAATGGGAGACCTTAAACAATTATCAGAACGTGTAGAGAGAGCAATGCACGAAATGGATGATGAAGATGATTGGAACCCTGAAGATATACTTGAAGGTGAATTTACTCTGTATGATATGAAAAAACAAATGGAAGCAATGGGTAACATGGGTAAAATGGATGAGGTATTAAATCGAATACCCGGAATGGGTTCAAGTATATTAGATAAACTAGATGATGATATGATATCTGTTCAAGAAGAAAAAATGAGGACATTCTCTATTGTTATGGATTCTATGACTGAAGAAGAAATTGATGACCCTAGTTTGATTAAATCATCTAGAAAAAAGAGAATCGCACGCGGTAGTGGAACAACCATTGAAGATGTAACGGAACTACTAAAACAATATAATCAAATGAAAAGTATGTTTAATAAAATGGGTTCACCAGAAGATATGAAAAAGATGGCTAAAAGATTTAATCTTGGCGGTGGAGGATTAGGTCCGTTTGGATAAAAATGTATTTAATTAATTTTTAATAAATAGAAAATTAAATTTTTATACTCTATTCGTTATATGTTCTTTCGAATAAGATATTCGATTTTTCACCGTTATCAGATTCCCATACAACACGTACAGTATCTCCATCTGAAACGTTAAATGAGTTAGATTTGTCTCCAGCAGAAACGGAACCTGATTCGAATGTATATTCTGACTCATTATTCGTAATAGAAACACTATCGGCTTCGAATACATCTCCTCCTTCGTGTAATATCTTAGCATTATTATCAGAGTCAACGGTCATGTCAAATTGTACTGTTGGTGGTGAGTCTGATACACTACTACCGAATTCAAGTACGAATACCCCTATAACAGCAGCAAGAATAACTGTTATTGCTACCATTAGAATAACACCAATGACTGGCGAAACAGCTCTTTCGCTATCATCATTTGCTTCTTTTTGTTGAATTCTTTGGTCTATTTTAGAACTCATCATTTGTTTTATGATTGCGTGCGTATATAAATGTATTGGTTAAATGATGTATAAACGTATATAGATACCTAACAGTTTATATGTATTAAGTCAAATAGTGTACTATGAATCAGGATATAAATAAAATTTTATTTACACTTATATATTTACTTGTATTATTTGGAATTTGTAGTGGTATGATGTATGCAACTAGTAGTAATTCGAATATTATTGGTGAATCATCATCTAATAATATAATAGATTCAAGTATTGAGAATGAAAATAATGCAGCTTTATTAATTGCTTTCACCGGTATCGTTTTAACATTATTATTAGGTTTCACGTATTATCTTACAAAAGATAATTTCGAAAAAGAACAAGAAATAAACAAACAAAAATCAATTAAGTAAGTCACCATTAGAATAACACCAGTTAAGTAAGTCACCATTAGAATAACACCAGTTAAGTAAGTCACCATTAGTTCGATTTATGGTATGCGTTATTTTATAATATTTTAATCCAACGATTCTCATCTTTAAACAGAATAGTATCTTGCGTTATATCGGCGTGTGTATTTATATCACTTTTTGTTATAATATCTTTATCTAAATTAGGTTTAAATCCATTTTTTTCAAGAACGGTTTCCATAGTATTATTTAAAACGATTGTTGTACTAATAAAATTATAATTTTCTTCCTCAATATAGCTTATCATCTGACGAACAGCTTCAGTTGCGTGGCCATTGCATCTATATTCTTCATCAATCCAAATATTAACAAGTGTGTTATTATCCCATTGGATATGCCCAATTATCTCGTTGTTCTTAGTATATATCTCACCGTTTCTTTTCAATCTCGTCATGTTATATATAGAAGATACGATATCCTATAATATTATTGTTTTTTATATTAAATATATAATTAGAATATGGTTAATTTTTTAACGGATGGGTACATTAACTATTTATAGATGAATGAGTCAGAATATATGATATCACCTGTAGATTACAAATGGCAAAATGAACATCTTAATAAAGTTTCACGTACATTTGCTCTATCTATTGAATATCTACCAACTCCATTAGAAGAATATACAAGTATGCAATATCTATTATGTAGAATCCCAGATACTATTGAGGATGCATACCATATTAATTCAGAAGATAAGATAAAGTTACTAAACCTATATGAAAATGTTTTACACCGAGGTAAACCTGAAACACCTCAAGAATTTATTGATTCTGTAGAACCGTATTATAAAAATACAGATGATTGGAATCTCGTTATGGATACACCCAGATTAATATCTATATTTCGTGATTATCCACCAACAATTCAGACAGCAATTACACCTTGGGCAAGAGAATTAACTAGAGGTATGTTAGAGTATGCAACCCGACAAGATGATTCTGTAGGTGTTCGCATCCAAACAGCAGATGACTTAGAAGAATATTGTTATTATGTAGCTGGAACGGTTGGGCATATGATTATTGATACACTTATCGCAACGAAGGGAGATGGTGGATATAATACTACTGATTTACATTCAAATGCAAGAAATTATGGGATTTTTCTTCAACATATCAATATTGCAAAAGATGTGTATGATGATTATGAATCAGAAGATAGTGTTTATATTCCGCAAGATATCCTTGACTCATATGGAGTAAATCAAGATGAAGTTACGGATGAAAATAATAAAGAAAAAGTTTCTAATAGTATCGAAGATGTATTAGATATCACAGAAACGTTTATTCATGGTGCTGAAAAGTTTCTAGAACAAATACAAGATATAGACGATGAATCATATGTCGGTTGGAGTATACCATACGTTCTTGCTGTGGCTACACTACGAGAATTACGGACACATACTGGTAATATTGCTTCTGAAAACCCAGTTAAAATAGAACGTGAAGAAGTTGTTAGTATTGTTTCTGCTCTAGAAGAAGGAGACCATGCAGCTAATGAAATCAGAAAGATTGTTTCTAAAGAAACATATCATAAATCTGAAAAAGTAACAAATGAAGTATAATTACATTAGAAAGTCTTTTAGTGTGCGCCGTATTCGTTATATAAATGAACTGGTATTCAGTTACAATAAAAGATAAAGGAGCAAAGCCGATGAGAGGAAGTTCTTACGTTCAAGCAGAAGATGAAGAAAAAGTTAAAGAAATTGCTAGAGAATATATGACCAATTATTTAAGTTTACAAGGTGTTCGAACTATTAAAGTACACGGAAAAATTGAGGATGGAGAAAAAGAGGTGAAACAACTTGTACTAGGGGGTGGAAATAATGGGATGATATATAATGATGGAAAATATGTACATCGTGGAGATTTAAAAGATAATTAAACAAATTATAATAAACTATTTGAGTGACATCCTCCCCGTCGTGAACGCCGGGGCTTCCCGTACCGCAGGTGGGATATTTGCTGGTCTACGACACGGCGGGATTCTCTCCTTGTGAAAAGATAGAATATGGGCAGGAGACCATTTATATCAATAGTAGTAAGTGGATTTCTGGTAATTATGGACCAGATAACCCATTAACGATTAATCTTGATAGACAAGATAATAAGGATATTATATCCATTTATCATATAGATAACTATGAGAATGAAAAGAAATCACGCGTTATAGATATAGAATAAATTAACGAATAGCAATGAATATATCTATTTTTATATTAGTACATATGATTCCGTTGAACTTGATGAATTTCAGACTATATCTAAAAATTAAACGCCGTGGGAGGGATTTGAACCCTCATCACATTACGTGACTTGCTTTCCAAGCAAGCGAACCACCAGATTGTTCAACCAACGGCAGTATGTTTTGAATGAAGTGAAAGCATATCAACACGAGTATATGTGTGAACCATGACTTCAACCTCGTACTTTCAATCTAGATTTTAGTCCAATTATGATGTTGAACAGGGCGACAATCTCACGATTTCTCGTATGTACGGAAGTTATCCAATACACCTAAGCCATTCTTTTCCAGTTTTAGTTCGGGTATTTTTCCCGGCATCTATAGTTGCACTGATACGACGAATGACCGTTGGGCTTGCACCTATCTTTCACTTCAACGCCATGGGAGAGATTCGAACTCTCAGGTCAATATTCCAGACGCCGGTTTTCAAGACCGGTGAGCGACCAGATTGCTCAACCAATGGCAAACCGATTTCGGTGATTGTCACGGTTTCAAGCCGTGTCTTCTTGGTTTAGGAGTATGGTTTCAAGCCATCTCCGAACGCCATGACTCGGATTCGAACCGAGGCGGCATGAAGCCTCTACTGAATTAGCAATCCAGCCCCTTAGTCCACTTGGGTATCACGGCATTAGTGTACATAACTTCTATACTATGTATTTTATATCTAGTATAATAAGGCTTTCTATATTA
>Ga0208282_10070_pt1 | contig 18105 bp, 15 predicted proteins | sample AntRauMetaVIRRA1_FD_184784 | JGI IMG/M metagenome (GOLD analysis project Ga0208282, IMG submission 184784) | Saline lake microbial communities from Rauer Lake, Antarctica, in enrichment culture - Antartic Rauer Lake 1 Metagenome VIRRA1 (SPAdes)... ...
TTTTGGGAAATAGAACGTCGAACATCATCGTTTGCGAATAGTTTCAGCAATGTCGCGCTTGAGACAGCTCAAAATTGGCTCGAAGCCTTCGCCGTCTACCACAATTCACGCCAAACTTAACGCGACCGGCTATGAGCGGGCCAAGTACCGACAGGACAGTTCCACTCGAGACGATTCCACTACACTCAGAGAATTTTCTCACTCTCCTCGATCAGAACGGTCGTATCCAGTATGTGAGCCCCGCAATAGAACGCATCCTCGAGTATGACCAGAGCGAACTGATCGGGGATCACATCACCGAGAATATGCATCCGAACGACTGTGAACGGGCGACCAAACTGTTCGATGAGCTGGCTGCCGGACGAGAAAGCGCAGTCAAATCAGTTGAGTACCGATACAAACGAGCGGGGGGCTCATACGTGCGGCTTCGGTCGGTCGGGTCGACAGAGTCGACGGCTGACGGACACTACGTAATTAACACGACAGCTATCTCGGCTCTGAACGCACGCGAACAGCATCCGAGCGACACCAACGAGCGGCTCAATGAGTTCGCAAAAGTCGTGAGCCACGATCTCCGGAATCCGTTGAGCGTCGCGTCCGGACACGTACAGCTTCTTCACGAGGAGTTCGAAAATGATCTTGAGAGCGAACGCGAACGCCTCGAGAAAGTGATTCACGCCCACGATCGCATGGAGGCATTGATCCAAGATCTCCTAACGCTTGCACAGAGCGGAACACAGATTCGCGAGACGAAGTGGATCGATTTCTCCGCGCTCTGTGAAACTTGCTGGGAGAATGTCTCGACTGCCGACGCAACGCTCGAAATCAACGTCGACGGCCAGATTCGAGCCGATCCGTCTCGGCTGAAACAGTTGATGGAGAATCTTATTCGGAACGCTGTCGACCACGGTGGGGATACCGTGACCGTCACCATCGGAGACATCGACGACCGGAGCGGGTTTTACGTCGCTGATGACGGCGTCGGCATCGAGGAAGCAAAGCGAGACCGCATATTCGAGAGCGGCTTTTCGACGGTCGCAAACGGGACCGGATTCGGACTGGCGATCGTGAGTGAAGTCGTTGACGCTCACGGTTGGGAGATCGACGTGGCCGAAAGCAGTGACGGCGGTGCCCGGTTCGAGATTAGCGGCGTCGAGTGTCAAAAGCGGGGTGAATAAACGGAATGCGGACTGAGACGACAGGCGACCATGACACGATCTAGATACTGTCGTCGATCGCGCTCATGAAGAATGCGTTGAAGACGGTGAGAGCACCGATCCCCATCGCGGTGAGCCCGAGGATGGTTCCAGTCGATCCAGAAAACATCGGAAAGGCGCCGGTGGCCCACTGGATGAGCGCACCGGTGATGTAGAGGGCACCCGCTGTAAACACGACCAACCCGACGGTCGACATCCGTTCCAGGTTCATCCGTTCGATGACGGTCTTGGTAACGACATCGTTCGGCCGCTGAATCGGGTCACTGGCGAGGGTTGCGAATACACCCATGTTTGCGGCCTGATACCCGACGAGAAAGAGCAGTGATCCGGCGATTGCCGAGGCGGAGCCGAACGTGACACCGCCCAGTGAGACACCGGATACCGACGACAACAGCAACGCGAGCCCACAGATGCCGAGGATAGCGCCCGGAAGCGAGAAGAGGTAGTTCGGAGCGTTCAGTAGCATGAACCGGACGTGACGCCATCCGTCCCGGAAGCTCTCTAAGGTTGCCTCGCCCTCACGCTCGTGGTACGTGATCGGAATTTCCTCGATAGTGAGGTCACGGGCACCCGCATCCATGATCATTTCGGAGGCGAACTCCATCCCCGTCGTCTCGAGGTCGAGTTCTTCGAGCATATCCACGTGAAACGCTCGAAATCCGGAATGAGCGTCACTAACGCCCGCTCCATAGAACGCGTTCAGGAACTTCGTCAACATCGGATTACCGATGTGTTCGTGGAGCGCCGGCATCGCGCCGTCTTTGATTTCTCCTTCGAGTCGACTTCCCATGACCATATCGGCGTCGCCCTCCACAACTTGCTCCAGCAGCTCAGGGAACTGCTCGAAGTCGTATGTCGTGTCAGCGTCCCCGATGATGATGTACTCACCCCGGCAGCGCTCGAACGCATACCGGTACGCGTAGCCGTAGCCCGCCTCGTCCGGCTTGACGACGACCGCTCCCTCCTCACGAGCGATATCTGGGGTGTGATCTGTCGAGTCATCGCTGATCACGACCTCGGTCCGGTAGCCTGACTTGCGTACCGCGGCTTTGACGAGACCGATACACTCGGCGACGCCTTCCTCCTCGTTCATCGTTGGCATCACGACGCTGACCGTAGGGTCGACATCGCTATTAGGTCCGACGAGAAGGGAGTCGGTCTCGTCAGGCAGCTGTACGGCGTCTATCGGCTGTGTACCTCGGGTGTCTATCGACGTCATTTGATGGGTGCCATGGTTCGTTCCGTGTCCCGCAACAGCGAGCAACCAGGGCAGACAACTCACCGGTGATCTGGCTGCGTTGCAGTGTATCGTGGGGCTCTCGTTCCCTACTGCACTGTAGCGATCCACAGCTTGTGCGGATCTATCACGTCGCATTGAGACAGCTTTGATATAAAAATGTTTGTAATAAATGGTCGAACGTATACTCACGCGTTGATTAACGCAATTGTGCACCGTAGATGTGGATAACTATATGGTATCAAATACGTAATGCACCGGAGATGGGTGCTTGTCGGCGCTGCTGCAGTTATACTCGGTCTCAGCCGAGTTACGAGTCGTCACTCAGAGGGATACGGAGCGACGAACGAGTATGGCAAAGGCGGATACGGTCGATGAGTGGAGCGGCGATCGATCCGAATGCTGTCAGTAGGACGGCGCCGAGTCGCTACTGCGTGACGAGGTATGGCTCACAGACTCGCCGAACGCCCTCTTTGAAATCGATCCGCGGCTCCCAGCCAGTTTCCTCCTGAATCCGTGAGATGTCAGCACAGGTGTCGTGTACGTAGTTGTTCAGCGGGATCGGCTCGTACTTCGGTTCGACGGACGTGCCGAGGACATCATTGATCATGGCAACCATCTCGTTGAACGAGCACGGATCACCCGTTCCAAGGTTATACACGCCGGCGAGGTCGTGGGTCGCTGCCAGCTTGAGTCCCCGAACGATGTCGTTCACGTGCGTGAAATCGCGCGTTTGGGACCCGTCTCCCCACAACACTGGCGATTCTCCGTCGGCGATCATATCGGCGAACTGTGAAACCGTATTCGCGTACTCGCCTTTGTGCGCTTCGTTGCCGCTGTAGCCCTGATACACCGAAAAGAAGCGCATCCCCGCAAGGGAGAGGTCGTCGTAGAAGTTGTTGTAGTACTCCGCGTACCGCTCTCGTCCGAGCATTGACGCGTCGTAGCCGGTTGCCGCGTCGAGATCCATGTCTTCGGGACTCGGCTCGGTCCGACTCCCGTACGCCGAAGAGGTCGACGCATACACGACGGTGTCGCAGCCGTCAGCGTGGGCCTGTTCGACGACGTTCACGAACCCCTCGATGTTTACGCGCGCACCTTCACAAGGATTCTCTTCGAGCATTTGTCGCGAGGAGAGCGCCGCGAGATGGTAGACAATATCCACATCGGTCGGAAGTCCCTCGTTGAGCACGTCAGCCTCGACATACTCGACATCGTCGGTAAGGTTCTCAGGCGTGCCGAGATAGCCGTTGTCGAGTGCGATGACATCGTTATCAACAGCAAGCGTGTTCGCAAGATTCGATCCGATGAAACCCGCACCACCTGTAACGAGTACGCGATTGTTTTCCATACAACTGCCGTAGTGTGTTACATCGTACAAAACTTTGTGCGTCTCCCCCAGCAAACAGCCTGAGTCAACAATCCAGTGTCAACGCTCAGTTGATTTTTACGGATCATCACGAGCGAGCAACACCGCACTCGGCGCTACACGGCATCTGAACGCACTCAGATGCCACAGAGAATGTGGAAGCGTGACTGCTACTTGTGTTAACTGTCGATGACCCTCGGCACCGGTGTTTGTGAGTTACACCTCCAAACACATACACTGAACAACCAGAATAGATGTGTAACCGTAAGTAGTTGGGAGCTTGAAACGAAGATGGTGTTCAGTTGAGGGATAAGTATTACGTTAGTATTGGTGTAATTGTAGATTCAAACATAACTACTGCACCGTCCAGACACGTGTCGGTGTCAACGTCGATCGGTCCGTTAGGACCGGGAGGCGGTCGTTTCCGTATTTCCGTTGGGTGAGTAACTGGCAGAGCGAGCAGTCGTTCGGAGCAACCTCAGTTCAACTCGTAAGTGAACAAGGGAAGATCTCGCATTCAGTCGTTGGTCAGTGACACAGAGGGAGACAAAATATGGACTCGAATACGACGCTATTCCGCCTCGTTCACATGTACCCGAGATCGCGCAGCCGCTCCATCAAGTCCTCTTTATCTTGGGCGCGGCCGGCACGCTCTGTCGTGTTCTTGAGATCCTGTTTCCAGGCGGGTACTTCTTTCGTCTTCTCGGTGCTGACTTCGCTTCCTAACGAGCGGAACCCAGCGAAATACTTCGGCGAGATGGGGATCGATTCCTGGCTGACTCCGTCAGGAATATCGTCGACAGACTCGGGAACGTAGCCGTCGTCAGGAAAGTCTGCAACGGTATCGGGGACAACATAGCTCCAGAACACATCCCAGACATCCGCCTCATCGAACTGCAGGATTGGTTGTATCCGGTCGTGCGGCGGGTAAATATCCGGGTCGTGACGCGGGGAGAAGAACGTCTCGTCAGCGCGAGCGTCCTGTTCGTCCCACCGGATCCCGGAGATGACGCCGTCGATCTCGTACTCCTCTAACGCGTCATTTAACGCGACGGTCTTCAAGAGATGGTTTCCCACGTACGTGTCTAATAGGAACGGAAAGGTGTCCTCCTCGCACTCAAGGATCTTCCGAATGTGGTGTTTGTTGTGATCAGAGAGGGCAGAAACCGGAATATCGTCGCCCGGATCGAGATCGTGTTCATCGGCATACGAGCCGATGTCTTCGTTGCGAGCGAACACGAGGTCGATATCCCATTCGTTGGCCCAGTCTTCGACGAAGTCGATGATTTCGTCGAAATGCTGGTAGTGATCGATGAAGACGGCTGTCGGCTTTTCGTAGCCATATTTTTCTGCGACTTGATTGATGAAGTATAGGGTGAGCGTCGAATCTTTCCCCCCCGTCCACATCACGGCAGGATTCTCGTATTCCTCCAGCCCGGTTTTGGTGATCTCGATGGCTTTCTCGATTTTGTGTTGCAGCGACGGATACTCCGCCGGATCCTCCCCTTCGCCATCGGTGTAATCGACATCGATGGACTCCAAACTATTGGCTGGCATACGAGCGGTACTGTCACTGATATAAAAAGAGTCTTTCTGTATTGCGATAATTCCATTAAATCATAACCTCTATACAGATCGTATAAACGAAATTGTTCGGAATAGAGAGTTTGTTGGTGCTCTTCCCGGGCGTTCGTCGGCATAACCATCGGCGGATCATCAACCGGAGTCGCGTTCGGTCCGGCGCTCGGTGCGGACGCGGGTGAGCACCGGCGTGTTAATGAGCATCGAGCTCTCGATGATTACGGCGATTATCGGTCCATCTATTTCCGGTAACCCTGTTTCACGGGTCGACGGTCGCCCGCGTCATTGCCGTTTGATTTCGTACCGATCGTCGCCGAGTGTTCGGCACTCGCCGCGATACCCTCGCCATTGTAGTCGCTCTCTGTACCATTGCGTGTGCGAGATCGAGAATTTACAGAAATAGGGCATATGCGAAAGGATATTTATGGCTCCGCTGTTGGCTCGCCGTATGGGGCTTTTTGATAAATTCCGGAACAGTTCCGGAAGTCGAGTCGTGTTTCTCGGTATTGATGGTGTCCCGTACGGCCTCGTCGACGAACATCCCGATGTCTTCCCGAATCTGACGGAGATTGCCGAAACGGGCAGCGGCGGACAGATTTCGAGCATCGTGCCGCCAGAGTCGAGCGCCTGTTGGCCGGCATTAACAACGGGGACGAACCCCGGAAAGACAGGCGTGTACGGGTTTCAGGACCGTGAACAGGGAAGCTACGATACGTACGTTCCGATGGGAAGCCACGTGACGGGCGACCGCGTCTGGGACGTGGCGATGGACAACGGCCGAGACGCATCCGTGTTCAACGTCCCGGTAACCTTCCCCCCCTCGGCGCGAATCCAACGGCAGGTCTCGGGCTTTCTCTCGCCGTCCGTCGAAGAGGCGTCGAGTAGCTCGGACGTCCGGCAGACCATCGAGCGATTCGACTATCAGGTCGATGTCAATGCCAAACTTGGCCACAACGAGGATAAAATCGAGTTCATTGAGGACGCACACGACACCCTGACGGCTCGGCACAAGACCTTCCGTCATTATCTTCAGCGAGACGATTGGGACCTGTTTTTCGGTGTGTTCATGACAACAGATCGGATCAACCACTTCCTCTTTGGCGACTACGCGACTGACGGCGACTACACCGAGGAGTTCCTCGAGTTTTATCGGACTCTCGACGCACACATCGGAGAGCTTCGGGATCTACTCGATTCGGAGACGACGCTTATCATCGCTTCTGACCACGGATTCACACACTTAACGCACGAAGTGTATCTCAACCAATGGCTCGTCGAGAAAGGGTGGCTCAAATACTCGACCGACGACCACCACGACCTCAGTGACATCGACGGACAGACCCGCGCGTATTCGCTGATTCCGGGGAGACTGTTCCTCAATCTGGAAGGAAGAGAGCCCAATGGGTCGGTTCCGGAAGATGAGTACGAGTCAATTCGTAATGAGCTCATCGAGGATCTCGAAGACCTAACCGGACCAGACGGGAGGGCCGTCTGTCGGAAAATCGTTCGCGGTGAAGAGGTGTTCAACGGCGACCAAACGGCCATCGCACCAGATATCGTTGTCATCCCGGCTGACGGCTACGATCTCAAAGCTGGGTTCACGGACAAAGACAAGGTGTTCGCGACCGGACCCCGAAACGGAATGCACAAGTTCGAAAATGCGTGCTTATTCTCGACGAGTCCAGATCTCGACCTGACGGAGGCGGATCTTTTCGATATTACACCGACGATTCTCGACCTACTAGACATCGATGTCGCTGAAGAGGGGTTCGATGGCGACACCCTCCTTGCATAGCCGGTCGGACGCGTAGCTGGACGGTAGACGCTTTGTTCACGGCCGAATTCGGTCAAAATCCGTCTGACAGGGGAAAGTACTATCATTGTGTATGAGGAACAGAAGTACCATGGCGGAGAAATCAAAAGTACCCCGTTGTAAGTGTGGCAAGGTGTTGGGCCGTGGGATCTCGGCCCGAAGCCTGTGCGCAGAGTGCCGGCGGAACAAGAAAACGCGTCACCAGTAAAGAGAACGCGCGCTACGGACAATAAACGCGAGAGACACCCTTCTATTGGTCCGATATGCAGGATGCCGTTGACACCATAGACGCGAGTCGAGCGGTGACAACGAGAGTACTCCCGAGCTGGGTCGTTTGTATCTTTTTCCCGAAACTATTCTAGTACCGAGTGAGAGTGCCAAACTAATGAGTGATCGCGCGCGCGAAGAGCTTGGAATCCTCGCGTCTCTTACGGCGGCTATCGAGACAACGCAAACGGATATCACTAATATCGACATCCAAGTACAGGAAGATATCTGTCGAGGGAACGTTCGGATGAGTATTCCACTGAACGAGGTGACGAGGTTGGAGCACGCACGTGTCGAGATGGATCAAGCCAAATTAACCGAAACGAGACTCCAGGTTGATCTTGGCATCGAGATCGAAATGACCGACACAAACGCCAGTGACACGTCACAGTCGGTGACTCGCAATTACGGTGAGGGCCGGACCGATCTAACTGCAGGCCAGGAACGTGACACTGCTGCGGACCAATCAGCCCAACGACCACGCTCGGATGGTAAAGACGAGAGCACTGGAAAGTCCCACAGTGGGAACGGGTACCAGGACCGGACGACGACGCGTCGAAGTTTCTCAAATTCGGACACAGACACGAGTACGAAGGGAAATGACACGTCCCAAGATCCATCCGGTCAACCCGCAAAAACAGAGCCTGAAGTCGACGACTCGGCTGCAAGTGAGATGGTATCCGAAGATGACCGTGCCCGATATCGAGACCCAGAGAAGCTAGCGGCAGTGTACGACGAGAACGCGACGTTCAACGAGATGAAAGAAGCGCTCGGCGTCGAGGTGACGGCACAGACCGTCCGCAAGTATATGATCGAGTATGGCATCCATGAACCGAAGCCGAGACCGGATCGGTTGTTAGAGACCATTCGAGCATCCGAGTTGGAGCTCATGAACGGTGAACAGGTCGATCAGACAACCCAGGCAGACAACTCGGCTGACGCCGGTTCGGAGAGCGCTGAAGAATAGGTCGATCCGATTCGCGACACGATGAGCAGCTACGGCGGATCCATCGTCAATTGTCCGAACAGTTGTTCAGATGATTATAAAAAAATAGCGTGTATACGCAGGTTCTAGCCAGGGTTCAGGATCAATAGAAGGTGTAAAATCGCTGTATATTAGCATATGACTGCGAGTTTCGGCGTATGCCAAGTAGACGGAGCGGACTGGTGTTATTGTTACTGTCGGTAATAATATTGACTTCAGCACTATTGACGGTGCTTGGGCGGCAAACAGACGTAATAACCGATTGGTGTTTGCTAGTAGCGGTGAATCAGTGCGTACGCAGATCTGGTTCGATCGACAACAGAGCCACGAGGTTGTTGTCGGCTACTCCTCAAGCATCTCAGAAGCGATCTCGCGCACTCCGCGGCGAACCGCCTCGTGGCTTGAGAGATCGGGTTCCCAACCGAGGCTTGATACTTTCTCCATAGAGAGTCTCATTTTGGGCACATCACCAGTCTAGCCACGATCACCGCCCGTGTACGCATAGGCCGGATCGAGATCCAGTTCGTCGCTAACGATATCCGCGATAGCCCTGACCGAAGTCGTCGTACGCGTGCCGAGATTGTACGTGTTGAGATCGTCTTCTGCATGTTCAATGATGTGTTGCATGGCCTCGACACACTCGGAAACGTGGAGATACGACTTCTCCTAATGTCCGTTACCAAGAATCTCGAGTTCAGACGGGTCTCGATAAACTCGGCAGCAGACGGCACACGATCGCGGTCCCCCTTCGAGAGATCGTCGACGACTCTGACAGTTGCCCCACTGTCTACCAGATCGTGTGCCAGATACCCCCCAGTGACTAGAACATGCTGTTTGAAAGGTTCATACACAGAGGTATGCATACGAGAGTAAGTAGCCTTTGGAGAGTACGAGATCCTATACGTGTACGATATCAAGATCGTAATACAAGTTACCTACTCTATCACACGTCTAACACGGGTTTCGCATTGACCCGGTCGCACGACAGACGGACCGCAGCAGCCTGCGGTGCTGGGAGAATAAACGCGGCCTCAGAGGGAGACACCCATTTGAAGTCGGCGTGTTCCTTGCTCAAAGAGACGGAGCGTTGATCGGTCTCACAGACGTAGTACACCGCAAACCGTTCGTGGTTTTGATCGTTTAACCACGAGTTCGCGAGAAGGATATCTTCGATTTCTAAAGAAAGTGATGTTTCCTCACGAACTTCGCGGTGGAGGCATTCAGAGACGCTTTCACACGATCCCATCCGACCGCCGGGAAGTTCCCACTCTCCGTCCGTATCGCGCTGTAAGACCAGGATATCTTCGTGAGGACCGGAAAGCACACTGCGAACACTCACACTCGGTCTTAGAAGATTTTCGGTCATAATATATTGGTTGATTGTCATGGCTAATAAATATTTGCGTTATAGACAAAAATAATGTTACGTTAAAGATGAGGCGGAGATCTTCTAGTGCCTATCCAGAAATAGCTCCGTCTCACCGAGTTTACCGAGTGGATCGACGTGCGGGTTTGTAGAGCGAGAGGGGATCCGCGAGATCATTGAAACAGGTGTTCTCCACCATCTCGCAGAAATATCACTTTTGAATACAGATATGTTATTTGATGTATTAGGTGTCAAACGGAGTCGAGTCGCTGTTCACAATTGGTACAGAAGGTCAACAGATAGCCAGTTAGCGGTGAAAGTTCGGATCGCGTTTGTCGATCAAAAGACAATCCGGATCAACGACGAACAGTACCGGCTGTACTCCACGGTTGATCCTGAAACGAACAGAATCCATCATTCACGTCGGTTTCCGAGTAGACGGTTCCGATCACACGAGAATACCTCACCGAGCTCATCGAGAAACACGGCGTCTTCGACATCGTGTTTCTCGTCGATGACACAGGCGATCTCATCGGCGTCTTCGACGAGAAAACATCAGCCACCGCGTCCACCAATACGGCTTCAGAAATTCCGTTAAATATGTTTTCTGCAAGGTAGAATAAAGAACATTTTCGGTCTCGAACCGTTTCAGCTACGTCGATTTATCAACCACGGAGATGTGGTTACAAGCCCACGCCGCCTGGTGAAATCATCCTCAATTAAACACGACTTCCGCTTGATTCTACAGTATTTTTCCAGTAGACAGGTCGATACATCAGTCGCCATTCCCCCGCTGAGGAGCCACATCCAAGAGAGGCGTCACTTGCGGTGTCGATAGCCGCGCCGTAACATCGAGGGGCGAACCGAAGGGCGTCCACAGGCTGGCTGCAACCCCACCTGAAAACAATAAAACAGTCGTCAATTTATATACATCAGTATTATATATTATAATTACGAACACCTAGGCGCATGGCGACAATTAATTTGGAAAGCGAGGAGGGCCGTCTCGAAGTCCTCGAACGGATGCTCACGATCCGCGAGTTCGACGGCATGGCCGGCGATCTCTTCGCGGACGGGGAGATCCCGGGCTTCGTCCACCTCTACATCGGTGAGGAGGCGGTCGCCGTCGGCGCATGCGCCGCGCTGGATGAGGAGGATTACATCACGAGTACCCATCGCGGACATGGACACTGTATCGCGAAAGGACTGGACCCGGACTACATGATGGCCGAGCTGCTCGGCAGCACCGAGGGATACTGCAACGGCAAGGGCGGATCGATGCATATCGCCGACGTCGACGCCGGCATGCTCGGCGCGAACGGAATCGTCGGAGCCGGGCCGCCGATCGCGACGGGGGCAGCGTTGACCGCGGACCAGAAGGACGAGGACCGCGTCGCGCTGGCCTTCTTCGGCGACGGCGCGGTCGCGCAGGGACAGGTCCACGAGGCGATCAACCTCGCGTCGACGTGGGACCTTCCCGCCATCTTCGTGAACGAGAACAACCAGTTCGGGGAGGGAACACCGGTTCAGAAGCAGCACAACATCGAGAATCTCAGCGAAACCGCCGAGGCGTACGGTATCCCCGGATTTACCATCGACGGGATGGACATAACGGCCGTCGCGGAAGCCGTCGGGGAGGCTCGCGAGCGAGCGCTGGCGGGTGACGGGCCGACATTCATCGAAGCGGAGACGTACCGATACCGAGGACATTTCGAGGGCGATCAGCAACCCTACCGCGACGAGACGGATATCGACGTGTGGCGCGAGCGGGACCCGATTGAGACGTTCAAGAACCGCCTAATCGAGCGGGGCGAGCTCTCCGACGAGGAGTTCGACGCGCTCCATGACGAGGTCGAAGAGATGGTGGCGGACGCGGTGGAGTTCGCCCGAGACGCCCCGGATCCGACCCCGGAAGAGGCCTACGAGGACATGTTCGCCGTCACGCCGCCGGAGATCGAACGGTACGCTAACAGTCCGCGTGCAGACGGCGGAGCGAAGCGAGGTGATCACCAATGAGCACGGAAACAGGATCCGATACGGAAATGGAGACGGGAGGAACCGAGACGATGACCGTTCGAGAGGCTATCCGCTCCGCGCTTCGTGAAGAGCTGGAAGACGACGAGGACGTGTTCGTTATGGGCGAAGACGTTGGAGAGTTCGGCGGCGTCTTCGAGGTAACCGCCGGTCTGGTGGACGAGTTCAGCGAAGAGCGGATCCGCGACACGCCGATCAGCGAGGCCGGCTTCGTCGGTGCCGGCGTCGGGGCCGCGGCAACGGGGAGCCGACCCGTCGTTGAGGTGATGTTCTCCGATTTCCTTGGCGTCGCAAGCGAACAGATCATCAACCAGATGGCGAAGATGCGCTACATGTTCGGCGGGAAGACCGAGATGCCCGTCACTATTCGAACAACCGAGGGCGGCGGCATGGGTGCTGCGAGCCAGCACTCGGGAACCATTCATACGTGGTTCGCGCACTTCCCGGGCATCAAGGCGGTCGCGCCCGGAACACCCGCCGCGGCGAAGGGACTCCTCAAGTCGGCCATTCGCTCGAACGACCCCGTGTTCTTCTTCGAGGACAAGATGATCTACGAGCAGAAAGGTGAGGTACCGGTCGGAGAGGACTTCACCGTCCCCATTGGGTCGGCACACGTCGAACGCGAGGGCGAGGACGTCACCGTCGTGGCGACCCAACGGCTGGTCGGCGAATCGCTGTCGACCGCGGAGGCCCTCGACGGCGAGGTGAGCGTCGAGGTGATCGACGCCCGCTCGTTGTACCCCCTGGATACGGACACGATCGTCGAGAGCCTCGAGAAGACCGGTCGGCTCGTCGTCGCCGACGAGAGCCCGATCTCCTATGGAGTCCACGCAGAGATCGCCGCCAGAGCGCTTGAAGAAGCCTTCTTCAGTCTCGATGCGCCGATAGAGCGCGTCGGTGTTCCCGACACGCACGTTCCCTTCAGCCCGTCACTGGAGGAGGAGGTGCTACCGGGCGAGGAGGACATTCAAGCCGCGATCCATCGGCTCTCCTGAGGCTGACACGTGGCTCTCGTTGGTCTCATCGTGAACCCGGCAGCCGGCCGCGACATCCGCCGCCTCACCGGCGGCGCGAGTGTGAGTGACAATTACGCGAAACGGCGATCCGCCGAGAGCGTGTTGGAAGGACTTACGATCGTCGACGATCCGCCGGGCGCGCTGGTCATGCCAGACAAAGCCGGCATCGGACAGGATGCGGTTGAGACGGCCCCAGACGGGCTCGACGCTCAGGTGTTAGACGTGTCGGTGACTGGTGAGCGGACCGACACGCGCCGCGCCGCCGAGCGGTTCCGCGACGACGTCGATGTGGTCGTCGTGCTCGGCGGCGACGGGACGAACAGAGATGTGGCAGCGACGATCGGATCGGTACCCGTCGCCGCCGTCTCTACCGGCACGAACAATGTCGTTCCGACACCCATAGACGGGACGGCCGCCGGTGCGGCCGCCGCGCTGGTCGCCGCAGGTGAAGCTCCGGTCGACGATGTCACCGTCTCGCACGGGACGGTCGCGGCGACCATCGACTCGAGCGCCGGGACGGAGACGCTCCGCGGACTCGCGACGCTCGGCGTCGTAGATCGGTCGTTCGTCGGTACCCGTGCGGTCCTCGACGCTTCGGAGTTCGTCGGTGGTGTGGTCTCGCGGGCACACCCCTCTGAGATCGGTCTCTCCGGCGTCGCCGGCGCGCTGGCGACGCATGACCCGGACGAAGCCGGCGGCGTCGGGGTCCGGCTCGGTCCCGCGGATGCGACGCCGCGAAGCGTCCGCGCGATGACTGTTCCCGGCGGAGTCGACGTCGTCGGCATCGAGGCATGGGATCGACTCGGCGACGAGGAAGAACTGACCTTCGACGTAGACGATGCAGTCCTTAGCGTCGACGGAGAGCGTCACATGGAGCTGCAGGACGCACACGTTGCCGTCCGACCGGTTCCGGAGGGGCCCCGAATCCTCCGATTTGATGCGGCGTTCGACGCGGTCCAAGGTCGGGGCTGTTTCGACGTGGGCGAGTGACCGTGTGGTCACTCGTTGCGTTCCCACCCTACGGACACGTCAACATTTTTCCCCAGCGCCCGCTCGACGTAGCAGGTGCGCTCACCCCGCGTCACGATGCCGTCGAGCGTCTCGTCGTCCGCGTCGGCGTCGAGGCTCACGGTCACGTCGATCGATTCCAGTGGCCCCTCGCCGGGCGATCCCTTGACGTCGACCGTCACGCTGTCGGGGGGCACGTCGCGCTTTCGCGCCTGGAATCCGATACTCGCGGAAAGACAGGCCGACAGCGCGCCGACGAGCATATCGACCGGTGACGGCGCACGGCCGGAGCCGCCGAGATCTTCGGGCTCATCGAAGGTCCACTCGAACGACCCCGCAGACACCGTTCCCGATACCCCGCCGTTCGTTCGGGCGACGGCTCCGCGTTGGGGGAGCGTGACGTCACCGTCACCCTCGTGAGTCGAGGGGATCTCATCGGAGCCAGCCTCGGTTCGTACCGTTCGGACCGATTCCGGAAGCAGCGGCCACGGGTTCGTCAGGTGGTCAGCCACCGTTCCAAGGAACCGCGCGGCGTCCGCCCCGTCGACGATCCGGTGATCGAAGGAGAGATCCAGCGGCAGGTGCTGACGGAACGCCACATCGTCGTCCGGGCCGCGGACCGGTTTCTCGATCAGGGTGTTCACGCCAAGGATGGCGATCTGTGGCGGATTGATGATCGGATCGAACGATTCGACGCCGAGAACACCCAGATTTGTCACTGTGAACGTTCCGCCCTGTAGGTCGTCCATCGTGTACGCGTCCGAGAGCGCGCGCTCGGTAAGCTCTTGGCGCTCCGTTGCGATCTCGGCGAGCGACGATGTCCCAACATCCCTGAGTGCGGGCGCAATTAGGCCCTCCTCCACGTCGACGGCGAGACAGACGTGCTGTTGGTCGTAGATCCGGTGGACATTGTCTTCGAACGTCGCGTTGAACGCTGGGTGCTCGTCCAGCGTTTCGGAGAGTACGCGGACCAACACGTCGACGAGCGAAATATCGACGTCGAGTGCGACTTCGGCCGCGTCGACAGCCGCGAGCAGCTCCTCGGCGTCCACCTCGCGGTGCTCCGTCACGTGGACTGCCTCGCGGTAGCTCTCGCCCAGTCTGTCCGCGATGGTGCGTCGCATTCCGGTGAGCTCCCGCTCCTCGCGAACTGACGGGTAGACCGACGCCGCACCCGATCCGCCGCCTCCGGCCGCGTCCTCGATATCGGCCTCGGTGATGGCACCGTCCGGTCCCGTCCCATCGACTGCGCTCAGGTCGACGTCGAGCTCGGACGCTCGTCGTTTCGCTCTGGGCGAGGCTCTAACTGTCGCCTCCGAACCGCCGCTCTCGGCGGTCCGCTCGACGTCTGCCTCGGTGATCGATCCCTGTGGACCGGAGCCGTCGACCGTGCTCAGGTCCACGTCGAGCTCGGACGCTCGCTGTTTCGCTCTGGGCGACACTTTCAGATCAGCGGCCGCCCTCGAATCGGCTGAGGCAGTAGCTGTCGATTCAGTCGATTTGGTCGATTCGGCAGCCGTCGCTGCGGCCGATTCGGCGGCGGTCGCCTCGATCTGCGCTTCCAGTTCCGAAATGTCCTCGTCGTTCGTGGCGACGATTCCGATCGGATCGCCTGGCTCGACGGTCTCACCCGGTTCGAGATACGTCTTCCGCAACACGCCGTCCTCCCTCGAGTCCACCTCGGCGCTCGTCTTTTCGGACTCGATATCGGCGATGACGTCTCCCTCGTTAACCGACTCGCCCGCGTCGATCCGCCACTCGATGAGTGTTCCCCGATCCATCTCCAGACCGAGCTTCGGCATCCGGACTACGTATCCCATGCCACATGCATTATCGACCATGATGTTAAATTGCTATGGGGTTTCATGCACCGACGGAACATCGAGGACGAGTGAGTCGACACGGAGTCCCCATCGAGGACGATTCGTCCGGTGGATGACGACAACGAGGTTGACTCAGCGGAGGCGAAGGTGAATGTCGTTCCGTCGGGCAAGATCGATGAACAGTCTGATACCGACTGTTCGACGGCTTCCCATCGCGACGAACAGACTGGTGTTGCTCCCATTGCGACGAACAAACTGGTGTTGACACCCGCGTTGACACTCCTCAGTGCCGCTGTAAACGTCGACTCCAAACACAGCCTCGATGGCGGATGGCACGCACCCCTCGTTGCCGCTGTAAACATTCGAAAGACGGCTTGAATCAATACAAATCATGGAATTACCGTGGAGACGCCCGCGCATCTTACTGTTCGCTGATCAGTAGCTTCATCGCCTTGCGTGTTGTTTGCTACCGTACCACAATTTTGGCATCCTGAGACGCCAAGTTGTTTTGGTGTCGAAGACATGAACTGCTCCGTGTTCTCTCGTAGTATTCTTCGCAATATCGAGAGTCTTACGCCCTTTTCGTGCCAATTTCCAACGTCGGTCTCAGCTTCCACTGGAGGATACACGTCATTCGTGTTTACAGCGGCAACGAGGGGTGTGTGACCACCCCGACGTCGGGTTTACAGCGGCAACGAGGGGTTCGACTTTAAGATGAGATTCTCAAATCAGGGGCAAGCTGCCGGATACAACCGAACTTCATCGGCCGGATCGGTATGAACCCCTTTTACAGCGGCAAGACGGTAGAAAAAGTTGATATAGGTTGCCTGAGTGAGCCCTTGCATGAACGATACGGAGTCATTCTTCGGGGACCCTGACCCCATCTTTGTCGATAAGGAACTGCTCCGCGTGAGTCACCTTCCTGAGGGTGACCGGATTATCGGTCGCGAAGAGGAACTCGGTAACCTCGCGAACGCGATCAAGGACGCCCAGCGCGGTGGGACGCCGAACAACGTGTTGATCTACGGAAAGACGGGGACGGGTAAAAGTCTCTGCTCAAAGTACATCACGCAGGATCTGACTGAGGCCGCCGCCGAGAATGGCGTCCATGTCGACGTGGCATACATCGATTGCTTTCAGGATTCCACCGAGACGCAGGCAGTCCGGACGGTCGCCGAGTCGTTCAACGACCGCGACGAGACGGGTGTGACGGTTCCGGCGTCGGGTGTCTCCACGTCCGATTGCTACCGGCGTCTTTGGAAGATTCTCGACGCTCGCCTCGACGTTGGCATCATCATTCTGGACGAGATCGATAAGCTCGAAGATGACAACATCCTCATGCAGCTCTCGCGAGCGGCCGAAGCCGGGAAGGTGGAAGACAGCACCCTCGGTATCATCGGGATCAGCAACAAGATTCGCTACAAGGAATCGCTCAACGAGCGGGTCAAGTCGAGTCTCTCCGAGCGAGACTTCGTGTTCCCGCCGTACGACGCGAATCAACTCCGCGCGATTCTCTCGTCGCGGGCGGACGCGTTCCGGGAGAGCGTCCTCGACGACGACGTGATTCCGAAGGTCGCAGCACTCGCAGCGAAAGAACACGGCGACGCCCGGAAGGCGATCGACATTCTCAGATACACTGGCGAAATCGCCGACGAACACGGCGACGACCACGTCCGCGCCGAGTACGTCGACGAAGCCCACGAGCGCGAAGAAGAGGCGCGTCTCGCCGAACTCATCGGGAAGCAGCCCGAGCACTCGAAGTATCTGCTTCAGGGACTCGCGCTCCAGATGCAGCAGTCGACCGACCCTGACGCCATGATCCCCTCAAAGCATGTGTACTCCGCGTACGAGGTCGTGTGTGAACGTGAGGGGACTGACCCGCTCAAAATTCGGCGCGTCCGCGATCTCCTCTCCGAACTCGCGTTTCTCTCGTTGATCGATCAGGATCGGAAGGGCCGCGGGAAGGGGAAAGGCGCACATACGATCAATCAACTTATCGACGCCCCTGAACTCATCGTCGAAGCGTGTAAGTCGGCGTGATAGAGTCACGAGCGCATACCCCCGTCTTTAGGCGGGGGTCAAGCGGACAATAGCGTACACCCCCATCGACGACGCTATGGCTGGATTTCCCACCCATTAACCACCAGTATTAATATATATTGTCTCATAGTGTACAACACGGATGAAGACCACACGGCACGCGACCTACAACCTCAACTACCACCTTGTGTGGTTGCCGAAGTACCGCAACTCGGTACTCGCCAACGAGGTCGCAGACCGTGTGCGGACCATCCTCCACGAAATAGCCGACGACAAGGGCCTCGAAATACTTGACCTGACCGTACAACCCGATCACGTCCACCTATTCGTCAGTAGCCCACCGAAACAC
>Ga0208282_10071_pt1 | contig 17953 bp, 30 predicted proteins | sample AntRauMetaVIRRA1_FD_184784 | JGI IMG/M metagenome (GOLD analysis project Ga0208282, IMG submission 184784) | Saline lake microbial communities from Rauer Lake, Antarctica, in enrichment culture - Antartic Rauer Lake 1 Metagenome VIRRA1 (SPAdes)... ...
TCTATAATATCTGTCTCATCTTCTACAAAATCATTATGTTGGTAGTAAGTATTATCTAATGAAATAATAATATATACTTCATTTCTTTCGCTAATATAATCAATATGAATGTAAGAAACAGACGGTTCGTTCTTTAATTTACAAGTATTAAATTCTTTTTCAACAGATTCTCGAATAGAATTAGATAGGTTCTCAATATCTTCTGAATTAGGCATATAATATGTATTAGTATATTCTATGTTAAATACATCGATTCAGATTTAATAAATAACAAGGATTCTGACATATAATTAACGAAAGTGAATAATTGGGACGGTGATTTTGTCAGATGCGTATGCCGAATCAAGTTTTAAATGTGTAATCGTTCTAGATTTGTCCATATAGTATATCTATATTCTATATTAATAAGAATTTTGTTTTAATATAAATAGTATGATTTGCTAGTAATATACATCTAATAGCTGTGATTTTAGGATTTCGAGTTTTTCATCATCTCCAGCATACCAACTACCGTTATTTTTCTTTCTTACTAGACCTTCTTCAATCATAGGTTCAGCTACCATATTATATTTATGACTCCAACGAACATAGGTGAATCCATCTGTACCTTCAAGTTCTTCAATAAAATCAAGAACTTTAGCTGCCCAGACTTCTTCCTCGTTAATAGTAACAAATGTTTTTGTCTTTGTTACTTCACGACTTTCAATTTTATACTTGTTTGAATCGGACATTATATCTATCACAACGTTATGTAGATATATAAAAATGACTATTCCAATTTATTGATAATCTAACTTATCGTTTATTGGCAGTCTCCATAGTTTGCCTCTCCCAACAAGTGCCACACAAACCGCCGAAAGTTACGCTTTTATTTTTAATTCCATCCGGTCCATTACACCAATCATGGTTTGCAAGACAATTTCGACTCATTAATTTACTCACTACTTTTTTGACGCAGACTTCGTAATTCAACGCATGTAGTCATATTTTGAAGCATAGACCATTGAATCAAATATATGTAGATATATAAGATTAACGATTTACAGATTAATTTATTATATTATATGTTACATTTTGGTTATTATGTGTATGTAAATATAACAAAATAGAGGATATGATTTATGATTTATAATTTGAATTAGTCTAATTTTATACTATATAATAACTTTATAATTGAAAAAGGTTAAGTAGGGGTAATGTATACAACAATATATGCAGGAGAATTATACTACAGACGATTCCGAACCATCTTATGATGCGACGTATCAAAAACAAGTTTCTAACGTACTTTCTGATTCTCAACTTAAAAATTTGTACGAGTTTATTCTAAATTCAGATGACGCCGTTACTGTCGAAGAAATCAGAAAATCTTGTAATATTACTAATGTTAAAGATAAAATCGATGAAATCCAAGGGGCGCATCTAATTCGACAAGATATGGTACAAACAACGCATGGTATTCGTAGTGTATATACTGATGATGTAATTCTACCCGGACAAGAAAGTGTAATAAACGAATATATTTAATTAGATAGATAATTAGATATTTCTTACGACTATATTATTTATTTCTGAATAGTGTAATATATTTTACATAGTTACCGTTTTATACCTGTTGCCATTTGATACTTATTACTTCATCAAATCCTTCTTTAAGAATCTGACCAATACAGGTATATTTTATTTCTTTATTACTCCAATTTAACGGAACATCAACAGTAACTTTCAATTCTATTGTTCCAAATATTTGATTTGGATATGAGACGACACCACGTTGTTTCGCAATCTGAACAGCTTTATCCTTCTCATCTGAATTTTCTACAAATTTATTTATATGATTTTTCATATTTTGCTTCTTTGAATCAAACCAGTGGAACTTTACAAGTTCATCGTATCCTGTTTTTAATAAGGATTCTAATAAAACCTTTTCAACAAATTCATCACTTTTATTTCTTGGTACAGAACAATAGATATTAACAGTTAAAAACCCATCAATTTTATTTGCATAGTTAATATCACCTTGACATTCAATAACGTTAATAATACCGTTACCAGTATGCTTACTATTCGATGATTCTATTATGTTTTTCCAGTTCATTGTTATTTCCCTGATTGACCGAAAGCAATGCGCACGTATTTCATCTAAAAATATGTGGCACTGCTCTACTTTAAACTATCATTGGAAGCTATTTAAAGAGCCATATTGTTAGAATACGTTAAAGTATAAAAATCTAATATTTTTTATTTTTGAAATGAAATCGAATAAACAGTGCTATCTGATGCTGTAAAACGGTTTTGTAGAGACCAATTGGAAGTATCGTATAGATATACATTTGTATCTGATAATCCATATGCAAATAATGAATTATCTGATGAGAATTCTACGTCATGAATCGGAACGCGTCCTTCTGTGAGCTTTTTTACCAAAGCCCATGTATTTGTCTCATAAATATAAGCTGTTCCATCACGGGACCCAAAAGCCATTAGAGAGCCATCTGAGGATATATCTATCGATAAGATAGCATCCATAGCTACATCTATTTTATTCTCAATATTCCATGTATCGGTAGAATAAACATACGCATCTCCGTAAGTATCACTAAATATAATTTTAGAACCGTCCACCGAAAAAACAACAGAGTATATTGTGGATTTTGTACCGTTAATTTCATTAGATAATTTCCAATCACCTATTGAATGTATATATACATATCCGTCTGTACCACTATACGCAATCTTAGAACCATCTGGTGAAAATTCAATAGACCAAATATTCTCGTTTGAATTCGTAATTTTTTTCTGTAATTTCCAACCATCTGTCGTATGTATATATAGGATATTATCATCTCCGCCATACGCAATTTTAGAACTATCTGGTGAAAACACGATAGACCGTATTTTACCTTGTGTTTGTGATATTTTTGTATCTAATTTCCAATCTTTTGTTGAATATATATACACGTTACCATTATCTAATCCGTATGCTATTTTAGAACCATCTGGTGAAAATGTAACAGAGTATACGCGCATTTTTTGGTGTTCTAGTTTCGTCTGAATTTTTGAATCAAATATCGAATGAACATATACTTCTCCATTACTTGTTCCGTAAGCTATATTTCGGTTTATATTATTTCTCTGTATATACCAATAATATGAACTATATACAGAACCTGTTAATAATCCACCATATAAAAGAAAACGTCTTCTATTCATTGTTTAATAGTGTTTATGTATGAATATATTTCTTCCCCATATTAAACTGTAAAGTCAATATAGAATAATAAATTAAGAAATGTAATAATTAATGTATCTAAAAAGATTTTTTAATACCGAGATATATTAATCTGTATGAAGTTGGCAAATTCGATGCGAAATTTCCGCGTGTTCGTACATACTTTACTAAGTTATATGTTCTCAATTTTAATTCTAAATCATATATTCATAGGTTTCGATACATCATATGCAAATATTTCAAACGCGGAAAAGTTTATTGTTTTTATTCTACCAGCTATTATTATACCTATAGTTTCTCTAACGTATTTGTTAGTATCAAATGAAATAAACAAATACAAATCGAAAGGTTATGTGTCATATAGTTTATTAGATATCATATCTAGGAATAATACGCTTATCCGTAAAGATAGACATAGATTTATACGAAGACCATTGGTAACAACAGATGCAGAGCTAGAATACAATAGACAATCAAAAATACCTTGTGATGAATGTGGTAAATCACAGGCATCTCAAGTAACGCAACCAAATGCAAATAATGTAAAATTAAAACCGTATTACTTTGTAGAAGAACATACACACACGGATTAGTTACATCAGTAGATATAGAGACGAAGAAAGCTTATTGCTCATTACATTTTAATCCTAGTCAGTTTAAGAGATAATAATTTACTATATTTATTTAGTAATATTACTATTAATATGTGGTAATAATACTATATATTAATAGTAAAAATTAATTTATATTTCTTAACTAATCTACCGTCTGCATATATGGTGCATCATCATCATTCGAAACATTTGTTGCTGTAATCGCAAAGTCAACGTTCCATGGCATATAGTTATGGAATCCGCTACTATCTCCGCTAATAGCGTTGTTGGCTTCATGGATTAGTTCTTCCACGAGACTAGACGGGTCCCGCACAACATCCTTAGAAACTTCTTGGAAGGAACCTTCAATCTCAAGGTCAAGGAATTCATCGAATGACAGCGTTTCTACCTCATCACCAACAAACGGGTTAATGAGAACAACACCCCCATCACGAACATCCATCATGTAGAATTCACCAACAGTTCCGTCGTAGTATACACCACTCCAATCTTCTTGGTCAACGTTTTCAACCATATTAGTACATTGTTCTATCCATAGTTAAAGCTTATTATATAGCTTTTAGAAGACTATTATCTGGTTTTTAGAGACGAATCGTTATATTTATTATATATGGAATGTATATTAGTTATTATGATGAAGAACCCTACGCGTGGAGATATTATTGTTTTTGAAAAGAAAAAAACATTTCCGCGCACGAGAATTCAAAAATATAAAACCGTTGTTAAACACGTTGAACAAGAACACGTTATTTGCGGTCTTGATGGGCGGATTCATAAGGATGATATCGTTGAAATTAAAGGTAAAAGCCCAGATTACATAGAAGAAAAGGATAAATTTAATAAAACTCTGTAACTTTTAATATATTATGGATAAAAATGATAAATTCGTTCAATCAAATCGTGGTCCATTGGGTAAATTATACGAATCGTTCCGAGTTAAAATTTTAAATATATATAAGAAATATTTCTAATTATATGCAATTATAACCGAAGTTTTATAATTGTATTTTACTATTATATATTATATGCGTAGACATCAAATTCGAGATGAAGCTGGCCAACGTACTTCTTTGTAAAGACTATACACAATATATACCGTACTATTTTATAAATAAATTCTGATTTATGATTTTTACATTTAGTAATAAATTTACAATTTATCTACATAGTGTGGAATAGCTCCTTCCGTAGGATAACGTTTTCCTAACTCATCAATTTTATATCGATACTTGCGTTCGATAGATTGAAGTTCATCTACGTGCCATCTCGAAATACCACGATGTAGATAATCTTTAACGCTTACTTTAATAACAGCAACCATCTCTCTTTCATTTTTTAATCTTGTATATGTATGATTATTTGTTGTAATAGTATATTCTGCATTATCATTACTATTATTGTTATGAAGCTTAAGTCTATCATAACGACCCGGTGTATAAAATGTTTTTACATCATTGAATTCATTAAAGTAATATTCTTGATGAATATTCTCTTTATTTTCTTCAACAGGATTTTCGAAGTATTCAGACGAGTCATATGTGATTGTTTTTGAGCCACCATTTACAAAATTAATTTCGATGGTCCGTTCTATAAATGGAATATGTATCGTTGATTCATACTTTTCACTTACATATGAATTATTTTCAGGGTTTTTATTCCAATAATCTCGTCCAAGTGGAAATCCGTCATTATCTGACGAAGAACTTTGTTCCATACTATATTTTAAATACAGTTATTTATAAATATTCCGAAATCAGATTATAAATAACAGGTATTCAATAAAATATTTGTCATATAACTTATTATATAATATAATGATAGAACCTGATAAGATGGTTTAACGATTGGTGCATCAATTACAGATAATCGTTATGCATCTGTTGACGTGGGAGAAATATCAATATATAAATCTATACCTAATGTATCAGCGGTAGAAAATTATTTAAGTGAAAAATGGAGTATTAATTCATGATTCATTCATATATTCTGGGATAGCTCCTTCCGTGGGATATCGAATGTCATTTTCATATGTATCATCAATTGAAACGCGTTCAACAGAATGAATCTCTTCTAATTCCCATTTCATCAATGAACCTGTATATATATCTACGACTGTTGCTTTAATAACGGCAACCATATCTCTTTTTTCTTGAGGTTCTGTATATGTTTGATTAGCTGTTGTGACCATAATTTCAGGCTTTTTATCGTCACTTGTAGATAGCATAAAGTCAGCAATATTTTTATATGGTCTATTTCTAAAGTACCCAAATGAGATATCGTCAAATTTATAGTATTTTTCTCGGTGAATATTTCCTACTTCTTCTTGTTTCGGATTATCAAATCTATCTGATTCATCAAATGTAATTGTTTTTGAGGTTCCATTGAGAAAACCGAATTCGACGGTTCTTTCTGTAAATGGAACATACATTGTTGATTCATACGGGTCACTTTTATAAATAGAACTATTTTCATCTTGATTCCAATAATCCCGACCAAGAGGGAATTCATCGTTTTCGTCATCATCATCGTTGGACCCGAATCCAATTCTCATACCTACCTATAGTATACAAAAGTAGATAAAAGTATGGAATTTAATTTTTGGATATTATGTACCATTCATACTCTTATACACTTTATTAATCGGATTTCTACGTGAAGAAACCTTATGTGGGTCAAAAGTACTAAATAAACGTTCGTAGTAGTACCGAACGTCAATAATATTTCGTTTAAAGTGGAAATGCCATTGTTCTTCTGAATCTTCATAAATCACAGGAACTTTTTCACCCTTGAGTCCAGAGATTGAATCATAATCACGGGAGTAATCGAGTAATTTAACGAGACATCCATCAGGAATCTCTGAATCATGAATACATTCAAATTCTTCTTCCGTATCATCTGGGAGTTTTACAGTGATTCCAATTTCAAGGTCTTGTTCAATATTACTCGCGCTATTTCGAACATAGTAATCCGTAATCATACCATGTCCTTTCTTTGGATGTTCTTCTGATTCATCAACATGATGAAAATCAATAAACTGTTGTTCTTCACTAAGAGAATTCATTGGTTCCCAGTCATCAATATATGTGTTAAATTTTTCTATTTCAATATCTAGTCCATTAACTAACCATTGTTCATTTTTGTTTTTATACTCGATTTCTGTACCCAACATTTCAGATAATTCAAGTGTACCCAAATTATCACTTCGCAGGTGTTTAATGAGTGTATGTGGATTGTCTTTGCAATATGTGATTTTAGATACAAGGACATCATCTTCCGCAAGAAAGTATAGTCGAAGGTCTAAGGTTTCATTTTTCTTGTCATGAGACATTACACGGAAACCATAGAAGTATGCAGAACCTGTTTCGGTCTCCGGTTTAGTATTAACAGTACCGTGCTCTTTGAACAAAGAATTCATCTCTTGTTGTTCTTTGAACTGCTGAGTGGAAACCGACTTCATACTCAATTATTATCTACAAGGTGTATTAAAACTAGCGATGTAGTCGCCTTGTACTATAAGACTGGAATCACATAATCAAATAGTATAATTTAAGAATTGTATGGGTTTGCAATCATAAAACTCATTACAGTAGTTGATAGTAGAAGCGTGAACCATGTTACTAAAACGGTTATTCCACCACCTAACAGACCAGTTAAAGATAAAAAAGCCAACGTAGTAATAATAACATTAATACTAATTATAGCATAAATCGAATTTTTTGTATATCCATAAGGATATTTTCCAATTTTTTTGACAGGGCCAACACTATATTTATCAAATTGTGTGAATTCATAATCCCACTTTTTAATTCCTTTTCGAATAAACAATCGATTCATATTGAACATAATTCTTGATGGAATTGTCATTTTAGGTGGTTCATGAATATACCAGTCCCCATTTATATCTTTAATAAGTGGAACGTCTTGTGTAACTAGGTCATCAACATTATCAATTTTGAGGTATGCAAATAGGTTTTCTGTCTCATATTCACTGAAGATTTGTCTAGTGTTTCCTTGTGGTGTTTCAAACACGCATTTCATATACCCACCATGAGCATATTCAATTAACTTTGCTGATTTAACGACACCAGTATAATCCATGTCAAGATATAATATATGGCGTATATTAATCCTTTTGATTTCATTATCTGTTTTCAATATAATAAACGGTTTGTATAGTACATAAGCACTTATTTATAGAACGAACTATATTATTCACTATATAATGAATGTGAAAAAGATTTGTAAGAAAATTGAAAATACAACTATTGATAGTAAAAACATCAAAATAGATGAAAGTACATATATTTATGATAAATCAAACCCAGCGGAAGAACTTTTCAATTACAGTATTGTTGAAGATAAGACTACAGAATATACAATATTAAAATTTAAAACAGATAATAATATATCATTAGCAGAATGTCGTTTTTGTCTAATATCAGATAATATCGGATATATTCATACTATTGAAGTTGATGAATCTATACAGAATAATAATATTGGAACAGAAATAATAAAATATTCTGTAGATAATTTATCGAGTGAATCAGATGTAATCTATATTTATCCCACTAATAAGATTATAAAACACATCTGCGATTCTCAAGGTTTCAAAGAAACAGATGCTCCATCGGATTGGTATTGTAAAGCGTAAACAAAAAACGAATTGTGATTAATTAGAAATTTTATAAATTTATCTTATCTCCAATCGTTTTATTCAAATTAGAAACGTGTTTTTGAAGATGTTTAAAAATATCCCGAATATAAATAAATATGGATAGTTCCAATGCGCCTACGTATTCATTACCCCCACAAGATTGTTCATTCAATGCAAGAGAAACTAGATTGAGCATTAAAATAGTCAGTACAATACCCATAAATCCGCCGATTAATACTTCAAAATATTCTTCTGTAGTAATATTTGCCGGTCTATTCAAAGATAAATATATATATCCATAGATTATAAATGCTTGAAATAAGAATAATCCTGCCCTTACAGAATTAACAGTGAAAAATTTAATCCTAGCGTATTTTTCACCTCTTTTGAAATATTTTGAATATAATTTATTAAATTTCGCTTTTAATTTTCCTGTAGCTGTATTTTCAGGGACAGAAATATCATATTTTGAATAATATTCTGTACTAGGTTCAAGAATTATTGATTTACCAATTAAGCTATCTAAGTGTCCATCCCCATAATGATTAACAAGTCTCTCGATTATATCTCGGTCATTTTGGACATTTAAACTTTCCTTAAAAGAATTATCAGAATTTACCGGTTTAATAGTGAACGTAATATCTTGGGGTAAAGTATCATTATTAGACAATTCTATAATATCTTTGTTTAACAATTTAGATTCAAATTCTTCATCAAATCTAATATCAATAACTTGTCCTTCAGGAGCATATTTTTCCATCTCAGGATATTGGTTAAAAAATGGATAAAAAACACGGCGAATTGTATTTTTCGTATTATTATCTACCGTTAACTCTTCGTTCTGTTCCATGGTAGATTTATGTAATAAATCTGATGCTTTAACGATTTCATTGATTCTATCTGTATCGTATGAATCATCATTAACCAGAGTACTACGCTCATATTCTTTTTGTCGCATATTTTTATATTATATTCGAACTATTGTAAATGCTCCGTTTTAGTTTTAATATATTTATGTTAACAAAATAAAAATTATTACACATTATAGATACAATTATATATTTACTTCAAATATTTTTACTTACGTATGGGCCATCTTGATGATATCCCAACTTATTTTTGTAATATTCTCGTGCACCAATACCACTAATTACAGCTAATTTATCATATCCGTTTTCTTTTGATAGTTCTTCTGCCTTATTCATTAAGGCTTCACCATGTCCCTTATGTTGCCATGAATTACCTTTTTCACCGATAGATACTTCTGTCCCATACACATGTAGTTCTCGAACAATAGCGGAATTTTCAAGCTCTTTTCTGTGCGGATTTCCGGGGAATCTAAGACGACAAAAACCGATAATTGCATCTTTATCAACGCCATCTATACTAATGAAGTGTTCTGTTCCACCAGCACAGTCATATGTATGCGTATTCATTTCTACATCCGTTGGCATATTTTCAACGCGACCAACCTCTCTACTTCTAATATCGTTACATTTCCCACCATTTTCTACGAGATGGTTATTTGCTAATTGTCGAAGGTTGGATTTCTTTACACCAGCTTCAATATTTGGTGCAGGAATATCTCTCTGTACTCGCGTAATACGCGTATACTTTGGGACCATAGACATGATTTCAGACACAAGTTCTGTTGCTTCCTCATTATTCAATGGTTCATATTCTCCGCGCTTCCACATATCATATGTTCGCGTTCCTTTTACAACAAGTGTTGGATATATTTTTAAATAGTCCGGTCTCCAATCTGAATTTTCAAAAATCTCTTTGAAATCCTGAATACACATTTCTTTGGTCATTCCGGGTTGACCGGGCATCATATGAAATCCAATTTTGAAACCAGAGTCTCTTAGCCATTTGTTAGCATTCAAACTTGCTTGATTTCCATGTCCTCGGTGCATCTCTCGATTAATTCGCTCATATGTTGTCTGTACGCCGATTTCAACTTTTGTTCCACCAAGATTCAACATTCGGTCAATCTGTTCATGTTCACACCAATCTGGTTTTGTTTCAAAAGTCATCCCAATACAGCGAACATCATTGGTTTCATTTTTTGATATGACATCTTCAATGTATTTAAATTCACTTTGAGGTGTTGTGAAATCTGTGACATTATCTGGATTAGGGTCAGAATTTATATCATAGTCATTCATTGCTTCTAAAGCTCTTTTAACAAACCATTCTTGATAATCGTGTGAACGTGCTGTCATTGTACCACCCATTACGATAAGATGAATTTTATCTACAGGGTGTCCAATATACTGTAATTGATTAAGGCGCAACATAACTTGCCCGTATGGGTCATAATCATTTTGTCTTGCTCTCCGACTAGCAGGTTCATCTCCGGTATATGCTTGTGCAGAATCATCAAATTCACTAGCCGGACCACCGGGGCAATATAAACATTTGCCGTGTGGACACATCTCAGGCGAAGTCATAATTGCAACTGGAGACACGCCAGATACCGTTCTAACAGGTTTCCGTTGTAGTATGCTTATTAGTTCATCTCTATTATCTCCGGCTCGTGAGAGTAAATCTCCATTGCTAGGGACCTTCTCAGAACCATACTTCGAACAAATATCCATCTTAATACTTTCAACATCTTCTTTTTCAGCGTCTGTTTCTAATAGTTGATTTACAATATCACTACAGACACTATCAAATTTAGATTGCGAACTACTCATAGTATAGTACATTACGTATTGAACATATAAAAAACAACTGATTTTAATATCTAACCGAAATTATAAACAAAATATCTAAAATTTGTATCACCTATCGTAGTTTATGCATTAGTAATTTTAAGTACAAATACCCTGTTCTGTATTTGTGATATGGCCCGTTTTACGTTTAATTTTACGAATGTTTTCTCGAACCATATCTCGCTTCATTCTAATATTTTTTTCCTTTGTACTAATTTCTGAAATTTCTTTATTTAGTTCTTCAATCTGTTCTAGTTTGTTATTCTTTTGTTTAAGTGCTTCCTCGAATAGTTCGATTTCCTCTTTTTCAGATGCCTGAATCACATAATTGTTGTACTTCTCAACTTCATCTTGAAGTTGTTCAATATGATTCTCAATACGTTTTTTCTCTGTTTTAACATTAACAAGGTCATAATTAATATCATCAAGGTTATCTTTAAACATATCGTAAGCTGCTTCGTACATAATATTTTCAACATCTTTTGAAACAGCCGTAAATTCATTCACACCAATAATAACAGACATGAATTCCGATACGCTAAACGATTTTTCTGTTCGACATGTAAACGGACTGGCCAAAACAACACGGTTTTCACGAACAGACACATCAAAGAATTCTCCGAGCGTTTTACTGTAAAATACACCGTAGTCACCTTTGCTGATGTCTTCGACCATATTATATGGTTATTACGTAGCTTATTAAAGTATTGTTATTCATAGATTGAAAAACGCTCATAATCTATAATATATTCTGTGTGGGATATAAAACAGCTTTGTTCCAAACGCGCCCATATACAATACATTTCGAAAGTATTAATATACGATATCTACATTATTCTATTATGCCGCCAAAAGAGATTATCTGTACTAGTTGTGACAAAACAACAGACCATGAGACACAATTTTGTCCTGATTGCGGTTCCGAAGAACCATGGGAAAAGGAACCGAAATATGAATTCAATGAAGAAGACCTACCTCTCGCATTCCCATATGAAGTAAAAAATACAGAGTGGAAGGTTTGGGATGAATTTTGCAAACATTATTTCGGAGAAGAAGACGTTAACGGTCATGATATTAAGGGATTCCCTCGTAAGTTCCCAAAGATGGAAACTTGTGAGACGGAATTGTGGTTCGTAATTACGGAATCTCTTGAATTAGAAGGTCCGTTCATGGACAAACCAAGTATGTATAACGAACACGGACATTCTATTCTTATTGATGAGTAATTGAGTAAATTACTCTATTTTAATAAAGTCCTGTAGTCTATTCTTTTTTACAAAAGTAAATAATCAGATTTATATACGTCAGTATAAAAAATGGTATAGTGATGATTAATACAGATATTGATATTATCGATTTATTATTTTTAACTATACAAAATAACGAACGCAATGATGCTCAATAAAATAACAGAAGTGCATAAGTTCCGAATAACAATATATTTTATTTGTTTATGAGGCATTTTTACGGGGGATAGCGCGTAGTCATCTTCTTGGCGCATCATATATCAAAATACTATACGCGGATACAAATATCTGCCGTTTTCTATTTCAAACGTGGGTATTATTATCGTGGATACTGTTCGTTACGGAGTTCCGTTTCGATTTCAAACTGTTCTTTTTCCTGCTCATCTCCAGTGAATTCTGCATCAAGGTCAGTCATTGTTACACTCTTGTATAATACAGATATTGTATTAAATATTACGATATTAATTTTTGAACACTAAATAAAGATTTGTGATATTTTTCCTAGTAATCCAATAATAAATAAGTTCCCACCAATTATCATAGCATATTTAGATATCTTTTTTAAATTATCTTCCTTCGTCTCATCTATTTCATAATCAATTTTATAGGATAATACGGCACGATATGTAATTACCGTGAAGCTACTGATTATAGATAGTAAAATACCAACGTATGCGATTATGATGAATATATCCATACATATTAAATATATATGTTAATATATAAATTAACGGTAATTTTGAATATAATTAAAAACAGCCCGTAGTAATTTTTACCTATTTTAATATCTTGCCCTAACAGACAGCGTGATATATCCATTTTCATGAATAATTTCAATTTTTCCTTCGTGAAGCATAGTACTCAAGTGTACAATTTCACCGTTTACTTTTCTTGCATTTGTAAGGTCAATATCTTGACCAGACCCACGTTGAACCTTTACAACAACTTCTGTATTTTCATTCCTATATTCTTCAATCACACAATTCCCAAACCGGGTGATTCCGACAGATTTGAGTGTTTTTTCCACACTCTGTTTAAACGATTCTGGTAGTTCGAAATACGATTCAATATCTTCTTCTACGAAATAATATCCCATTATTGTCCCTCCGCCCAGAAAATTTCACCAACCGTATTTGCATCTCTAAATAGTACATCTCCAAAAGTTGCTTTTTTAACAACTTGACCAACATACTTAGCATCATTAAAAAGCACATCACCTACTCTTGCTCGGTATCCGACATCCAAGTCTTCCATATATACTGCAACGAGATTACCTAATATAATAGTAACGATTTTAGTCGTGATTATGTAATTCACTCTGCGAATCCATTTGTATTATTTTTCATCATATAAGTAGCCATATCTATAGCTTCTTTGAGTGTACTTGCTCCTAGTGGATTTTCATCAACGCTTTTCTTAACTGTATAAAATGTATCTCTATTTTCATCTTTGCCGAACCATTCTACAGATAATTTTTCACCAGTTTTGTCATGCGTCCATTCTTTTACAGTCCCAGCTAACAACCCATCAAGGTCTTTGACATCTCTATCAATTGTTTTCGACCAATTTTTTATTTTAGGCATGATTATATATTATTCAAGCACCGTTATTTATTTTGCTATTTTACAAAATAAGTTATTAAATTATAAACACTTATAATGTTATATATTTTAATTATAATTATGAGTAAAGAAAAACTATCAGCTAATGATATTCGAAATCTTGATAAAGACACGTATATTGTTGTAAAATTACATGAAGATGAGTATTGGATGCAGGGTGAAGGTCGTGTTTCATTTGTAAAAGAGTATGATTCAGGAAACGTTGAAGTTGGTCTTCGTGGTTCTAGCGGCCATATGAATTATTTAAAGGTTCCTTCGGATGCAAGAGAAGGTCTTCGAATGGATGGTGCTGCGAGTGGAGCTAATAATTTAAAAGTTACTAGTGTGTATAGAAAATAGCCTAGTCTAAAAATAAATTTAAAATTAATAATATTTTACTATCCAATTAAATTTCACCGATACAATTCCTGACGAAGTTCTGCTTCGATTTCAAACTGTTCATCATTTTCAGTCTCGAATTCCATGTCGTCATCCATATCATCGAAGTCGTTCATTGTTACACTCTTGTATAGTACAGAGGTATTATTAAAGATTTCGAAATAAGATGAGTTTGATTATATACAACATTAATATATGATTCTAATATTATTTAGGGAATGCAAATCTATATATTTTCTTTGCATATGGGGTCGAATAATCTACGACGTTTTTTAGAACTATATAGCAGATATATAATAATCCAAGGCCCCAATAATATATTCCATATGTGATAGATACAGCAAATATAAACGCTCCAGCTATAATAAATCCCCAACCGATAATCGACATTAGAATGTTCGAAATAGTATCGATATAGGCACCTACAGTTGCGAATGAAATACCGATAAATGTCCCCATAAGCGTACCCCACCAAGGAGCCGACTTTTCGATAATTTATCCTGCCTTTTTACCTTTTGGTGTCTCTGAAAATTTACGTACGCTTCTCTTGAACTTATATTTATATGGGTTTAAACCGCCATTCACAGGTGGTATATCAATCTCAACTTTATTACTTTAATTTTAATAGGTACTATTTCTCCTCATGACATCCTCCCCGGCGTGAACGCCGGGGTTTCCTCACGCTGGGGGTATCGCTTACCGGCCCACGGAGGCAACTTGCGGGTTCGTATGCTCCTCGTTGGGAACTGAGCGTGGTGACTCTGACCATGAATGGTCGTCCCACTTGAGGCATACAGGCCGTGCCATCGACCGTGTTACCGTCGTCTGCCGCCTCAGGAACGTTTCTGACGCCGTGAGGTCTGCGTGTCCCTCGAATCCGCACAGACACGTCAGCGTGTCGTGGTGGCGCGTCGTATCCTCGTTCTCGCGGCGCTCATAGTTGATTTCGTTCCAGAGAGCGGCAGAAGCGTCCAACAGCCGTCGAAGCAACTCCTCGTCCTCTGGGGACTGCGGAATCACGTCGAACGTGTTGGCTCGCTTCATCGACTACATATTATATCGTAACACACATAATTCTTTTGTTCATGTGATGCAATATGGTTGTAATTTGCATCGAGTTTGACGACGAACAGTACGAACAGCTGAAGGAATTGAAGAAGCACCGTGGATTGACGTGGAAGGGCTTACTCCTCGAAGGAGAGAAGAAAGTCAGAGAGGATACCCCCTGAATAAGCGTCGAACGTGGTTTGTGCTGTGGAGTGTCGGATTCACGCCCGCCGTGAACGGCGGGACTCTCTCCTTGATTCAGGTAGTTCAGTTGGTTTAGATGGATTAACATCAAACCATTCACAAAGTCGAACCCATTCATTACTTTTGTCTTCAGGTAATCCTATTTCAATACGTTGTTTAGTAACGGTGTTGTCTCTTTCTTTGAGATAGATAAGAAATATATTTCTATTTTTTAATTTTTTAATTTTATGAATACGCGCTGTATATTTTGTAATCTGTGTATCAATATCAATACGATTATCGTCTAATTCTTTGTTGAGTGATTTTTCAGATTCATTTTGATATTTTTCAATTTGTTTATCTTGATTCTTTTTTGCTTCTCTAAGCTGTTTTCGCCGTTTAAGTTCTTGTTCTTTTTTGCGCTTCTGACGCTCTTTCTGAATATAATCATTATATTCATCTTCCGCTTCAAATGTATCATTAATAGATTCAATAACATCAGTATCAAGTCCTTCTTCTAATTCTGTTAGTAAATCTTGACTCATAATATAAGATTTATTCTTTGTATGTATAACAATGTCGATTTACGGGGAATCGAGGAGAAAGCCTCGCGCTTTAGCGCGGGGAGGATGTCAAAATCTAACCATTGGTATAAATAACAAGGTTTATGTAACTACTAAGCATACAAATATAGTATGGTCGAAACAGAATACAAATCAATTAATACAGAACATGATGTTGATATTCCTGATGAAATTGCATTTGAAATTCCTCCAGATGACCCGCTTCGAAACCGTCTTGAAACAGACGAAGGATTTGCACGCGAATTCGTGCTAGAAGAACAATTTAACTAATCTTTCAATCTGAATGTAAAAAATACAGGTGGGATTTTAAATTGTTTAAGTAAAATAATAACAATTATATATTTCGTTAACTAAATATTAATGTATGAATAATAGAAAAATCGACCCGTTGGACTTAACCTTAAGAGAAATCGCATCAATTTGTGGGGATTCATCTTATGAAGATGTTAATCCAAATAATATTAATTTTGATGGACCACCTCAGTTAGCAATTGAAAACGCATTCGAGGAAATTCATCCTGCTAGTGTTGCTGAATTTGTACGACATATAGATAACGGATTAGAACGAGGTTATACGGCCCAAGGCTCAAAACATAAAGTATATCAAGATTCAATTAAACGAATTTCGGATTCTAAATAATATAAAATTATATAGTATATGCTATATAATGATATTTTATGATTAATACATAAAATAATATTGAGTATGAAATTAATTCTGTAGAATTGCAGAGTGGAAGATTTGAATTTGAATTACACGTCGAGAGGGAACCTGTAATTACAGCCACAGAATTAGAAAGTGAAGGTATTGATTTTGAAGATATACCTGTTAGTTGGATTTCAGCCCTAGAAATTTATGCTATAGGATATATTAAGTCAGATTCGAAAAGTGGTGCTCTTAAATACGTTAAATATCATTATAATATAGAATAATTAAAATAAATATCGTTACAAAAGTTACTATTACATATTACAAAAAACCAGTAAAAAACGTTTAAATCAAATTAATTAGCAATTTTTTCAGCAGAAGTAAGCCATCTATTCGCATAATCTTCAGAAATACTTAATTCTGACTGTAGTTCTTCTATAGACATTTCTGATAACTCTTGAACAGATTCAATTCCAATATCATTTATTCTTGTTTCATATGCTGGTCCTACACCGTCTACATCTTGAAGCGTATGTGTATCTGAATCATCTGCATTAATTTCAATAGTTTCACTTGATTCTTGTTCTATAGTAACTGTTGTTTCTTCAGTCTGTACTTGTTTGTCAACACTAGTAAAGTATGAACGAATTACAGAACGGATTAACAATGGAATGTTCATACGTACATTATGACTTTTTCTAATATAACACTTTTGTTATTATTTTTAAATACCTAGACTACATACGCCCAATCAACATACAACACATTTTCAAACCAGTTTTTTAATAGTTGGCCAATACAAGTATATTTAATTTCTTCTTCACTCCAGTTTAGAGGTACATCAATATTTACGGAAAATCAAGGAGAAAGCCTCGCCGTTCACGGCGGGGATGAATCCGACAGTGCTGATACAACCCACGTTTGGTATGATGAACGAATGTTTTAAGTGCCTACATATCGTATAATCGTGTATCCGAGGCGGTCTATCCGCCCTGTCAATCGGACAATATCGGGATTCGACGG
>Ga0208282_10072_pt1 | contig 17880 bp, 22 predicted proteins | sample AntRauMetaVIRRA1_FD_184784 | JGI IMG/M metagenome (GOLD analysis project Ga0208282, IMG submission 184784) | Saline lake microbial communities from Rauer Lake, Antarctica, in enrichment culture - Antartic Rauer Lake 1 Metagenome VIRRA1 (SPAdes)... ...
TCGGAGTTTCGTTCCGCCAATTCCGCCGATAATCGCCTGTCCAGCGGCTCTTCTCTTGTGTCGCGCTCGGTGACGATCGTCCCGCGTTCGCCGACGTATACCGGATGATGCTATATAGAACCTATCTTTGTGTGTTGCGAATGCCCCGAAAAATGTTCACGAGATTGCCCAGTTTAGAGATCAAACTATCCAATAACCGGCTTCAAGCTGCCGTCAATAATATACAAAATAAGTTAATTAAATTAGAGCAACAGAAAAATGGTGTAATTAAATGGCTAAATTAGTGATGCCTCTCACGGGGGCTAACCCCGGAATGAGTTTTACAGGAGCGTGACCAGCTCCTTTTTCAAGAATTCTAGGAACCGAGATAACGTGATCCGTGGCTTTTTCCGTGTCTCAATTACACCAATACGCTCCTGGGTCAGAAAGTCGACCAGCAGCCATAGATTGTAGACTAAACACCCAAACGCAAAGTGAAACCACCGGACTTCGAACTGTTTTGATGTCGTCCACGAAGCACATTCCTTGATCGAACTGTACGAATTTTCAATAGCACCTCGCTCACGGTACTGCTCTATCAGAGATTCCGCCCACCGCCGGTCTAAGGCGATCTCATCACTCACGTCAAAATTAGTCACGAATGGTTGAGGTGTACCGTCTTTGTGTGTATCATCATCGTCATCGGATGGCAATATAACGAGGTGTGACCTTACCTTCGCGTTTGAGGGACCGTACTTAACTACTCCATGCATCGCATAATCTCTTTCTACGTACAGAGGAATGTCATTTTCTTCATCGTAGCCGCTCTTCAGAACATCAAATTTGTCGCACCTTTTTGCAATACGATCTTTATCAGCTCTTGCCGGGATAACGAACATCAAGTCCCTCTCTTGTAACGTCGTCAATGGATCAACGGCATGAAATTCTCGGTCTGCATACACACATCGGATATTGACGTACTGATCTGCAATATCTAGTAGCCGCCGGGTGACATCACCAACATAATACGACTTGTTATCACCCGAATAGGCCTGATTCTCAATATGTTCAATATTTCCGAGTGGACAAACAGCAACGACATAATGTGTGTTTTGGCCTACAATCGTAGCGGTAGCAAATTTGTGACACCAGTTATAACTCTTGTCGTCAGGAGCGCCCTGAACCCACTTCATACCCTCTCTTTCGCCGTAATAAGCTACGTACGTCATATCGAGGGCAATCTTCGCCCGCGTGCCGAATCGCATTCCGTTATTGTTTTCAAGTTCTTCGATTCGCGGCTTCGCTCGAAGATATGTCTTTTTCAGCGCATGGTTCATCATTTCGGTAATCTCGTCGATTGAGAGTTTTTTGATCGCCTCAAGAAGAGTTTCACCGTCTGGGCCATCAGCATAAAATGGAGCCTCAAGATCGCCCTCAGGATTCTTTTCATCCGCAAGAGAATCTCCTGCATTGTTTGCTGCCTCCAGCTTGATCGCTGCAATCGCTTCTAAAACGAGGAGTTCATCATCCTCGTAGACTGGATTATCAGGCCGTGGAAGCGACATTGATGGAATCACCAGCGACTTCAGCTCTTTCAAAACCTCCTTACTATTTTTTCGCAGTAAGCGGTCTACTGTTCTCTTCGACGGTGGCTCGTCTTCATTTTCGTCGTGTGATAGTTCAAGAGGATCATACCCGATCTCAGATCCACGTTCAAGTCCTAATTGTTGTATCTCCTCAGCAGCAGATTCGACAGCGTGTTGTAAATTGCCAAATCTTCCCTGCATTCGAACTGGCCGGAACGTACTACTCGAAGGCAAATCGTCTGGATCGAATCCAAAGGCTTCTGCGAGTTCGGGCTGGTTTTTAAGTTGACTAGGAACCCCAGAAAGAGACTCATTCTCGGTTTTTGCCCATAAGTACGACAGAAACATAGGTCGAAACGGTAGCGATGAGTGCCAATCGTCGTACGCATCACGATATTTGTACCGTTTAACAACTAATTTCTCTGCTAACGTAATCCAATCAGTATTATCGTCAATTATTTCATCTGATTGCTCAGTTAAACTTAGCAGTAACGGATTGTCATCGGTCATCAACAGATAGACCTCCTAATTAGCGAATGAGGGATATTGTAGAGCGTCATAGCTGTTTAGACAATAAATTCAGAATGAACTTATTTGTCAGAGTGTGGTTTCCGAATTTCCGAATGAAGCTAGGCAGCCAACGGCTATAAGCAATTTAGCTGTATCTATATACAGGATTGGATTACGGATGAGACCACTAATCGCAGGCCGAAGGGAGTTCAGCGTAGCCATATCATGTCCTAACTTTGACCCTATATATAACCCGTAGAAATACTATCCAATTGACTTTTCATGTCGACGGCTCCTCATTGTGTCTTCATGAGAGGTACAGGGCCTTGGGATATCACAATTAGAACGTTCTACATGAAGTCAAGCAATGCACTTTTGCTATACTTAGAGACTAAGTCTTGCAGAAGCATACTCACAAGAATATCACCACAGCGACCGAGGCTTCCGTCGACGGATTTCTTCGCTAGTCCCGGCGTCCCCGTCGACGGTATCCTTGTTCTGGATGGGCTGGCCGCTCGGGTTCTCGCTCGGCGAGTTCTGCGTCAGTCGGCCGCCGTGTAGACTCTCGGCTCGGGGGCTCATACTGCTTCCACCTCTGGGCCTCCTGGGAATCATATCGGCAGGCAATCGAGCAGTACTCGGCACGCAGTGACGGCGTCGGTTGCCCGCACTCGGGACAGTGACCGTTCGGGTGACCACACGCTCGTCGGTCAGTGAGATCGAATGGCCCCATTACAGACCACCCTTGAAGACGGGAAGCTGGTGTATTGCGCCGACACCATGGCCGCGGCGGGTGAGTTCCGAGCGGATCTTGTCCCAGTCACTGACGTTCGTAAAGCCGAGCAGCTGGCGGCCGATCGTGACTTCACGAGTAAGGTGAACACGGTGTTCAGTTCGAACATCGTAGACCAGCGTGCCGCCCTCAACGTGGTCGTATTCTCGGAACATTAGAGTTCCAACTCCCGAAGCGGCCTCACACGGAAGGTATCTGGCTCCTCGACCGACTCCTGGATACCTCGCTTCGTTCCCACAGTTTCACGCGACAGTCGGTTGATCAGCGCGTTTCGAACACGTCGACGACTGAGCAGCGTATTATGCTCGCCCAGTCGGTCATCAGAATACTGCTTTTGGAACCGCTCGCCCGTATCGTCGACGGCGAAAAATCGTGTTCGCTTCTCGCCCCAGATCTCCGATGAAACGTACTCGGCAGCCACCGGTTCGTGGGTGAGCTCGACGAGGACACACTCGACGAAGGAAACAATGGAGATCGGGCTCCGATCGTTGGGCACGGTGAGTTCGAGATCTGCCCACGGTGGATCGGTCGTATAGTCGGTCTGGTTTGGATTCAGTTGGTACTGTTGTGGGTTGTATTCAGTCGACATAGGTAGTACAGAAGGCGTCTTTTGTGCGCCCTCACCCCTCAGGGGGCGATAAAATGCGGAGTCGTAACGAACACAAACACGGAGAGCTCCGTATGCCGACCGAAGTTCCTACGGCGGATTCGGCTGTTGGAGTAATCGAAGGTCACCGGTCTCAACTGTATCGCGCCACAGTTGGAAGACAGCGAGTGTCAATCGGGTTGATACGGATTTGTGGCAGTGTCGAGACGGTAGACATCTTCGGCTGCATCGAAATCATCGTCGAACGCATACAGATAGCCCAGTCCTTCGGTTTGCATATAGGCGACAATGCAGGCGTCGACGAAGGAGAACCGTTCATACTGTCGAAAGAGTGCCTTGGCCGTTGCCAGTGTGTCGGCAGTCAGTGAGTCAATATGGAAGCGAGTGTTTTCTTCGAGTCGGTCAAGGAAGTCGACAGCTGACTCGTGGCCCGCGTGTGTCGTCAGTCCGTTCAGCGTCTCTGCAAGCACATAATCGAGGACAACCGCCTCGGGGAGCCCAGCGGTATCGATTCCGTGGAGGATTTCGAGGCCATCGTCGTGGGCTCCGTCGCGGGAGTAGGCTGCTGCAAAGAGGACAGTCGTGTCGACGAGTGCACGTGGCATTTATTCGGTGTCGACGCCCCACGCGTCATGGTCGTTGGTGACGTCGGTTTGTTCGTCGCCGTCGTAGCCCTCGAACTCGCTGAATGTCCCAGTGTGCTGTTGGACGATCTGGACACGAAGTGTCCCGTCATCTTCGATCTGCCAGCGGAGTTTGTCACCGTCGTCTATATCGAGCTCTCGACGGATACGAGCGGGGATATTTGCCTGATTCCCCGACACCTTGCTCTCGGAGTCGACGTGTTCACTGCTCATACACAATTAAGATGGTCCGCTTATTTAAATACTAGTGTGCCAACACACTACTCTGCGTATCTGGTCGATATAGATTCACACTGTAACAGACCACGATCAAATAATAGAGCACTGTAATCATAGAATAATATCTCTTAGTCGTCCAGGTAACGTCGAATCGACCGGATTCGGCCTCAATACCATCGCCGAGATAGAGATGAACTGCTCCTGGATTGAGTAGATCGTCGAATTCAGTAGAGGTGACCAGTGGTTCGTAGTCCTCGGCGATCGTCCGAACCCGTACCATTAGATCTGAATCAGGGCCACCCGTGTCGACTCGATCTCAGTCGTCTGTCACACTTCGGCCTCGGCCAGTCGGTGTGCTTCGTCAACCTGGATAGCAGCCTTCGCAATCGCAAGGTTGCGACGTGTCGACTGCCACTGTCCGATATCACTCCATCCCTCGTCGCCGGGTTCGAGTTCGATCACGAGATCCTCGGGACTCTCAACGCCGTAGGTCTCACGGAACTCCGCGATTGATTCTTTCATCTCCTGGACGGCCTCGACCAGTTCTTGGTGTGAACACGTCGTGCGCAGTTCTTCGATCCGTCTATCGACGAGTCGACCTTGATTGCGTTTGTACAGGGTAGTACGGCCGTCCTGTTCGGTGGTGCCGATCCCCTCCTCGACGAGTTCATTGAGGTACTTTCTGGTAGTCGGTTCGCTCACGCGAGCGCGGTCTGCAATGGCGCTTACTTTCGAATAGGTGGTTGTCTCCTCGAGTATCTCTTTGATGCGCTCTCGGGCCGTAGTCGACTCCACCCACTCGTCGACCATCCGTTCGTTGATATCGGTCATTGCTACTAATTCGCCCCCATAGCAAAAATATCTTTCCTAGGGTCGCATATATTATTCAATATTGGCGAGTCGACTCGTCTTATCTACGTGAGAACCGCTGCTTAGTCCGTTTCCACATAGAGTCTGTGCTAGACTCCTCTACGTCTTCCTGGAGAACTGGTTGTGTCTCCTGATCACGACTGGTCAGCTCATCTTTGAGTCGTTGATTTTCAGTTTCGAGTGCATCGACACGCTCGTTTTTCTGTTCAAGCGTGGCTTCGAGTTCGTCGACACGCTCGGCCAAGAGTCGATTTTTCTCGGTGAGATACGCCTGACTACGTGTTGATTCCTCTACGACAACGCCAACATCAGTGGTAGCCTCACCCGATGGTTCACTCGTGATTTGAGATTGCTTGGATTGGTTCCCACGACCAGGATCGTAGAACTCCGAGGTGTTCGAAATCGCTCTCTCGATAGTCTTCTCACCGTAGGTCGACCCATCGGCAAAGTGGACCTCATCCCATTTCTCACGCAGCAAGCCCGACTGACGGAACAACCGATCCATTTGTCTCTGGTTACCGCCACTCCAGAAAGCCAGTAAACAACACAAGGCCATATCGGCCTCAGAGTTGCTTTCATATCCACCAGTGTTCCCTCCCCAGAGTCGCTCGAACTTCGGTCCGTTTGAAGCACGCCGAGCTTTCTCCAAGAGTTTCTCATCATCGAGATCAGCGTTCGCGTTGTCGACCGTAGCGTCAGTACTATCAATGGTGTCTGACTGGTCCTCAGATCCCCCACGATTCGGTGAGTTGGACTTCTCATCACTGCTGGACCTTTGGACGTATTCACGATGGATAGCCACGAGTGCGTCTTGTCGACGCGCTATGTGGGTCGGAGTCTCCTGGATGTGCTCTCCGGTGACGGTGAAAAACCGAGCCCTGTCGTACAGTTCAATGTGTCCCCGTCGGTTTCGGCCTTCGGGGAGTTCGCCTTCGATGAGCACATGATAGCCGGTTCCAGACGGCGAGATTTCTGTATAGGAGTCGAGCCGTTCGATGATGTCCTGGGCCTCAGAGTCGACCTCACCAGTCTCGGGATCGCGACAGTCATCGAGGTCGACGCCGACAATCGGATCGTCGTCAGTAAAGACGAATCCCACGCCATCGGCCTTCCCTGTTCGGGCGTATTCGAGGGCGATTTCGAAACCAGCCCATGTCTCGGGGTCAGTCGACGATGCGAACCCACCACCTCCAGGAGTTACCGGTATTTTTGTTGTGTTGCCATCTCGTTGAGTTTTCTTCCAGCAGACCCACTGTTCACGTTCGCAGATTGTCTCCGGAATAGTTGTCTTATCTGCCAGTACTCTGTTGCTCATTTTTTCTCTCCATCCATCGCTCTCATCGCCATCGAGCGTCGACAAAATTCACGCCGTGCCGAATTCCGATCCAATCCCTTGGTCCCAACGGGGACCCCCCGAAAATGATGTTCTTGACCCCGATCCACCCGTCGTAGACGATCTGGTCCTCGAACGGCAATAGGACGACACTCGAAACTGGGACTGGAAGTGCGGACTCGTCCCACACTTCGGCGAACGGAAGTCGAGCCGGGCGGACTGCATATGCTTTCGGTGGTTCTGTCCAATCGAGGAAGATCGCATCGTCCTCTCGATAGCGGACGACGACGAACTCTCCGGCGACAAAATCAGTCCACGCTGTGACCTGTTCGAGATCAGCCTCCGACAGGTCGGGAGGGTTCTCTTCAACGAAGTCCTCTATCAGGTCTGTCGTCGACTCGTTGTACAGCGTGTTTCGGAGCGGGAGAAGCTCGTCAGTGTAGTGCTGTTCAAGATCAGCGACCGTTTCGATTTCTCCGATGACCTCGAATCGGTCGTTGACATACACCAACAGATGGGCGTACAGGTCTAGAAACCGTTGTTCGCTCTCCTCGGACAGCCGTCTGTCGGTCTCAGTCATGGGTTATACACGTGTTCACAGTCACGCCAATCAATCGTTTCGAACTCCGAGCAATTCTTCATCGGTAATCCGAGATGGTTCGGTAGGGGACGTAGTAGCCGATCTCATCGATCCACGTCGACAGCCACTCGTCAGCAGTCGCTTCATCGATCTTTCCAGCATCGATTGCGGCCAACAGAACGCCGACCGACCCGATAACGGTCACACCTTGGTCTTTCGCAAACGACCGGGCATCTCCGTCGTCTGTCAGTAGTCGACCGTCGTGTGCGTCGGCAAGGGCGAACGCCTGTGCTTCCCCGGGATCGAGATGCTCACCAACAATGGCTTCTCTGTTTGCGACAGTGTCCGAAACCGTCGCGACTGGAATTTCGTCGACGAGTACATCGAGTGCCGACTGAAGATACGGGTGATCGTCAACGCCGTGTTTGAGTTCCTTGCGAACGACTGGAACCGCACAGATTCCAGAGAGTCCTGCAACCACCCACAGCTGGTCTACATACGCAAAATTCGAGAGGACAGTCGTGTTCAGGACGCTTGGATTCGCTGGTATCTCGTCATCTCTCATTTCGTACGCGATTCCTCGTCGCCTGAATCCTCATCACTGAATTCGAGTCCACTCGCCGCCTCTACCTCGTAAGCTGCATCGTCTTCATCAACGAGTCCGAGGCGGAGTTCAACGCCGTGCTCACGGAGGATATCACGCATTGTCCAGCGGTCGACATCAGCGAGTCTTGCTGCATCACCGAGCGTGATCTGCTCGCGCTTGTAGAGGGCGACCGCAGCAGCAATACGCTCGTTTTCGTGGTCCTCGAAATATTTACGGACGAACTCACGTAATGCATCGCTCTTGCCACCAAACACCCCTGCCTCAACAGCACCTTCGATCAGAAGGTCAAGGTCGTCTGGATAGGAGCCGGTGATTCGTGCCATTGTTCTATCCCTAACTACGCATTCATACTATTTATGAACTACGTCGGAATCCCATATGCATTGAGAAGGCTGGTCTCAACTTCTGTCTGCCCTGATTTCAGACAGAATCTGATACGCCGACTACTGTTTTGTCTCGATAAGCTCTCCAGATTTCCGGTTTTCTCTCGTCTGGATAAATGCTTCAGATATATCCTCTACGGTCAGTTGCTTCGCTGCTGCCAGTAGCAAAGCATTGTGTAGCTCGCGTTTTTGAACCGAGCCATATCCGCTACGCCGTAGTTTGATCTCGGCTTCGAATAAGAGTCCTGATGACCCGTCTATGGTGTCCCACGTGTCTGGAAGACAATAGACTGAATGCTGCGTCTGGGCCTTAGCCGTCGGGAACGCTGGATCATTCTGCAGATCGTACTCTGAATTATTTTCCTCGCTTGTTTTTTCAGTTGTATTATTCGACTCAGAACTTTGGTCGCCAGATAGTGTACCAGCGAGATCATCAAGAGCCTCATCTCCTGGACTGGATTCTTCTTCGCTTTCTTCGTCCTCCAAATCATCGAAGGCCATTATCGCCTCACCTCTCCGTACTCAACGATCTGAGCCAGTTCATCATAACAATGGAGCTGATCACACTCGGGATCATAGTCGCGTAATGTTTTGTGAGCCCGGTGTGCTTTATCAATACTAGCGCGGTGGCGGATACCTGGTAGCTCTTTGCTGTAGGTGCCGTTATCAATGTCTTCCCAGTCGGAAGACGTCAATCGGGCAAAGTTTGGCACGCACGGCGCGAGCCCGTCCCGACTGTTTATCGCATAGAGAAGATTCCTATCTCGAGTATCCTGGTCTAATCGTTCGCTTAGATCAGTCGGGACTAAAGCAAGCAGCTGGAGGTCGAAGTACTGCTGTGCTTCCTTAATCAATCGCTTATTCGTTTGGGTGATACCCGATTCCCAGCCGCTCTCGGGCCGCAGTGGAATGATCAGATTCTTCGTGGCGAACAGTGCGTTGTCGTTTAGTTTCCCTCGGTTTGCGGGCGTGTCGACAACGATATATGAGTAAGTATCTCCAAGGAGTGGGTCAATGACATTTCGGTGTAGTCGTTGGCTTGAAGCCATAGCTGATTTCAGATTAGTCTCTACGTCTTCGAGTGATTCATGAGATGGCAACAGATCTAAATTGTCTGTGATCGATACAACGTGGTCAATCGGATCCTCGCCATCTATAAGGACTTGTTGTAGGTGGTTCTCGGCTTCATATTGATCTTGATGACCAAGATTGAACGTAGTGTGACCGTTGTCATCTAAATCGATTAGAAGCACGCGTTCATTGCGTTCTGCAAGTTCTCGTGCAAGATTTATGGCGGTTGTTGACTTACCAAATCCTCCCTTGAGAACGTTGACGGCGACTGCCCGGGGTTCTTTTTCACCGACGGTCTCTGTAGCCATAGTACTCCATCATTCTCTCACCGTATAAAATGTAGTGAGTGTTCAGGATGTGAATAAAGGAAGTAATCTAAAGAAGTGAACCACATTCACTACGTTATATAATAGTTTGAGAGTCACGAATGTTGTTGACTTAATTAGTGTATTAGATGTAGCCACATTACTTCATGTAGAAATAGAATAGTTAGCATGATTTGCTGTGCTCTGCTGATGCCTAGGCCAGCTATCCATCTTTTCGATTTTTATGTGAGTGTATGAAAATGGAATTCGTTGGTCGACTACACTCCTCTATCGATGTGTTATGCAGGAGATCTAGTCCTCACTCAACTGTCGCCAATACCCGGATATTGGTCTCAGAATGGAATTCGCGTTGAGTATGTGCACCATGTTTAGTAAGGAATTCCTCAACACGGCAGCTAACGAGCTGGTATCTTCCCCATCAACGTGGACGATCAGCGTGGGACGCTCAGAATACAGAAGTCAATCATGAGTGAGATCGCTTTGAACTCATCAGACTGCCTGTGTGATGTAAATTCATCGTCGACCTTGGCAGTGAGTGCCTCAAGAGCGTCGACTGAATCCGTTGTCATAGGCGGATAATCGAGAGAACGTGATTAAGAATGAGCTAATTAGATTTGATGTAGCAGCCATGGACGCCAGTCTCCCGAGATTCCAATCGAGTTCTAGCATAACTCGATTACGCACCAGAGGCAGCATTTTCACTCGGAGACAGCTTCCTCAACGATCTTGATTTCCTCGTCCGTCAGCCCGTAGAGGTCGTACACGATTTCGTCGATCAACTCGTCAGTATGTTCGATCTTCGCTTCGAGCTCGTCAGCTCGCTGTTTCGTCTCGGTGTAGCTTTCCAGCCCCGCCTCGACATCATTGAGGGCCGGGAGTGTGAGTTTTCGGAGCCGGTCGACAAGCGAATTTGTCTTGGTTGCGGTCTCACGGAAGCCTGCAAAGCCACCGGCTTCGTCGACGGCGACCGGGACGAACGCCTCGATCAGGTCAGCCTCCGTGGGTGTGAGATCGGTGATCTGCAACGCCGGTTCGAGATCGGTTTCGGTGTAGCCCCACTGGTCAGTCTCATAGGCGTCCTCGTCGTCTGGTTTGTAGCGGGCACTCAACTGGATCTCGACGCTGGTCTCCGAGTCGCGGTCGACGCGAACGGTTCCGACTCGGAGGTTAGGTTTCTGTTTGGCCGTCTCCTGGAGGACTGACCCGGCGGCCCCACGTGGGGGTTGAGTGAGGCCAATGTCGGCGAGGGTTTGATCGTCGTCGTAGTTTCCAAGGTGGTCTAGGAGTGACGTGTTTAATTCACGTCGGGTACTTATATAGTCAATTATGTCGCCAATGTGCTGATTGAGCCTTGAGGAGTCCTCTGTTATAACAGGAAATTCAGATAGATGGACAGTACGATACTCCAAGTAACCACCACGTACACTTGACAATTTATTTTCTGCCCAAAATTCGCCCAACTTAGAATTAAGAATCCCTACTAATTTAGATTCATCTGTCGGAATTATATAACATTTATTATTAGTATGTCTTCCGTTTAAATCCATGCTAAACCGAGGTCCATCAGAAATTTCAGGATAAACTATCTTTTTCCGTTCAAATTCGTCATAATAATCACACGACCGGAGTTCCCACCAGAATTCTCCCCTATCATACCTAGAACTAGCATCCTCTCTAAATTTGCTCAGGTGTCGTGCTATCCCTGGGAATTCTGATTTGAGCCATTCCCATGCGTCTTCTTCAGAATTTTTTCCAGTGGTCGATTTTGTCCATCCAGATGGTATTCTAATCAGATACTGTTCAGAAAAACCCGCTAAGTATCTCATTGCGTCGCCACCTTTCATAAGTTGGAATATAAACTGCTCTGAGTCAGGGTCTTGATTTAAAATATCTTCACGAGTCTGCTTATCGATTATAAATGCCTCATTCAATCCAGTCTTTATACCCCACAAAATATCAGTATCAATATAATCTTTTAACGGTTTTCCAGTAGAATTAATGTCATTGAATAGTTTGATAGACTTCGGATCTGACAGTGACCATGAAGATTGCTGTAGAAGTTCTTGGCTTATTTCGATGCCTGTTCTTTGGATTTCGGACGTAAGCTGGTCGAATTGTAACGTATCTATTTGCGAGGTGGTGACAATATGATCAGCGTCCGGTTCATTCCGCTCGAATAAGATGATAATTGGATATGCAGAGACAGACGAACCAAAGACTGGGAGATCGTGGAAGTCACAGAGTGTTTGAAGCTTTGTTTTTGTTGTCAAAAATTCTCTCAAAGGTTGACCATACTCTGCTCTTGTGAACTTATTAGAAACAATGAAACCCAATTGGTTTCGGTCACTAAGAAGCTCATACCCTTGTTCCAAAAAGTACGAATATAAGTCGGCTACTGAGGAGTACACCGTATAGCTGGTAGAGAAATATTCTTTGAGTGCTTGAAGCTGTTCTTGACGAACATATGGTGGATTCCCAATCACTGCATCAAATCCAGCACCATCCAATTTCTCACCATCTTCACCAAAGAACACCTCAGGGAACTCTAATTCCCAGTGGAACACCGACTGCTCGGCAGCCAGTGCCTGCGTCGACGCAAACCAATCTTCCCCGCGAATTTCGGCCCACTTCTCAGCATCATCAATCGCCCCCGCCATCTGCTTGTAGACTCCATCGGGCACGTCGATGCCGAACTGCTCGGCGGTGTGGACGTTCGCTACCTCAAAGAGCCGCTGATACAGTGGATCGTCACGGATCTCGTCATAGAGGTCTTCCATTGACTTGATATCCTCAAGTCGCTCGTTGTCAATCGCCAATAGATCTGACATCAACCCCATAACGTGCTCAAGCGTTTGCTGTCGAGCTCGTGCAAACGACTGGGTGAGCGTCAGCTGCCCGCCTGCCTCTTCGTTGTCGTCGCTCAGTACCTCCGTGATGTCCGAGCCGACAAGCGAATTACCTGTCTTGAGGTGGTGATCTAAGAAAGCCAGTGGCCGATCCGCAGCGAGCGTTTCGAGCCACATCGATAGCTTCGCCAACTCGACGGCCATCCCGTTGATGTCGACGCCGTAGATGCACTCCTTGGCGATCTCACGCCGGACGTGCTGTTCGTTGAACGCCACACCCATCTCGACTTCGACCTCACGAACCTCCTTCATCACCTGCTCGGCGAGATACCCCGTCGCACCCGTGAGGAAGTGCCCGCTCCCCATTGCCGGATCGAGAATCTTGAGTTGGGTCACTCGTCGCAGGAACGCCCCGAGATACTCCTGAGTCCCCGTCTCGAAGCCCTGCTCAACGAGATCCTCCCGAATGTCGTCAACCAACGGTGCAATCGTCTCCTCGACGATATAGTTCACGACGTAATCTGGGGTGTAGTACGCCCCTGTCGCCTTCCGCTCACCCTCATCGTTGGTCACATAGAGCGATCCTTTCTCGACGGTTTCGACCGCATCTGCCACCGTCACCTCCGTCGCAGGCTTCCAGATCTGCCCACCGTCTTCAGCGACTGCTGCGTAGTCCTCTGGTGCAATACGGAACTGGTGTTCAAGCAGTCCCTCATAGACACTCCCAAGGTGTCGGGTATCGAGATCACCGTAGTCAGCGAGGACGTACCGCCCCTCGTCGTTTTCGGTCGTCGAAAGGCGGTAGATGACTTCTGCGAGATGCCGGTCGCTCACCTTGTGTTCGGTGAGGAAGGCATGTTCGTCGTGGTCGAAGAGGCCACCGTTGTACGGCGGAATGCCAAGGGATTCCTTTCCCTGATCGACTAGCCGGAACAGGTCTTGGAGATCGTTCCAAATTGTCGTTGAGTAGGTGCTGTATTCGTCCTCAAATCCGGTGTCGACCTCACCGATGGTGTCGTGAATATCGAGGCGGTGTTGATTCAGGCTGAAATTCTGTTCATACTCTTTCTTTGCCTGCTTTCCCTCGGGATCGATCAATTGGCGTGACTCGGCGTACAATACGAACATGAGCCGATACAGCAACACAAGCGACTGCTCTTTGAGCTCGGAGAGTGCCTTGTCGTCATTCGGATCGATATCGAGGTCGTTCGTTTCGACGATCCCGTGGCCGAGAACACGCAACGCCCGGAAGACATTATCTTGGAGATCGTCACCGAGTTCCTGGGTTGCAGTCTCGCTTTCTGACCACACACTATCGAGAAACGTCGAACCGGAGGTGGTACGGAACGCATCTGGACGGAAAAACAGATAGAAGTATTTGAATCGGTCCAGATCACCATCCTCAATCAGTTCTGGGAGATCGATCTCATAATAAATCTGGGCTTCGTGGTCTTTGGTTCCGTAGAGCCGCCATTTCCGACCATTGGTAAGAATCCCCCACTCGATATTTGAGGGAGTCTTATCGAGATACCGCCGAATCTGTTGGGAAGCGTTGTAGTAGGGCCGATTTTCGCTGAATCGCTTGCTGAAGTCTGCATCCCACTGCTTAGCCTCAAGCAGGCTGAGTCCACCCTCGAAGAGATCAGTTGTGTCATTCGTATCAAGATAGACGCCAGCAGCGTCTCGGCGGGTCTGTGTGTCCTCAAAGAGCAGCACGTCGACGTAGCCATCGCCTTCGGGAAGCGTTGTCTCGACGTTAGTTCCATAGCCGAGGATATCCAGTACCTCATCGATCCAACTGTCGATCAAGGCATCTTCTTTGTACCCCGGTAGGAGATCCTTTTCGTGCTCGTAGAGGTCAGTAATATTGTCGAGTGCCTCACGAGCGTCTTCGTCACAGTCCCATTCAGACCGATCTTGGAGGCGTTCAGAGAGGTAATAGGCAGAGAAGAGATTTGAGTTGTAAAAAGGCAACTTCTCCAATGTAGCCTGGGTCATACCACTGTTGCTATTCTAGTGATACTTAACTAATTCTGATTGATTAGCTGCTATTAATTGACGTTCTATTTCACAGAGTACCAGAGGGTTGTTCACCAGTAAGGCTCTCAGCTAAAGCAAGCATCTCTTTCCCCTCTTGTGTGGTACGTATCTGGGTTCCTCCATTTAGCCTAGTTTTACTGATTAGTTGGCGTTTCAAGAGAGGGTTAACGACCTTTTGATTAACTGTTGGATAAATATCTTCAGCCTCACCAGGTGATTTATTACTGCCGTGAACCGCTGGTAGATCCTGCTCAAGCAAGTATTCACCAATATCTTTTAATAACACGCCGTAGGGGCTATCATCAGGCTGCTCTTCTTCAATAAAAGCAAGTACTTGAATGAGTTGCAGATCGGGTTCTGTGACAGGATATGCAGGGATACCGATTTGATGAAATAGACGACCTACTCGATGCCAGTCGGGGGACACTACATAAACGTAGAGATGAAGCAGTTGGTCTAGGTTTAATTATGCCCGATCAAGCTCTGAGAGACGGTAGTGTACGACGGGTATTCATTCCTACAACAGTTGGTGAAGTACTGAGGCGTAAAATGAGGAATATTGGAGTTACTCAGAGCCATGAGCGGTTGCGAAATGTACGACAAGAATATGAGACACATAAACAACAGTTCCTTGACTGGACTACAGATACGGAAGAGTTTGAAAAAGATATCATAGATGATCTAACTGGACGTGGTATTCCAGCCGATCTATTTGAGGATGACAAATAGTATTTCGACACTACTGCTCATGATCTCGGAGGTGCAAGGTTCTTCATTCGGAAATCTGACTGCGGAACATACAGGCCAGCAAGGACTGCGAGCTCCCGTGTTCGTGTTCAACTTCGGGTCTCTCACCCTGTGGTTCGTCGTCCGGTGCAGCGCTCTCAGTACTATCTGATTGCTCTGGTGTGTCGACTGTCTGTGTTATCCCTGACTGGATCTGCTCAACTGTCTCTTCGAGGGCATAGACACGATCTTCCATTGCGGTAAGATCGCCACTAACAGTCTACTCGGAATTTACCGGTTGCTGTTGCACACAGATCACCCACGTCTGAAGCGGTATAGACAGCGCCCTCTCACACTCAGCTGACGGTCGTCGACGAATCGTCGTCTTCGGGCTGGAAGCTGTCGCCCCAGTCGGGCACATCGTCGGGGTCTACCTGACGAACAGCGTGGAGGAACTCACCACTGTTCCAGTCGATATCCTCGGCCAGCAATCGCTCTTTGAGGCGGTTGTCGACGTACTGCGAGAGGTTGTACAGGACGGTCGCCATCATGAAGTAAAACACCCGAACCCGCTGATCACTGTGACGACACTTGGCATGGTATCGCACTTTGATCTCCCGTATTGAGGTTTCTACTCTCCATCGCTGACGGGATTGGTGTGTTGGTAATATAATTTTCTTATTTAGAACTGACTTTATAAAAATGTTCTAGATGACTTTATTTTAGAGTTAATCATGAATAAAGTGTCTGTACTACCATCTACTGTTAATATAATATACCCTGAATATGAGAAATGATTTCAACTACTGTTTATTATTCGTTGGAACAAATATCAATATCTGAGTTGGTCTTCGCAGTACAGAGTACTACGATAGGCTGATTTTGAAGTGGGGTAATATATTTATCACACAACCCACAATATGTTGATATGAATCGAAGAAAAGTTGTCGGAATGGGTGTCGCATTACTTACCACGTTAACAGGATGTTCTTCCCGTCCAATGAGCGTTTCATCAATAGAGTCTACTAACGTGTCTAAAATAACGTTTGAGATCGTCTCATATGTAGATTCAGACCCATATCAACCTATCCCTGCTGTTCCCGATCCCGCCAGAATCACATTTAATGATGAAATGAAACAGATTGAAGTAATTGGGAGGATGCTCGGAGGTGGTGAATGCCATGAAATTTACTTGAGTGATGCCTCACTGAACAATGATTCACTTGTACTAGAACTTGATGAAAAATTCATTGCATATCCATGGAGTGGATGCCCGGGTGCTATGACTTCTGAAATATACTATATCGTTGTGGAGTTCGTAGATGAATTGCCAGAGAGTGTGACAGTAAATGAAAAGGGAAAAAGTAACAAATCAACTACTGAAACTGCGTAAAGCTTGACTGGTATATATTTATCACGCCACGTTGAAGTCGTAACCCCATCGGTCATTAATATAATATGCACCTGTTCCTGATGATTCTTCACCGTAAGAACTGTCATTACAACCAATTGTGCCACCAATTACAACATCGTGGTAATGGGTTGTTAGGCTGACTAAGTAAGCGTCACCATTTGTTTTGTAGTATGTTGGCCCACCAGAATCTCCTTGGCCGAATCTACAAGTAGTTCGTACCCCATTTTCTTGGTGATTCACACAACCAAATGTGCTGTCGTAGTCTAATTCATTGACAACTCCTGATGTTCTTCCAGTGGTCACACCCATTTGATAAACTGTCGGACGTTGGGATGCTGATTCAGATACCCAGTTTTGTAGGGCATATTTTGTCACATGGCCCATCAGTGGTGCATTATTAGATCCTTCGTCAATGTAGTCCCTGAAATTGCCTCCTCGGGAATCATCAATCCGAGTTATGTCTGCCAGTGCGTTGGCGAATTTTACTTCTCCAATATCATCTACATTATTAAAATTCTCATCTTGGACAGATGCTACTCTACCTGCAATATTAGAGTTACAGTCATCCCAAAATACGTGAGCACAATGCAACATATATCTCGATCCGTTATAATCAAATGGTGCCCCAGCAGTGCCGTATCTCCCCCCATTTGTCCACGCTAAAACTTGTCCTCCAGCAACATTTGACGACGTGTCAAAATTGGTGCATCCCTGTTTTCGATCAGATTTTTCTCCAAACACAACAGGTATTCCATCTATATGGTCTGGGATTGGAGGTTCAGGAAGAATTTTATTCTTGTTGTCCCCCTTCTGATTCTCTGGGCGAAGACGAACTTTAATTTGAAGTCCCTTCTTACCACCATACTCTTTATTTGATGGGACAACACTGATTGAAGTCACGTTCCTATTTCCATTAACTTTTTTTCGCACATTCTGGCGGACATTCTCAACATGCTGTATGTGCTCGTACCAGTCGCGTGGAACGTGAATATATTCAACTACTTCGTCGCCAGAGACAAGTTTTGGGAGTTTTACAGAATCATCCTTGTCAGCAATGTTTGGAATTCCAAGTAGGCTAATTCCAGACATCGTTCCAACTGACCGAAGAGTCTGTCTTCGTGAGATACCTCCAGATAGCTTGGTACTTTCACTAAATGATTCTTCAGATTGACCTTGTGGATTGTCTGACTTCACAGTTAAAAGATATATACACAAGAACGGCTCTGTTGAAATCCTTGAAGATTTACATGTTTGTCGTGTAATTCCATGAGATGAAGACCCTCCCGAAGTCGCAGATTCTCCGTTTTACTGAGAAGGCGATCCACCTAGCACGCCGAGCAGTCTCT
>Ga0208282_10076_pt1 | contig 17073 bp, 25 predicted proteins | sample AntRauMetaVIRRA1_FD_184784 | JGI IMG/M metagenome (GOLD analysis project Ga0208282, IMG submission 184784) | Saline lake microbial communities from Rauer Lake, Antarctica, in enrichment culture - Antartic Rauer Lake 1 Metagenome VIRRA1 (SPAdes)... ...
CAGCACTGTTCTGGTGGGTCTTACCCCGGGTTTCGAAGGCTGAATACCCCGCTCTAGATTGCTCCGAACGGGCGACCGTCCGATCGGCGAGATAGTCGACTTTCTGGCGCTCTCGGCGGATCGCTTCGGGCGAGAACTCACCGAGATAGTGGTCGCGGAACGTCTGCCAGTCCTCCCAGCCACCCCAGGCCATCACGACCGACGGCAGCACACCGGCTTCGAGGAGCTGCGTCCCCCAAGTCCGGCGGAGATCGTGGGGCGTCACGAACTGCCAGCCATCCTCGCCGGACTCGGCACGGCAGCGATCGGCGGCGCGGCCAACCCAGCGGTAGATCGTCTTCGGGTCGCGGTCAATCAGCGCATCGTCGGGCTCGATGGCTTCGGCTTTGGCTCTGGCGTAGTTGTAGACCTCCTCGCTGACTGGTGGCTCGCGGTAGGAGCCGCTCTTCGTATACTCTGCCCACGCGCGCACGTGGTATCCGGTGTCGGTCTCGACGAGATCGGCGGGCGTCACCTGCAGCATCTCTTTTCGCCGGAGCCCCGATCGCGCCATCAAGAGGAGCGCGAGCTCCTGCTCAATGCTCTTCGTGGCTCCGATGAGTTGTTGGGTTTCGCTCTCGTCGAGCCAGACACGCATCCCGTCTTTCTTCGGGTGGTCTTTCAATCTCATTGCTCTGTGTCTTGCATGGCCTATACTCTCAGTAATGGGGCTACAAATCCTTAAAGATCAACCTATAGGCAGTTTCTACAGTACTAAAACAGAGTCGATCTGCCCTCGAATGGGGGAGTCTAAGGCAGCGAATTAGTACCGGATCACTAATTCTCTGATCTCCCTCGGTTGAAATTTCCAGCAACTTCTGATCTGCTCTATTCGGCTTGTGATTCGATCAGGCCTCCATTTTCTTGTGGTAGACCACGATTGCACCTGCAAAGGCGAGCATTCCGAGCGCAAAAAACATCACCGTATCCACACCCTGTGGGTTGGATAACATTGGTTGCTCTCGAAATGCCTGGAAGTATCCGGCAACGTAAACAACCGCAACTCCCCCAGCAACGCCTGCGATCTCGGCGATATCCATATGACGCATCTCAGATCCCTCCGAGTACGATATAGGCAATCGACGATCCTAAGATCACACCACCAAAGGATCCGGCGATCGTTGCAACCGTGCCGAACTGCTGTCGACCACCTTCTTGATCGAGCGCCTCACGCACTCCGTTCTCGATGATGTCTGTCTCGCTGGAGCCTTGGACCCAGTCCCAGACCGACCGGAGTCGGATGGAGTACTGACCACTTTCCGCACGCGAAAGCACGCCCTGGTAGCCAACATCCTTGACATCCAACGGCATGCCGCCATCAGCCTGAACACTCTCGTCGGCGCTGACTTTGCTGATGTTCTTCGAGCTCTTTTGCTCGGTCAACCCAAGTGGCCGCCACCCGAACAAGTATTTCTCACCTTCATCGCCCTTGATAGGGATGCGAGTGCTGTTGTGTTTGACGTAGTAACCGGATTCGTTCTCCTCGAGCTTGCCGTAGATGTATTCTCCGGTATCTAAGCGAACGATAACGCCCTCCCAGACACTCATCTGAGCAAGAATCCACAGCCCTTTCGAGAGTGGCGCTCCGATAAATCCGGGGATCGACGGCCCCAAGAGTGCAATGCCGACCGGGAGTGTGAACGCCCCAACCAAGACACCGATAACAGCTGCCAGTGCAGACAACAACCCATTCAGCACCAGCGCAAGTGCTACGATCGCGAACAATGAAAGGCACGTCACAACGGCGCCGGCGATCATCTTAAGCCGCGATTTCTCTGCCGTAGTTGAGGCTGCAAACAGCAGTAGGCTGCTATCTTGCAGCGTCCGATCAACAGCCGACGACCCACTGCCGCCGACATCGCCAAAGCGGAGTGCCAAGAAGACCATCGTAAAGCCGAGCGCGACGCTGATCAGGAAGATCATCGCTTGTCCGAAGCTTATCTTTTCATGGAAGAGTTCCTGACTTTTCTCAGCCCAACTCTTTGCGACCTCGCCATCGCGTCGACCTGCTGAACCAGTCAAGATGTTTTTTGCGTCCTCGAGACGGGCGAGAGTGGCCTCTTTCGGGATGCTAACTCCTGCCTTCATACCTTTGATCTTGCTTTTCTCATCTTCATCACTACGAACCGTGATCGATGTCTGGTCAAGATCTCCCTCACGTTGTGCATCCTTCGCAGCGCCGCCGATCTCGGAGGCCAGGGGGGAGATATAACTCTGCACATCGTCGAGTGTCAGCCCAAACGGTTTACCGAACAGTCGACCTGTAACCCCGAGGTCGTCTCGAACGTGGCCTTTCTCGCCGTCAAGTTTGTAGTAGTCTGCTTCTTTGTGTGGGTCGTAACCGATCTTGACCAGCTCGATAGAGTTCGATCGAGCAACCAGTGCAGCTTCGCGAATCGACATCATCGCCAGCTGAGCGTACTTCCGTCCGATTGTCTGTGGGTAATCGCCACCAGCAACGGCTGCCGAGACCCAGGGGGCAACCACGAACGCCAGCCCCCCAGCGAACAAACCACAGACTCCCCAGACGAGAATCCATAGCAGGTTCATAGCTTCATCCAACCTCCTTTGTCGTCCTTACCGCGATTATTGCGCTCGCTAACCGAGATGGACTCGTTGAACTTGTCCTGCTGCCACCCATCTCGACCACGGGTTGCACGCGAGATCGTGCCCTGAATAAACTCGAAGATGACGAGTCGGTCTTTCGCATCTAATGCAGGGAGTGCTTGTTCCCGATCGCCACTGCAGTATTTCCGCAACTCACCCTGCCAGATCGAGTCGCTGTTTGGATGCAGCTTCTCGACACGTAGCATCATCGTACGCGCGAGCCAGCGAGTCTCGTTGACCTCTGCCTCGCTGAAGTTAGCCAAGACCCAGTCAGTCGACAACATGTTGTCCAAGATGGACACAGTGCCAGCCGACAACTGCGACCCAGTCATCTTGTCTATATACTCGGCATCGATCTCATCGTCCTGCTGAGCAGCCGAGAAGTTCATTTGGTGGTCTGTGTTCGCAACTTGGTGTTCTCGAGCCTGTTCCTGTTCGTCTTTACCTCTGCTTAGCAGCCTCATGATCGGCCTCCAACGACGCGATCGGTCGGGCATGCGTGTTCTGTTGTATATGTCATATTTGTTTGGATTCCCGGATTGTCTACTGTATTACTTATTATATGGCTCTTCATGCTGTTGGGGTGTCTGTGAGCGAGATGTCCTTGTGCTCCAGGATTTTCTTGACCTTCTTTGCTTTACGGCGGCTTAGGTCATACTCGACCTCGATCAAGTCTGAATCAATGTACGGCTGCTTGTTCCCTCCGTGGATCGACACGAAACTCTGAACGCCGTTATCATCTATTTCGTCTGAGATATCTTTGACCGACATCTCGGGCTCGCTATCATCTGATTCTTCATCGCCCCGCCCCATTTCGGACAGCGTGTCCTCGTAGACCTCCTGCTGATGAGCGTGCTTTCTGGCCTTGTACTCGCTAACAAAATCGCCGCTCGGAGGCCTGAATTTGAGATAGTCAACTCTGGCCTTTGTTCGATACCCGTCGATCTCGACTCGCGGCTTTTTGTGGTATATCGTGCCAGTCGAGTCACTCCGGTCAGGATCAAGAGCCTTCCACTTGCCGCGCACGTATTGATTGTGGACCTTATCAGTGATCTCGAAGAAGGCCTGGAGTCGACCAATGGTCTGGCTGTCCAACTCACTTAGTCGAGGCAGCGTGAAGAACAGACAAAGGTTGTGGCTCCGGATGAGCTGCAGTGCTTGGTTAGCAAGCACTTGCGCCCGTTCTTGCCATGTTCGTCGACCAAGCGAAACACCAGCCTCATCGAGGACGAATGCTTGTCCGGGCTCATGATCTCCAGAGTTGAGGACCTCAAGGAGATCTCCGACATCGAAAATAACGCGATCAGCGTTGAACGTCGGATCTATCTCTTTGGCGAGTCGAAGGGATGTGAGTGATTTGCCGGAACCCTCCTCTCCAACCAAGCAGATCATTGCGTGTTGATCTGTCCGATGAAGGCGGTTCCATATCTCCCTGAGGACTCTGAACTCGATGTGACTGAACGGTTCAGAAAGGTTGTCTGGGGGCTCTGAAGGTGGGGTTTGAGTGCTCATTATGCTGGGTCTCGACTCTCATAACTGACCTCTTTCTGGGCTCGAAGACCCAGACCGATGCTTTGCTTGTAAATATCCAACTCTCTGACCACGCGGTCTATATCGCCACGAGACAGTGTTGTACGCCCATCTGGAGATATTTCTTTTTCTCCATCATCAGGGTCGTAAACATGCATATCGAACGGTGCAGTTACGAATCGATCAATCTCGATGAATTCTTCAATACCCTCGACGACATAGGTTTGAGATTTTGGTTTGACGCTGAGCAGCTGAACGTTATCTGCAAGAGCAGGCGGATCGATCTGCACGCGTGCCAGTTCGTCTCGCTCCCAGAGATCTTTATCACCAAATCCTTGGGATTGCAGAACAGGTGCGAGTTGCTGTGCGTAGGTCGTCACAGCAGTTCGATAGGCTTCGGTAGCCTCTGCAGGCGATGCTTTTCCAAGAAGGACAGCCTCTTGGACTTTATTCCGGACTCTGGAAACATCGGATCGGAGTCTGTTGATCTCTTGGACCTGCATCCGGTGGTTAAGTTCAGAAGCGTCGTCGATGCCCGGGTCGTCAATATTCAGTTCTGTCATTAGGACGTAGCCTCCATGTCGATGGGCGTCACGAGGATACCGTTCTCGCAGACGTCGACTGCAACCTGATCGGCGGGGCTGAAGTCATGAACAGATGCTCCTAATTTAGTGAGATTGACTTTTGTCGAGTTGTTTTTCCCATTCGATCTTGCAATCCGTTCACCAGAGGCTAACGACAACTCCTCAAGTGCAGACGTGACTTCGTTATCTGGTTGAGAGATGATAATGCCATCTCGAAACACACTGATAACAAGCTCAACTCCTGGTTCGATTTTGTGGATTTTCTCCCCATCGGAAGACGGGCAAACAGAGTATGACTCTGCGTTGGGTTGCTTCTGGATTGAGTAATATTTGGTCTTCAACTCTTTTTGCCCGAGGAGGTCTCTCGCGCTTGAGATCTCGGGATTTTGTTTGGCCGATGCCATACTTATCAGTATGTGATCTATAAGCATAAAGGTACACAGATGGCTTGACTTAATCAGTGTACGATTAAACTTAACTGTTCTATTAGATATAATCTTAAAGCTGTCATACTATACAGATACGCCTTGTTTGAGTGGGTAATGTCTCTTCGACAGGACGGCGCGCGAAACATTCGCGCTGCATACACACAATCGGTAGCACTGTTTTGGGCTATGATGGCAGCTCCAGCAGCCCTTTTCAACAATATCATGCACTCGGTCTCGGCGTTTGATCGAGCGGTCGCAAAGCTCGAGGCTTGGGGAGAAGAGAACCTCCTGCCACAGCATGCAGCCAAACTTAGCGGTGACGATCGTGCACAAGCGTCGACCGTCATCACGACGGTCGTCATCGGTGTCGTGGCGATGGTCGGCATCTTGATCGTCTCACAGACGTACGAGGCGATGCCTGCGATGGATAGCAGCAACCCGCTCAACGGCAGTGTTGATAGCACTGTGGAGGGCTTCGGCTCGGCGATTGAGTTCGTCCCGATCATCCTCTTGGTCCTACTGGCATCGGTCGTGATCATGGTTGTTCAGCGGATGAGAGCGTGATCGGATCATGTTAGATTACTTCACCAACCCCGACGTCCAGCAGGATCGTGCACAAGCGTCGACCGTCATCACGACGGTCGTCATCGGTGTCGTGGCGATGGTCGGCATCCTGATCGTCGGCCAGACGTACGAAGCCATGCCACAGATCTCGAGTGGGCCGCTTCAGGGATCTCTCGACAGCACTGTGGAGGGCTTCGGCTCGGCGATTGAGTTCGTCCCGATCATCCTCTTGGTCCTACTGGCATCGGTCGTGATCGCAGTGGTCCAGCGGATGCGAGGATAACTCCGAGAGGCACATCTTAGGAGATACTTTTTATGTCACGTATTTTCGCGTTCGCTGGAGTAACGACAGTCTTAGTAGCCGGAGCTGTAGCGGTCGGAGTGACTTTTGAGGGGCTATCGAACCCGTCAACTGATGCAACATCGGTCGCAGAGATATTCGCCAGTGGCTTCGATTTAGGGATGGCCGTCCCGGTCGTCCTGATTGTCGGGATGTTGCTGGCAGCGCTGGTGGTGATGAACCGATGATCCCCATGACTATCTACGCAATCCTCCTCGCAATAACGCTCGCGTGGACGGTAGGAGTCGTTTATCTTGGCGTGCAGGGATCAGTTGGTGATAAGCCAATTAACCGCCGAATCGGAATCCTGTTGTCTGCCATCGGGCTGGTTCTATGGGGAGTTGTGGGGATCTCGAGCTTCGAGGTTGTCAGTTACTCTGGTGGACAAACATTTGAGCACTCTCTGGTGGAAATTGGGTATTTCTCCGTTGCAGGCGGCGCACTCATGCTTTTCTCAATGCTGCAAGGGACGGTCGAAGAACTAAACGAAACTGGAGGAATATAATGAGTGAAATCGTAGTAAAACCAGACGGAAACGGTTGGAAAGTCTCGAAAAATGGTCGAACAGTCTCGAACCACAGATTGAAAAATAGAGCAGTGCAGTCAGCGCGGAGTAAAGCAAAAAGCGGTGAGACTGTCGAAATCAGGCGATCTAATGGAACAATCCAAAGCAGCGGAGGCGTCCGTTAATGGGATTTTTAGACGATGTCAGGGACTCCGTATCAGATGCGGTCGACTCAGTCACTGGAGGCGGTTCTTCAGACGATGATGGTGGAGACAGCGACTCATCTGGTGGTCGATCGATTGCCGAACGAACCAGAGACGCTGGCAACACAACCACCTCTGGTAGCGACTCATCATCCAGCAGTTCCGGCGGCGGCAGCGACGACAACAGCGACTCCAGTAGTTCGAGCGGCGGTCGCTCCATCTCCGAACGAACCAGAGACGCTGGCAACACAACCACCTCTGGTAGCGACTCATCATCCAGCAGTTCCGGCGGCGGTCGCTCCATCTCCGAACGAACCAGAGACGCTGGCAACACAACCACCTCTGGTAGCGACTCATCACCCAGCAGTTCTGATGATGCGGACGTGGTTCGGAGTGGACGTGGACCATCTCCAGGAGATCAACGTGATATCTCTGGCGATCTCCAAGATGTAGATGGGCCTGTGGACCTTAGTCCGTTGAATGGCTTGGAGACAGAGACAGATCCAGGTAGATCTATCAGACCAACCGGTGAGGGATTAAGCGGCCTTGAGGATGATGATGAATTCGGCAACCAAGAGGCCGTCGACCAGCTCAGTCAACGGGCTCAGGACGCCGGACTTCAGCCCGATGAGTACGCAGTGCGTTTAGACAACGGTGGCAGTCAACGATCACTGCGACTCGAAGTCGATGAACAGCGCGCCGAACAGCGTCTCTTGGCTGATGAGCTCTCGAAGCGCGTGCGTGATACCAGCTCAGAGTTAGAGAGCCAAGGATTCGAACAGGACGATTTTGCATTTTCGTTTGATGAAGATTCGAATCAAGTTTTCGTTGAATTTGATGACAATGCATTCGACGAAGACGACGAGTTTGAAGGCGTTCAAACGGAGGAGCAACAGAACCTCGACGAGATCTTCGATGAAATCGGTTTCGAGAGACCCATCCCTGATCCGACTGGCCTGGATGATGATCGAACTGACGAGCAACGATTTATAGACGGGGTCACAGGCGGGGCCTTCAGTGATGTCCGTGATATCGAAGAAGAACAATTAGGCGATCGCGACGGTCGAGAAGAGCGATTCCTAGATAGTATAAAGGATGCTGCTACACCGTTGGCTGTCCCATTGGCTGCTGGTGAGTTTGCATCAAAACGATTTAATGTTGATGTAGAGGGTGACTTCGGGCTTGATGTCAATGAGGAGTCTGCGGCCGCTGCAGGCGTTGCAGTTGCCGCCCCAGAGCCAGCATCAACGACTGGCGGCTTGATCGCCGGCGCAGGTATCTTGGGCGCAGCAGCCATCTCAGGGTCAGAACTTGATGTCGATATTAGTCGACGCGAGATCGATGAGAGCGAGCTGGAAGACCCAGATTCGGTCGAAAGACAGTCTGAATTAGAGGCGCCATCCAGCATCGGAACACTGGGCGGAGAAATCGACGTTGATGTCGAGGAATTGGAGTCAGCGACGTCTGAGCTCGAAGTAGAAACAACTCAGGACGATCGGACAGTGACCAGTGAGGACGACATTATCGTCGAGGCTTCTGAGCTGGTCCCACCACGACAAGTCACTGAAGAAGATGCTCAAGAAGACTTAGCGACTGAAGATATCGAGATCACAGAAGAAGCCTTGGAAGATTCGAATGTCGAGTTCTTCATTGATGTTGGGGGTGAAGAAAGCGTTTCTGAACCCACAACAGAGCGCATTGATGCAATCGAAGAATCGCAAAACCCGACCGATTTCTTCGAAGACGAGGCTGGCGATGAATCAGCCACGGAATCGATAGAAGAGCAGCTTGAAGAGTTGGACCAGCCCATCGAGAACGCACACCCAACTTCTCAAGAGTCAGTGGATGAACAAATAGCCGGTTCGTTGCTTGCTGTCGATCAGGCTGAAAAACTCGATTCAATTGTCATCGATGAACAGATTGAATCGCTTGATTTTGCTATCGATACCACCGCTTTGGAGTCTCTCGATCAGCAATTGAGCCAACCAGTTGAAACCATCACTGAAACAGTCCAACCGACAGAAACAGCAGCAGGCCCACAACAATTTGGCAGTCGTACAGATCTCCGATTGCCGAAATTTGACGGAGATGATTCAGACGATGAGAATGAGTTTGATGATCTCTCGTTTATCGACGAGGCAATCGAATTCGACACGGAATCATTCGATGAGATAGACGAGTCTTTAGGAGACCTCGATGCTGACTTGGAGGATCTCTAATGGATATTTTATCAGATAACCGCGGGCTCACCAACAACCTCATTATATTCATCGCCAGCCTGCTATTTGCGGCTGTCCTTTATATTGGACTCCAGCCGATCGGGATGGACTTGGTTGATGCGCAATCATCGGTGACGACCTCCCAAGCAGCCGCTGCTGGACAGGACTATCAACGCTGGCTGTGGCAAGGCCTGCCCTGGATTGTCGTCTTGATCGGCGGCATCCAACTCCTTGTCAGAGCCTCTATCGAAGGGAGGATCGGAACATGAGAGCCATTGGGCTTATCTTCGTCTCTGCGATCACACTGGGCGTCTTGATGCTCGCATTTGCCCCCGTTGTCGAGTTTCTTTTCGCTTTTGTCGAAGGGCACCCGGCGGTTGTCGGGACGCCATTGGAGGGGTCAATAGACGGGTTGCGAAGCGTCATACTTCGCTGGGCTCCGCTCGCCATGATTCTGGCTCCTATTCTGGGGGCAGTATCCTGGGCGCTCCGTAAAGAGGCAGTGACAACAGGAGTCCGAAGATGAACGCCGGGGAGTTGGAGAGATTGCTGGAAGAAGCCGCTAACGAATCGAGAGATATCAAACGGCCACTGCTGGCCGCACAAGCGAACGTGACCACAAAACAATGACAGAGCAAAAAACAGACGTCAAGACAGAATCAAACGAAGCACAGAGTCGAAGCGATCCCCTTGGAAAGGTCAGTCGACGGGGAGCGATGGCAGCAGTTGTTACGGTACTCGGGATTTCAGGACTCACCGGTCAGGTCAGTGCGCAAACAGGCGACGTTGGGACTGCTGAAAACCCATACGAGCGGTTCTATACAAACTATGTCGTGTTCGAGCCGGTCACATCCACTCCGACTGGCATCCCAGATGGCGCGCTGCATCTTCGGAGTGATCTGCTATGACAGACATTATCGCGGAAACTGGCCGCGGTGAGCAGCTGGTCCTGGATGTCAGGAGCTCAGCGCCATCGAGCCCAGAAACGCACCAAGCGTGGATTCGTGATGACCTCACCAGTGGAGAGCAGATCGGTGCTCTGGAGTTCGGTGATGGTACGCAGGTGCCGATCTGCCCAGACAGCTTAACCGTCGAGGACAGCGTCACCAAAGCACTCCAGGTTTCGGTTGGCGGTCAAATGGGGTTCATCCCGACCGCTCCAGTTGACGATGCCACCTACGATGCCCGGCGATTCCCATACAACGGCGTCGATTATGGTCTGCATTCTGCCAGAAGCCTCAGTGCAATACCTGACAATACAGTTGCGCACTATGATGCATCACAACTCTCTCTGAACGACGGAGACACGGTATCAGTTTGGACAGATGAACAGGGAGATAATGATTTGGACACTCAAACAGGATCTCCAACATATGTTGAGTCAGGGATTAACGGAAATCCTGCTATTGCATTCAATGGAGATGGATTAGAGGTCACTGGGTTGTCGGTAACTCAGCCTAATACAACCTATTTGGTCTTTGAGTACCAATCCGGTTTTGATGGAGGTCGGGTATTATCAGGTGTCTCAGAGCACCAATTAACAGCTGCGACTGACACTAATGACTGGCGCACTTTTGCAGGGAATAATCTCCATGCTACAACTGATATAGGCATTCAACAAATGACTGCGGTTTTCGATGGGGCTAACTCTAGCATCCGTGAGAATGGTGTAGAAACATCGGTTGGAGACGCTGGGACAAACGATATGGGCGGTTTGTCGGTTGGATACGATTCCTATGGAAACTCTATCGGCGGGGGGCCACATTATGCTGACGTATACGTCAGTGAAATTGTAGTCGTCAATTCCGGCAGTGTTGATTTAGATTTCGAAAATCAACTCTTGGAAAAATGGGGGATAACGGCCTGAAAGACTCGGTCTCGCAGACTATCAAAACAAAAATATGATAAATAAAATCAGACAGAAACAGGAGGGTAATTAGATGCGAGCGCGAGTCCGGACGCTCGGGATTGTCTTCATCGTTTGCCTACTCTTGTTCTCAGGCTCCGCACTCGCAGTTGAGGTTAACGGGACGATCACAATCAATGCCCCCGAAGGTCCCGAAGTCGCTGTAACAGCTCCTGATGGAACCGACCTTGAATTAGATGGGCCTGATGGGCCGAATACTGTCGACGTCGTCTACGATGATGGTGTCGCGGTTCGCAATGTAACATTCAGTAGTCCATCTCCGACAAGCGTTGCTGTAGATACCGATGAGATGGTTGGCACCTACTCGAGAGCGACTGGAATTGATGCTGGGTCATCACCGCTCACGATCAATCCAGATGATAAATCACCAGTTACAGTCGAAGGAGGGGTCGATTCGATAGAATGGCAGGATGCAAATGTCGACGACGACCTCGCAGAAGTCAGTTCGGGCTTTGCACGTGACTTCACTTACACTGCAAGTTCGGGTGCGTCGGTTACGATCTCGACTGACACGCCGGATAAAACACTCCTAGCAGTGAATGAAACAAGTGGCACGGTACTGGATCAATCAACGTCTGACTCATCCGGCGAGGTTACTTTTGGATCACTCGATAGCGGCACGCACGGTGTCGTGATCAGATCTCCGATAGCTCCGGAATTATCGAATGCAAAACCAACTGACACGGCATCGATTGGCGGAGCGAGTGTTAACCTCTCGATTGATGTGACTGACGATGACTTCGCACGATCCCACGGCGATAGCGTCGATGTTGTCTTTTACGACGCCAGTGATGATAGCGAAATCGGGACAGATACGGTGACGAGTAATGGAACGGCAAGTGTCGAGTGGTCGTCTGTCGAAGGCGGCGAAAACTCTTGGTATGCTGTTGCGACAGATGACTATGACGCAGCAACCACATCCTCTACGTTTAGCTTTCAAACGCCAGCTGAACTAACGATTAGAGACGAATCAAGCCCCGATGAGGTCATCACGGATGCAGGCAATGCAACGGTGACATTTTTCGGTGAAGAGGGTGTCTTCGAGCGACCTGTCGAGAACGGAGTGGTCGACATGTCCGGATTGCCACTTGATCAGCGGTTTGTGATTTCAGTCCAGGTCGATGGGTACGTCACGAGGCAGGCTATCATTGAGAGTATTACCAAACAACAAGACGTTTATCTCCTGCCAGAATCAGCAGATAGCGTTGATGTTAGATTCCAACTCTCAGATCCGACTGGCCAGTTTGTTCCAGAGGACAGCACACTCTATGTCGAACGGCCAATAACACGCGACGGTGACACTGTTTTCCGGACCGTAGCAGCCGATGAGTTCGGAGCAAACGGGTATGCCGTCCAATTAGAGAGAGACCAACGTTACCGATTACGAGTAATCAATAACGAGGGCAGAGAACGGACCTTCACATTCACTTCACAAGTAGATGAGACTGTAGATTTGCAAATCTCCGAGTTAGAGTTTGAATTTGGATCAGAAGACAGCTACCAATGGGACACTGACCTTGTGAATAATAACACCATCAGTTTTGACTTTAATGACCCGACCGGAGAAACAGAATCGATCCAACTAACCATCACCAACCGAACATCCAATGAAGTAATCTACGAAGCGAATTTGCAGGGCTCAACAGTGAGTGACACCTTCGTTCTTGACTCGACACCAGGCCCGAATGACGCCTACATTGTAGAGTGGACAGGCACGAGGGACGGAAGTCAGATATCTGGCTCGACTGTTGTTGGTCAGTCAGAGATCCCCGTCAACCTGCCTGGACTAACCGATCGTCATCAAAGCATCATCGGGTCGTTCATAATTGTGCTCCTCGGAGGCGCTTTCGGACGGACCAATGCAGCTTCAGGCGGGATTATCGTCTCGATCGTGGCTGGATTCCTGTTCGTTATCGGCTGGATGCCGGGAACGGTTTCGGGTATATTCATCGCGGTTGCACTGTCCTTGTCGATCGTCTATCGCATGGCCTTTTCGCAAGGAGGTGTTCGATGAGACGAACAACCAGTACGGTGGTGGTGTTTTACATCATCTTCAACGCTGCATTGACGCTCCTTGAGACGGTTGGCTGGTTTGACCAAATCGGGATTGGAGGGAACGTTCGTGCTGGCACAAAGCTCCAAGAAGCATCGGAAGCCATCCGCTCGTTCTCTGCCAGCGGTGGGATCACAGACACGCTCATCGCAGTCTACGCGGGTGCTACTTCGACATTCCAAGCATTCGCGCTTGGTGCATTCGCCGGTGCAGACCTACTTATTGGGCTGGGTGTACCAGCATCAATAGTTATTTTCATCCACAGTCCGCTACCGATATTTATCGGTCTCGATGGTTTGTATACGCTCTCAGGGAGGGACGTCTAATGGTGGATTGTCCAACAGACCTTCAGCAAGCCTTCCTCGATGGAGAGTTCATCAACTCGATGATGTGCGTCTACCTCGGAGACGATCCGACAATGCAAGTTATGGTGCCGACAGCAGTTTATGGAGTTGTCCTTCTGAGCCTCTTCTTGAGCTCTGACTCGATCATCATCCCGGCTGTCGTTGGGCTAATTCTCGGTGGAGTGATGCTTGCGGTCATGCCAGCGCCTGCAATGGGAGTGATCGCAATTGCCATCGCGCTCTTCCTGACTGTTGGCGTCTTTACGCTTGCTCGGCGGTCTTCTATCTAAAATATACTCTTTTATTTCAGGGTCACAATAGATCGGTATGGAAACTGTAGTCTGGAAGCTCCGGATCAAGAACCTGATTCGATTGTTTGGTGTGGGACTCTTGCTGATCGGTGCTTGGAACTTCCTCGGAGTGTTGATTTTTGATTCACAAGCATTCCTTACAGGGTATAGAGATGTTTTTGCGCCGATACTCTCAACAGGCGGCGGACCAATCTATATCATAGAAGACGTGATCCTGATGGCTGCGGGAGCAGCTATCTCCTGGTTTATTTAAAATCAATCTTTGTCTTCGTCGAGGTCGGGCGGCCGAAACTCTCCTTTTAGATATGATGATCCATTTTTTGTAATACGGTAGAATCGCTGATCCGGTCCTATCTTTTTGATCAGACCGGCCTCAATCAAATCCGGAAGCCGGCGATAGAGTGTCGACTCTGAAACGCCTGATGTGTGCAATTCAGTATTAAATGCTAATCCAGAGAGAGAGAGAGAGCAGCATCGGTGTATTCGAGTGTCTCAAGGATGAGATCATCCTTGCTTTTCATCCACCGGGGGCGCTGTCGCATATCCACCTCAAATATCCACGAAACAAGGTCTTTGTCGATATCCCTCATCTTGCAGTATATAAGTTTCATTTTGAAGGCTATAAGAAGCAATGTTTTATATAGGTGTAGATGAGTCATACAATCAAGATAGTCACCATTTGCTATTGATTCACAAATAGCAGAAATGAGATCGCGGTTGCGAGAAACAGCCCGATCTCGTGGCTATCTGACCGGAGCAGATAGCATGTCAACAGACGAACCACAGCCTATTAATAGGCCACGTAACACGGATAACCGCAAGACAGAGGTCAGACGCTGGACCGATTGGTCGGTCTACAAAAAGAAGCCAGAGCAGTATGACGAGAGAGTCCTCCAGCAGCGCCGGATCAACTGGGTAGTTGCCAACTTAAATCTCCGGCGTTCGGAAGCTGTGAGACAGATCAACCACGAGGATCTCGAGGTTCCGGAGGATGAGATCCGATGAGCGTCGAGGACGAAGCGAAACTGGACGACTGTGGCGATCTACGAGCGATATCCTCAAAAACTCACTTGACTCCAACATCGACAGACCGGCTTCGCTGCTCCGAGTGTGGCGCCTTTGTCACTGTCGACCCGTTTAATGGAACTGAATACGGTCATGTGCGCAAGCAGTGGGGTGATGACAAGTACAATGGTCCCTGTCCATACCGCCCCCAATCATTCCAACCGGTGCACGGAGACCACTGATGCCAGTGGTATTATATCGCACCGATGAGTTTGAGGAGATACAGACCGCACTAACCGACGCAGTAAACCGCACTCAAAAAGCGTCCGTGTGCCACCACGGACAGAGTGCGGTTTTAGGTATTCCCATGTACACGCACGCAACCAGTAACCAAAGAGATTTCGTTCCAAAAGCATCGACTGACAATTACAGCGGAAACGGGGAGTGGTCGCTGTGAGCGACGGCATGCGGTGTCCCGATTGTGACGCGATTCCCGACGAGCTGCAAGACCGCGATCAATGGCTCATGTGGGATTCGTCGGCCGACACGCCGCGTCGACCGCACTGGGCAGGCAACTTCTCGATCTCCTGGTCCGACCCCGACGACTGGCATAGCTTTGAGGAGGCCGTTGAGACCGCCAAGAAGCGGGACAGTTGGGGCATCGGCTACGTGATGGCGCTGGACAACGACGACCACGCACGCGGACTCTACGGCTGTCTCGATCTCGATGGCGTCATTGCTGAGGAGGGCGGGCCGAAAGACTGGCTGCCGTCGCTCGAAGACTTCCTGAAAGACGACGCGTATGCGGAGTACTCGGCCAGCGGCGAGGGCATTCACATCCCACTGGTCGGCCAGCAGGCTCCCGAGTGGTGGTCAGATTCGCATTTCTCGGCCGATGAGCACGAGGGCGTCGAGTACCTCACCAACAAGTTCGTGGCCTTCACGGGCGATGCTATGCAGGGCTGTCTCGGGTCGGATGTGGCGGATACGAATCCCGCGCCGTTCCTGTTCAACGCCTACGAAACGCTCAACGACGAGAGCCCGACCATCGGTGACACCAGCGGAGATCGGGACGCGGAGGACCGCGACGACCTCACCGAAGAGCAGGTCGAGGCGGCACTCGACGAACTCAACGCGACTTGCCCGTATCCAAAATGGCGGAACCTCGCCTTCGCAGTTCACGACTGGGATTCTGGGTCGACCGGGAAGTCGATCTTCCAGTCTTGGAGCCGCTCGTCGAGCGCATGGGACGAACAGAGCCAGCGGTTAATCGATAAGATCTGGGACGGTGCGACAGAGGGCGACGGCGTCACTGTCGGCACACTCATTCACCACGCGACCGAAGCCGGATGGTCGCCGGGACGCCCAGAACACGAGTTCGACGTTGTGGCCGACGAGGACAGCGACGAGACGGCGACGACTGACGCTGACGGCGGCGACACAGCCGTTTCAAAGACCGACGGCGGCACGACCGCCGAGACTGGCGGGACGGCACAGCCGACGACACCAGACACGTTTGACCGCTTCCAAAAGCAGGTCCGCTCGGCCATCGCCGAGGTCAAAGACGACGACGAGATGACACAGCGGACGGCGCGCCACCGAATCGCCACGGCGTTCATGGAGCACTATCATTTCGTCCACCCCGAACAGGAGGTCCGCGGCTGGCGGAACGTGCTATACGTCTACGACGCCGACGAAGGTGTTTACGAGGCGCGTGGCCATGCGTTCGTTCAAAAGTACCTCGAACGCGCCGCTGGCGACTATGTGACCAATCAGGTGGTCAACGAGGTTGTCGGGAAGATCGAACGGATGAGCGTCGAACGTGGTCGACACTTTGAGGCGTCGGCCGAACGGTTGGTCGTCGAAAACGGCATCCTCGATCTGCACACTGGCGAGTTGCACGCACTCTCACCAGCTGAGTACCACCGCCAGAAAATCGCGGTGGCATGGAACCCTGATGCGGGCGAGCCGGACGCGGTCGACGACTTCCTGCATGATATCGTCAAACCGAGTGACGTACCGACGCTCTACCGGTTGATCGCCCACACGCTGTACAAGGAGTACATCGGCGAGAAGGCGGCCATCCTGATCGGCGGCGGCCAAAACGGGAAGTCGGTCTTCCTCGATGTGATAGAACGGTTTATCGGCGACTGGAATGTGACCCACCGGGAACTCCAGGACTTCGACGACGACGGGTTCGCGGCAAACAACTTAGAGGGCAAACTCGCGAACCTCGCCACCGAGATCGGCGAACAGACGCTGAATGACACCACGACGTTCAAGAAGTTGACCGGCCGTGACACGCTCGATGCCCGGGTGAAATTCGAGAAGCCGATCAAGTTCGAGAACTTCGCCAGCCTGATGTTTGCCACCAACGAGATGCCGGTCTTCGGGCAGGATAACCATGCTATCTG
>Ga0208282_10077_pt1 | contig 16557 bp, 16 predicted proteins | sample AntRauMetaVIRRA1_FD_184784 | JGI IMG/M metagenome (GOLD analysis project Ga0208282, IMG submission 184784) | Saline lake microbial communities from Rauer Lake, Antarctica, in enrichment culture - Antartic Rauer Lake 1 Metagenome VIRRA1 (SPAdes)... ...
ACGGGATGATCTACGCGATGGGAGGAAACGACGGATCTAGTGTTCTGTCTGTCGTCGAGCGATACGATCCGGGGAGTGATAGTTGGACGACCGTCTCCTCGATGCCAACCCCCCGGCGCGGGCACGATGTGGCGGTCGTCGACGGGATGATCTACGCGATGGGAGGAAACGACGGATCTAGTGTTCTGTCTGTCGTCGAGCGATACGATCCGGGGAGTGATAGTTGGACGACCGTCTCCTCGATGCCAACCCCCCGGAGCGGGCACGCTGTGGCGGTCGTCGACGGGATGATCTACGCGATGGGAGGATACGACGGATCGGATCGTCTGTCTGTCGTCGAGCGATACGATCCGGGGAGTGATAGTTGGACGACCGTCTCCTCGATGCCGACGGGCAAGACCAATATGGGTGCTGCAACGCTCAACGGCGAGGTATACGCGGTCGGCGGTAGCGAAAGCTCATCTAATATTCTATCGAGCGTCGAGCGATACGATCCGGGGAGCGATAGTTGGACGACCGTCTCCTCGATGCCAACCCCCCGAGAAAAGCACGCTGTGGCGGTCGTCGACGGGATGATCTACGCGATGGGAGGATACGACGGATCGGATCGTCTGTCTGTCGTCGAGCGATACGATCGGGGGAGTGATAGTTGGACGACCGTCTCCTCGATGCCAAACGCCCGCCAGACCTCAGCAGCTACGATAGGGGCCGATGTCTATGCAATCGGAGGCTACGGATCGAGCTCGGTATCGACTGTCGAGCGTTTCACAATTGCAATCGAGGATCCGTCGGTAACGCTCGACGGGACCACAATCTCGTATAACGGCGTGTTAGGATCTGGAGATACCAAAATCGACACTGTGAGCGTTGCTCCCGGATCGTACTCCGGAGACGTCTCGGCGGCTAACTCCGAAGGAATGGACGTCTCGATGATATGGACCGAGACGACCCGATCCAAAGATCCGAGCATCTCGATTAATGGCAACTCAGTCAGCTATGCCGGGACGCTCTCGGACGGGGAGACGGTCGACATCTCGGATCAGGTCCAAAGCTCATACTACTCGGGAGAGACCCAAACGCTTGAGGTCTCGGTCGCTCCCGGAGTCTCGTCTCCCTCGGGTCGAGTCGGGATCTCGTATCAGCACAAAGCCGTCGACCAACAGTCGGTCGACTACGCATCCGAGACGTGGTCCGAGCGATATGATGTCGACAAAGAGTGGTCTCAGGATGCAGACAACGGACAGCTCCGGATCCCGTGGGCCTCCGACCGGATTATCGGCATTGACGAGCTGACAGTCTACATTAACGAATCCGGCAGTTGGACAGAGACGAGTCCCGACAGCTATAGTTGGTCGGAGGACTCGGATCTCGTGGTCAATCTCGGCTCGATCACGGCCGGAGATCACTATCGAGTCGTCGCTCACGGACGCAAAGTGTCGGTCCCGAGCGGATCGATCTCGATCACCGAGCCGACGATTGAGGGCAACGTCCTCGACAGCGAGATCTCGATTGATGACGATGCAGGAGCCGAGCCCGTCGAGATCGAGGTCGGCGGGACCGCCGACGGCAAACTGCTGCACTATGTCGGATCGAGCTCGTGGGCCGCAACGGATCAGGCTCGATTTGCTAGCGACGGCAGTCAGAAATTAGAACTCCCGTCGGCGTCGACCGGCGGGACAGCGACGATTACGACGGCTCCGATCACCGTCGAGATGCCGACCGGGGACGCGGTCGTGAATCTCGATAACGTCGACGAGCCGCGGTTTAGTATTGATCCCGGAGCCGATGCGGGCGACTCGCTGACCATCGGCTACACGGATACGACCTCGGGGAAGGAGTACGTCCTCCGGGACGTCTCTGATGATGCGAAAGTCGGACCACAGACGGCCAACAGCCCGGTTTACTTCGATGTCAGTGACGGGGCTACGACGTGGGTCGTTGATCTCTACGACGGATCGACGACGTCGAGATCGGACGACGAGATAATCGCCCCACCTATCGACAGAAACGACGGGATTAGTCCCAGTGAACCCATCGTGCTTGTCGGCGGAGTCGTTTTGATCGTGGGCGTTGGGATCCTCTCACGTCGACTCGATCTCAGCAGTCGAGTGATGGCCGCGGCGTTGATCTTGGCGGTCGTCGGGGTAATCGAGGTCGTGACCAGCGAACCGCTGATTGCGTTGATCGGTACAAACCTGTTGACCGACAGCGGACCGCTTGTCTCGACACTCGTGGGGAGTTCGGCGCTGGTTGCTCTATGGTCGGTCGACAACCGCATCGAGCGGGATCTCCCGACGGCAGTGTACGGCTTGGTCGCCGCGGCAGTGCTCGCGTGGGTGGGATCGTCGATCGCGCCGGATCTCATAGGGTCGTCGAGCCCGCTGTTCGCCTTGATCGTCGGATCGTCGATTATCATCGGGTTAGTGGTCCTCGACTGGCGGACCGAGCGGGATCTCCCGCGGCCGGTGATCGCGGTGGTGGGCGTACTCGCAACGGTGTGGGTCATGGAGACGATCGCGCCAGGCATCTTGAGCGATCCGCTGGCGGCTGGCCTCGAGGAGGTTGGACCGCTGGTGTGGATCGCCGGTCTCGGCATCATAGCCTTCGCGGTCCGCGGTTGGATCCGGAGCCGGAACTCGCCGGACACGGTGATTCGGGCGATCCTTCCCGGTGGTGGGAACCGATGATCGAACAACTGGGATCGATGCTCCCGATCGCGGCGGGATCGGTGGGGACGCTGGCAGTCGCGCGCTGGCTCTGGATGGCGGGCAAGGTCGCCCAAGTCGCGAGGATCATCGCGGTGATCATGGTGCTGGTGGTCCTCGGCGCGGTCGCGGGCGTCGTCGATCTCGGGCGGCTCCTTGAGCTCGCCAGAATGGGGAGCGGCTTCCTGGTGGTGAGTCCATGAGCGACCGGATCGGCTTCACCGACCTACCGACGACAACGGCGCGGCGCTGATTGAGTCGCTGCGGCCTACGCGCGAGGCCTAAGAGCACTTGATAAGGTAGGTTGGCGTGTAGCCTACGGGGTTAGTAGGGCGTATACAGCCGTCTATCGGGCACGAACGTCGAAAGCCGAACAAATGCGGCAAGGAGCGCGCGTTCTGCGCGCTCCGCATTGTCCTCCCCCTTAGGGGCACTACCGTAAGGGGGGCTGCTAATGTAGGTTGTTGGCGGGAGCGCTGAAACGGCTGTTTTCGCGAAGCACTCACGGTCGACAGTGGCAATCTCTGGATATCGTTACAATTCATTATGTACTTTGTTGCACTCACTGGTAGTGGTGAATACCGAACGGGGGTCAGAAAATCGGGGGGATCGCGGTCGACGCGTCGTCTTAACCTACATTGTAACGGGGTGATCGGGAGAATTGTAGGTTAAGAACGCAAAAAGAGATAGTGCCGCCGCTCACGACCGCTCCCCGATCGGGGATTAATCGAATTTATCTACCGAACCAATCGTACGGACCAGTGCGTATCCGCACATGGTCGTGGTCGACATACTCGGAGTTGAGCGCCTTAGCCAGCTGATCAGGGGTGAGTGAGAGATCACCGAAATACTCCCATGTGTTGCTCTCGTCGTCCGGAGTCTCCTGGCCACCAGGAGTCTCGTCGTCGTCGGCGTCGTCGTCGAGCTGGTCGCGCCGATCGCGGCGCTCTTCGGCGCGGTCGGTGATATCGTCGACAGTCTCTTCGGGGTAGATTTTTCTCAGGATCTCGGCGGCGTCGTCGAGCACTTCTAAGCTCGGGAACACGACCAGGACCGGTGAGCCGATCCGGTCGACAACGCCGGTCTCTTGCAGCCGTTTGACGTGGTACCGGATCGTGGATCGTGCCAGCCCGGTTCTGTCTTCGAGCACGTCGTACGTGGCTCCGGATTCGACGGCCACGGTCCGCAAGATATCATACACGGCGTCCGTATTGCTCTTGAGCGCTTCCCGATAGATATCGGTGGCCAGCGCTTCGTAGCGCGCACTCAGTTGCTCACGGCGGCTGGTGGGGAGCTTGTAGTCGTACTCTTCGGCGGCCGGTCCGGGCTGGTAGTCGTCGGCGATCAGTTTCGAACGGTCGACGCCGGACCACTCAAGATGTGAGGAAACGACTTGCCGAAGCGTCTGCATAACCTGATCCCACTCGTCGACGTGAGGGAGCGATCCGTTACCGTTGACGCCGGAGAACGACGCTTCGAGCTTCGGATGGTGGGCGTACTCACTCGGATCTTTATCAGCCCAATGGGGTGCCTGGTAGACTTTGAGTTCTATGTCGTACTCAGTGTGAGGGAAGCCGAGCATATGCCAGCGATCGGCGTCGAGCACGGCCGACAGGAAACCCTCTTGCTGGCGTTGCTGGTGCATTTCGAGCTCGGAGCCGCCGCCGTACGCGATCAGCTGTTTACTCTGTTCAAGAGTCTCGATCACCTGACGTTTCCATCCGATATCGATCCGGTGGTGGGCTTCGGCTTTGGCGATCCGGCGGCTCTCTGAGTTTCGCGCGTCGACGAGTGCCTGGCGATCAGCTCCGATCGTGGCACCGAGCGCGTCGAGTAGCCGGCGCTCGATATCGTCCGGCGAATCAGCCCATGTGGTCCAACAGATACAGCGCGTACCCTCACCATACGGCGTTTCGAGAGCGTTGCCGTTCTTGTAGACCATATCAGCAAAGTTAGGCATGATCTCGATGTGCAACGCCAGCGGCGGCTTGTAGTCTTCCCCGTCGTCGTCGACTTCCCTCAGTTTGAGGTGGTACTCGTAAAATGCTGAGTAGTCGTCTCCGGTGCCGGTTCCGGCTTTCCACCGACTCGACGTGAGCAACAGACACCAGTCACGATCGGCGCGGGCGGGCGGCAACCACTCGTAGTCGTCGGCGTCGAGCTCAGCGGCAACATGGGGCTCCTGATCACGATCGCCGACGTGATCACGCCAGTAGTTGAGCATGGCGTCGTACGCGGTCGACTCGGCGTCGGTGCCGGTCACGTCGAGATCAAGGTCGACGTCGAGATCGTTGAACAGGTTAACTACGCTCGATCCGTGAGCGGCTGGCTTAGCGGCAACCCGTCGCTCAAGTTCGGGATCGGGGAGAGATCCGTTACCTGGCGTGTCGGCGGCCATCTCTATACTCATTGGTCCGAACACTCCGTATCCGCGAGGGCGTCCGCGAGTTTAGCCAGCACATCACCGTGACAGACTGGGTTATCGTCGTCGATAGACCGGCACCAACAGCCGAGTGTGGACCCGTGGACTTCCTCAGCCAGATAGCGCCGAAACTCCCGGTCGTCGTCGACTGATTCGTAGTCGTCGAGCGTCGTCATTCGTGATCACTCCCGCGGCCGTCGTTGAGCACACGAATCAGGTTCCACCAGGTAGTTCGCTGGCAGTTGTGACAGACGTGTTTGAAAGAAGAGGTGTCGTCTGGATCTCGGTCGGCGATCCGTTTGGCGCGTACGATCTTGCAGTTCAGACAGCGCGCGGATACTCCGAGCGGTCCGTGACCGGCTTCGGGATCGTCGAGCTGGTCGACGAGAGTTGGTGTCGTTTCGTCCGTTTTTGCTGATTTATCGGCTGTTGCGTCAGTCATGTATTTTGACGCCAGGACTACTGAGGTACCCGCTAACGACCGTAAAGCACTTATGCGGTAAGTGTGTTGAAAAGAACACACGGCCACACGGTCGGTCGTTGCATCCGTTTCCACGCTTCTCCTGACAGGAAGGGTCGTGGATCGGATGCGGGATTTTCCTCAGACTATCACAAACAGCCACAGGCTAAGATAATAAAAGTACTGCATGAGTAGTTAGTAGAATCATTGTGTAACTATATGGTCGCTATACTCTTGTTGTATAGTCAATCAAATAAGATATAAAACGCCGTGCGGAATTGCGCTTATGCTACCTAATGTAGATTGGACGGTTCCGCTCGACGCGCTAATTTGTATGTTTCTGAGCGATCACCGCTGGCGGTTCCCGGCTACTCCGAAATCGGTGGCGCTCGGGATCGGCACGGGATCGAGCAACGTGAGCCACCGAATATCTTTATTAAATGATGCGGGTTTCGTCGAAAAAGTAGATGATGCAGGATACTATCGGATCACCGAGCTCGGAGAGCGGTACGCACTCGGTGAGACGACACGGGATGAGCTTGAGGCAGTCGACCCAACGTGATCAGTCGGCAAAAGTAGATCGAGAGCTCCCGTTTCACACGGTCTCAAAGTGGTCGTATTTTCTTTCTGTCGTTAGGATCGTGGCGTGTCTGAGCCGGTTACGCACGTCGTACAACGTGTTTCCCTCTTCGGCTCGGAGCATCCGCCAGGCGACCGAGTGCCGAAGGCTATGCGCGCTCACGTCGGCGGGAGCGCCGCGGCCAGCGTATCCGTACGGCCGCACGTCGGCGCGCTGAGCCAGCCGCTTTACAACGTCGTTGATCCCCTTCGGCGTCATTCGGTCAGACTTGCGGGAAGGGAACAGAGCGGCACTGTCGTCGTCTCGGGAGCCGAGATAAGCCCGGAGCGTCCGGACCGTCCGGAGATCGCCACTGGCGTCGAGCTCGAACGTGACCGGATCGGGAGTGTTGTCGTTCGGGTAGTCTTTCTGGATACCAGCTGGTATCCGTAGCTGGCTTTCGTCGAGATCGAGCATATCGGTATTCAGCGCCGCGGCTTCCGCACGTCGGAGCCCGGTATCATAGAGCAACGTAACGATCGCGTCGTCTCGGGCTCCGGCGGTTCCTTCATACGCGGCGTCTCTCATGGCTTCGACCTGATCAGGCTTGAGCCAGTGAATGTTTGAATCCATCATATCGGCGGTGTCGTCGGTGGTAGGCATATAAAGGAAAGGCGGGCGTGGCCGCTTGAATGTTCGGTTCCATTAGTAGAATCGAACATTCTATGTAGCTAGAATATGTATACAAAATTGTAGTAATGACAAGCTCAGATGATGAAAGACCGCGAGGAGAGGAAGTGCTACTGATTGACCTCGCTGGGATGTCAATCGCTCGGTAAGCTCAAGTCGAGTTCGATCGTACCATCATCCCGAACTACTTGCCGCGCCGAAACACCGTCTATAATCTCTCCGTCGTCGTCGAGTGCACCGAGCTGGTCAAGTGCATTTTTATCGAAGCTACTACCGATTGCTCCCCCGATATCCCGAACCGGCCGACAGTCGATGGAAAGTATCTTATTATCGTCCATACATGGCTACAATACAGTCAGTCTATTAATAGTGTTTCGACCCATATAGAAACTATATGGTTACTATATTAGCTACATACTGGTTCTAAACGACTTTACATCAATATCCGGTTAGGAGTGATACGGTGATCACTCCTAAAAATCAGGTAGATCACCGTCGACATGACTGTAGGACTACCTGGCTCCGATTCGGAGTCGACAGACGGACTGAGTTGCACCGGCTCAACAGAAACTCGGCGGCGGGGCGCTGTAGGGTGATGGCGGCGTGACCGGCAAGCCCGTGGACGAACAACGGCAGTTTGAACAGCTAATCGAGGACAATTTTTCGGTCTCTCACCTGAAACACCCACAGATTTGGGTGAGACTGCTGTACGGCGTGAGTTTCCTCGGCTTAGGGCTCCACACGATGTCGATCATTGGCGAGTCCTCGAGCACGTTGGAGACCACGTTGGGGATGACTCTGCTGGTTATCTCGACGCTCGGCCTTCTGAAGATGGTCGACGAGCTGGCGTGTTTCGTGATCGGGAGCCACTCGTGCAACCAGTGTCGACGTGCAAACTCGAAGTGGGGGCGGGACGAATGACTCCGGATCCGACGGGGATCGTGATCGGCGAGGGGTTCCGGAAGTACCTCGAGGAGTTGCGCGAGACGTGGCCGGTCAACGAGGAATTGGCAGCTAAACACGGTCAGACCACCGGATACGGTCACAACAGCAATTCTACAATGAGCAAATCAGGCAGTACCAACGATGCACAGCCAGCAGAACCAACGACGACCGAGACGACCGACGGGCCGAGCATGGGTCGGCGACGATATATGCAGGTCCTCGGTGCGACGGCGGTCGCGACGGTCGCCGGGACGGGATCGGCGGTCGCGGCGGGCGGCGGTCTCAACTACGGCTCGGATCTGACTCCGAATGTGTTTGTGTCGGGGACGGTCGTGGTAGACGCCTACAACGGCGAATCGGACGACGTCCTGTCGTTCACCGACGACTCGGGGACCGACGAGAGCCTCGAGGACTACGGCGGTCAGCTGGCCGAGCGGCCGGACACGGAGGATCCGCAACCACACAACCCGATCTCGCTCAAAGCGGGATCGATCGACGCGGAGGACTTCCGCAAGTTCCCGCGCGACGAGACCTTCACCGACGGCGACGAGGAGGTGGCTCTCAACGCGATCGACTCCCAACACTGGTCGACGGACGCCTCGGGCTCGGCCGGATCGATCACCGTCGAGGACTTCGACACGGACTCGGGCTCGAGCGGGCTCCGGATCTCGTCGTCGGGTCAGACATCGGGCGACGAGGTCCTCGCGCGGTTCACCGACTTTAGCATCACCAGCGGGGAACTCCGACGTTACATCCAGACGATCCTCGACAGCCCGACACTTGAGTCGGGGACGACTGTCGAGATCCGCCTCGAGGACTCGACGGGGACGCAAACCGCGACGACGATCGACACGTCGGCGGACTCGGGCGCGGATGCCACGATCGCGACGTCGACGGTGACCGATCACGTTTACCAGCAACAGGTGGGCGGGATCGTCGAGTCGATGGATGGGATCGCGGCGCTGGAGGTCTCGATCGCTGGGGGCAACGCGACGCTGGAGTTCGCGGCGATCAACCTCGAGCGCGAGAGCCAATGGGTGCTCGGCGAGCGCGAGATCCTCAACTCGGACGACGAGATCGAGACCGAGACGATCTACGAGCCGAGCGGAGAGTACTCGATCGAGTCGCTGTCGACTCTCGGCTCCGTGTTCGACACGGCGATCATCCGGGACCGGAAGCTCGACGTCGAGCTCATGGCGTCGGGCGTCGAGGACTCGATGGTCGACGTCGTGGAGGCGGATCCGGGTCGGTTCCGGTACGACGCGCGGCTTCAGGTCGCTCAAAACATCGAGATCCCGACCGCGTACGATATCGACTGGTCAGATCTCGATTTCAACGCGAGGGTCCGACATCCGGCGGATCGCTACAACTCGGTGCAGTCGACGACCGGCCTCGAGGAGGCTCAGATGGTCGAGGACGTCGAGGATCTCTCAACGACCGACCGGACGGCCGATCTCGAAAACGGGTCGACCGACGACGTGGTCGTGCTCGAGGGGACGCCGTCGCCGGGCGACGTGGTCATGGCGTTCCATGATCTGTTGCTCACGAGCGACGAGTCCTCGGCAATCAAGAACACGGGATTCACCGGTGGGCCGGGAATGTCGGGATCGGGCGGCGGCTGGCTCGACTACCTGTTTAGCGCCCCTGGGGCAATCATCTCGGCGCTCATGAGCGTCGGGATCATCCGTCGACTGAGCGGAGGCAACTGATGTCCTCCTCTGGAGACACGGATTGGATCTCGCGAGCGAGGGGTCTCTCGCCGTCTTCGGCAGCCTCTCGCGGGGTTTCGGGGATCATCCTGGCAGGCGCGGGCGCGGTAATCGCGGTGATCGCGGCGATTGGCGATGGGTTCGCCGAGATTTTGGGGATCTTCTCGGCCGGTCGAGACTTTCTCGTTACGTTGATCACGGCTCCCGAGATGATCATCGTCGGCGGCGCTCAGGCCACCGTCGAGTCATTCACGACGGGAGACTGGGCGTTTTTCGGTCCGGCGACATTTGCGCTGGCGGTCGGATCGGTCGCAGGAGGGTACTGGGTTTGGACCGTCGTCGATCCGTCGATCCCCGTGGTCGACGACATCATCCCCTGGCGGTGATCATCCGTGGATCTCTCGCGCGAGTCAGTGCAGAAAACATACATCGGCGACGACGGGGTCCGTTGGACGTCGGTGGCCTCGACGATCACCGCGGCGCTCGTGTTGTGGTATTCGGAGTTGGTGACGACTATGCTCGACATGATTGCGGCGCTCCCGTCGACGATCCCACGGATGTTCTGGGGTGGCGCGTCGGACGTCGTCGCCACGGTTCTGGGCTACGCGGGGAGTTCATGGCAAGCGGCGTGGGCCGAGAGCGCATCGTCTCTCCCGGCGTTAGGGCCGCTGTCTTACGTCGCGTCCACGGCAGTCGTCGCGGTCTCGCTGGTCGTCGCGATGATGATCATCGACCGGATTCGGGAGGTGGCTGCCCTTGAGTGAAGATGATACGGGCGGCGGAACGTTCTCGCTCACGTGGACTGCGATACTCAACGTTGCTCCCGACAACGTGCAGCCGATTCTTGAGGACCCACGGAGCTATCTCCTGTCGGTGTTCGTCGCGGGGCTGTTGGCTGGATACAACAGCATCCTCGCGATGCTGAGCAACCTGGTCGACACACTGTCGGACTCATTTGTGTCGGGGATCCTCGACTCCATGATCGCGGTCGGCGTGGCGATCCAGGATCTCGTGACAGGGTTCTACGGTTCGATGTTCGGCGTCGTCGAGTCGTTGGTCCTGTCGGCCGGGCTCGGCGCTCCGGTGGCGGCTGTGATCGGTTGGGCGATCCCGGTCTTGGTCACAGTCGCGATACTCAATCTCGCAATCGGATTGGTCGACGAGTTCGTCCCGGTCCCAATTGAGCGCGGGATCGACACGCTCCGCGATCTCACTGTGGGGTGGTTCCGATGAGCGACGAGGACGACAAAGGACGCTCTCGGCTCCGTCTCGGGGCGGTGGCGTCGTCACTGTCGTTCGGCGTCGGTGACGTCCTCCTCAACGGAGCGGACGTCCTCCTGTCGCTCTCGGACTCGCTCCTCCCGATTGCGTCGATCCTCGTCGGTCGGTTCGGCGAGGCGGTCGGGATCGACCAGGATCTCGCGCTGTGGTTCCTGATTCTGGTCGGCTCGCTGTTCGTCGTCCACCAGCTGACAGTCGTTTGGGACCGATACCAGAATAATGCCTAATATAAGATACAAAAATGCAGACACATAACACGCATAGAACGGTCGAATCGATCCCGCTGTCGGGAGGTCTCCGATGGTGGTGAGTTCAGCCGAATTGCTGTTCGGCGGTTTGGTTGCGGTGTTGTTCGCCTTCTCGATCCTCTCGGCCGACGAGGGGAACCGCGGAGAGCGTCTCAAGGCGCTCGCGTGGGGTGGCGGCCTCGCGGTCTTAGTCTGGTACGTCTGGCGGACCTACGGCCTCGAGGGAGCCGTCGACGGCGTCGTGTGGCTGGTCAGTGACGGGTTGATGTGGGTCGGGATCGTCCTGGTCCTGTTTTTCGGCTACGTCTGGCAGTCGGCGGCCGCGGAGACGGACAACCTGTCGGATGCGATCCGGCAAATGCAGACCGAAGCGAGCCAACCGTTCACCCGAGCAATCGGGGCGGTCTCGGCGGTCGCGATAGTTCTCGCGACCGTGCTGTTTGAGGTCGGAACCTCGAGCGTCGAGTTGCTCGGTTTCATCGGCGGACTGGGTGCGGAGGCTCCGGTCGTGGTAGCCAATCTGTTCGCGATATTCACCGGTGCCATCGGGTTCGGCTGGGAGATCCCACTGGTGCCTGAGTGGGTGTCGTCGATGCCGCCTCTGTGGTGGTTCGGAATCACGATATCGATTCTGGGGGTCGCTCTCGCGATCCGCGAGTCGAGCAACTTCGAGATGGCTCGCGGGGGATCCTAATCCGATGCGCGACGTCATGACGAGACCGGGAGTCGGCGCGATCATGGCGGTGTTGATCGTCTCGACACTCCTGGTCGGCGCGGTCGCGACGGTGTCGGCTCAAAATAGAACTCAGAACAGTACTAACGCGACGTCCGCGTCAACCGTCGAGCGCGAGCCGGTGTCGGATCTCTCGGATAAGGGCGTCGCGCTGACACTCGATGAGCTCCGGCGCGGCGGTCAGACTCTCGACGGCAACCCGGCATCTGTCCGCGTCGACAGCTCTCGAATGTGGTGGCTCGAGCACTGGCCCGCGTCGGCAGTGATGGCTGACGTCGGATCCATGGAGGACACGAGTTCGAAGTTCGTGAGCCGTGGCGAGACAGTCGACCGCAACTCGGTTTTCCTCCGGACGACGTCGCTGTCGTCGGTCGAGAACGCAAAGACACTCCGGATCGTCTACTGGCGCGACGGGGTCCAAGAGCGGACCACAGGCGACGGCACGGTTATCGAGGAGCCCGCGGCTCGTGACGTGGTCGTCGACGAGCACCGGATCGATTTGCAGGCGGGGATGAATATCATCGATATCCCGCTTCGGCAGAGCGACGAGCCGCGGCAAGTGAGCATGTGGTTCACCGATGATCCCGACGTCCGCTGGACGTTCGAACACGAGTCGGTGGCGACGACGTCTCCGGCTGGGATCGACACGGAGGGAGATTACATTTGGTCGGTCGTGACGCAGTTCCTGATCCCGATCTCGGTCGGCACGTCGCTGACCGGCGGCGTCGCTCGGACGGCGATCGGGCGGACCGGACTCGGTCCGGGCTACTCGATCCTCTCGTGGATGGTTGGGATCGCGCTGGTGACTGGGTTTGTGGTGATGTCTCAGTTCTCGTCGGTCGCCCAACTCATCAACGCGGCTCCGATCCTCTTGGCGGCGGTAGTGGTCGCGATAGTTGGGATCGTGGTCCTCGAGTCGCAGGCGGTTCGCGACCGGGAGGTGGCGTTTATTCAGCCCACGACGAAGGACGTCGATGGACCGAAAGGCGAGGGAGCGCAGGACTCGCTCATCGCGAGCGCGAGAGTCGAGACTGTCGTCGACATGCCGGACGGGACTCCGGCGATAGTTCGTCGCGGGATCCTACCGTTCCTCGCTCGCTACTTCGGGAAGGCGGCGGCCGTCCCATCGATGGCATTCGAGACGCGGATCAAGACGCCGACGGGTCCGTGGTCGGAGCTGATCGTGGTCGACCCGGACGCGCCGACGGTCCTCGACTACGCGCCGGAGGGCTTCGAGTATGAGCCTCCGAGCAACTCTGACGAGTGGATGCGTGCCGGGGTCGTCGGGATCGCGATAGCAGGCGGAGTGTACGCGATTGGCACGTGGCTCTCGTGGGGCTGGGCAATGGCTCTCGGGGCGCTGGCGGTCGGCGTGCTCGTGATGTCGCCCACAGACGGGCACGCGGACGTATGGCCTGCGTCGGCTCACACGCGGTCAGCGTGGATATCGACACTGACGCTCGCCCAGGAGGTAGACGACGCTCACACGCTCGACCAGGCACGAGAAACGCTCGTCGAGCGACAGTCCAAGACCCAACAGGAGATTCAGTCGGTGGTCGAGGAACAGGACTCGACACTCATCGAGTCGGCTCTCGGCATGGATCTCGACCGGAGTGTTGAGTCCGACGAGAGCGAGGAGTCGCCGGATATGGATGCGATGCTCGAACGGATTGATAAGATCGAGACCGACGGCGGCTCGTCAGATCGCGAGGAGGACGACGATGAGCGCTGATATCGACGGGATCCTCAACGGGATCGTGATCGATGGTCCTGACGCGGCTGACTCGGTGCCGGGATCACGTCGACCGGCGCTCATCAAACTGACCACCGACATCGAGTCGCTGGTCGACGATCTTGAGACCGGATTCAACTCGCGAGCGTCGATCCTCAGATGGGCGCGGTCGTCGATTACCAAGACGCTCGGCGAGGTGCCGACGTCGTGGTACGGCGAACTTAGTGCTCAGTTTAGAGGCGTTCGGGATCGGGATGGCGAGCGAGTTCTCCTCGAGGCGCTCCTCGTCGAGAATCAGCGGACGCTCGATCTCGACCAGGACGCTGTCGACGAGCTGAAGCGTCGCATCGCGATCGAGGTTTTAGAACCAGCGTTCCACTCGGCGTTCCGGAGCCTCCGGAACGACGCGACCGAGTATGTCGACAGCGACGGGTCGTCGGAGACTGAGCACGACGCTCACAAACAGTCGTTCATCGCGATGCGGCCGTATCTCTCTGAGACAGATCGCTACCAGCGTGTGGCGGTCGGGACGCTCCTCGACGGCCTCGACGACGCCGGAGAGATCCGTCGCTGGGGAGCTGTCCTCGAGCACGCAACCCACGGCGAGATCCCCCAGCGGTTCGTGAAGGGCTGTCTCTGCGAGCCGTCGACGCGGTCTCTGTTGACCGAGTCGGATCCGACGGTCGCTCAGGAGCGAGCCCGCGAGCTATTCGCGGCTCACCACTTGCTCCCGGCGTTCAACCGCGGGGTCCGTGATCTCCGGTCGCGCTCGAAAGAGGAGGCCGATGCCGAATACGAGCAAAAGGAGGTTCCCAGCATATGAGCATCAAAATATCAGACTTTCAGGAGGTAGCGGGAGCCGACCGAAAGGCTGAGGTCCTGTCACAGTTCCCGGACCCGAGACGCGAAACCGCCCAAACGATGGACGACGACCGTCGACACACGGACGCCGAGAGTATCCGGCGGTTCTACGGGTTCGGAAAATTCGACTCGGACGACTTCAGATACCAGAGTCTCGTCCCGAATGTGTTTCTAAAATCGTGGGAGCCTCCACAGGGACACATAAAAGGAGGGACGGACTTCCTGGCTCGTGGCAAACCGGGGTCCGGAAAATCGACGCTCGGGACGCATATAGCGGAGATATGTGTAGACCACGGCGAGACGGTCGTGTGGCGCGGTTCTCCGTCGCGATCAGAGTGGCTATCGCTGGCTCCGTGGTCTCGGATCTGTCTCCCAACAGGAGCCGATATCGAGATCGTGCTCGAGCCGCAGGACAAGACGCGCCGAGTGATCGAGTTAAGCGTGAGCGATCTCGAGGAGATCGTCCGCGAGGTCGTCTACTACCAGGACCCGCTCGATCTCAACCACAACGTGCTAACGACGCCCCCAGCGGGCCGCGACAAGCCCCTGACGGGAGATCTGGGGACGATCAACGTGGTCTATCCAGATCCGAATATGCGGCGGTGCCAGGAGATCTACGAGAGTTCCGACGTCAAGCACGAGGGTATCGAGTTCGTTCCCGAGAGCCCGCTCACTCACTGGTGGTTCGCCTGGTTCATGGCGCGGATCGACTACGGTCCGCACAGTTTCATGACCTGGATCGCCGACGAGTTCGGCGAGATCGCGAGCAACGACGTCGAGAAAGACGAGTACGGCAGCTACCAGCTGGTCAACGTAATGCGGGACAAATGGATCGACGCTCGGAAAAACGGGCTGTCGAGCAAGATGTTCGTTCACGACGAGGGCGAGTGCAACGAGAAGATCGTGAAAAAGGTGCGCTGGCGGATCCAGATGCCGACGACCGGCAACCCGACGAGTAAGTCGGGCGTGCTCGGCTTCGAAGCGATCCCGATGGACCGCGATATCATGTCGCGGTACGACGAGCCAGGGACGGCGCTCATGTACAATGAGGCCAATTTTGAACAGTTCGAATGGGCGGATCTCTCACTGGGGATCCCCTACAAACTGAAAATCAGAGTTAGATAAATTATGTTTTTTTCAAAAAACAACAGAGACAGAGTCGGATCGGCCGGTCGAAAGAATGGGGAGAGAGACCCGAACGCGCCGGTTGGCGCGAGCAAAACGCCGTTTACGCGCGCGCGCAGCTCAGACCCGGGGAGAGGGGTCCCCCCGCATGTGTGTGACGGACGGACGCTCGAGCGCGTGAGAGAGCTGGCTAACGGAGGCGGTCGACAGTGAGGCTCCGCGCGATCTTACTGTCGTGCTTGCTGATCAGCTCGATGATGGCGGTCCCGATCGGCGCGGTTGCACAGCAGGGGCAAGGAGCAGGCGGACCTCCACAGCAGGGGCAAGGAGCAGGCGGACCTCCGTCACATGCCGGGCCGCCGGATCACGCGGCAGTCAACTCGGTCGACGTCAGCGGAGGCGGCGGTCCTCCGTCTCAAGCTAATGCGTGGGGACTCTCAGCGAGCAACAACGCGGACACAATGGACGCGAAGATCGTCCTCGATAGCGAGGGCAATCTCAACAGCATCCGAGTGACGGACGATCAAAACTACGAGGGCCGAGAGGTCTCGGTCTCGCTCGATGCGGTCAAGCAGACAGTCGACGAGATCCCCGACCAGATCACAGGCTACAACTCAGAAACGGGCCGATGGACCTCAGAGGTCCGGATCTCTGACGGCTCGTTTATTGTCACTGTCCCGCACTTCTCGACTAACACAATCACGTTCTCGGGGTCGTACTCGTGGACAGCGACTCCGGCCTCAGACGGCGATACGACCACGTACAACATCGATAGCGGCGATATCGAGAACGTTTCGCTTGAACTGACCGGCAACACCTCGACACTCGATCAGTCGACAAGTGCAGCCGATCAGCAAAACGGCGACTCGATCCCGATCTCGGTCGACGGGACCGACTCGACTGACGTCCAAATTACGATGGAGGGCAACGGCATCGATTCGGTAGACTGGTCGGGAGGGTTTACCTCGATGCAAACCCCCAGATACGGGCACGCTGTGGCGGTCGTCGACGGGATGATCTACGCGATGGGAGGAAACGACGGATCTAGTGTTCTGTCTGTCGTCGAGCGATACGATCCGGGGAGTGA
>Ga0208282_10081_pt1 | contig 15794 bp, 23 predicted proteins | sample AntRauMetaVIRRA1_FD_184784 | JGI IMG/M metagenome (GOLD analysis project Ga0208282, IMG submission 184784) | Saline lake microbial communities from Rauer Lake, Antarctica, in enrichment culture - Antartic Rauer Lake 1 Metagenome VIRRA1 (SPAdes)... ...
CTGCATACGCCATCGTAGATACCGACACGATGGACGTAGAGCTTCGCAGAGTAGAATATGACATTGAAAAAGTCATCCGTCTTGTCAAGCAAGCGGGTCTTCCAGTGAGAACCGGAACACGTCTTCGTTGACGTCCTCCCGCGCCTGAAGACGCGGGAATCCCACGGCACCGCGCCTTCTTTAGTGGAGAGCGTACGTCATGAAGTATTCGATGAGGAAATACAGCAACCTATTCGTAGATGCTTTGGGTTGCTCGATTCTTCTTACGGGCAAGCTACTAACAAATACGAGGATGGTTTCCAGGAGGGAGAAATGGACTTAGAGTATCTTCTTCCCGAGCAATGGCTGTATGATTCAATCTGGGATTACAAGTAAATTTCTAATATCCCTTCCATCGTTTCTTCTGCTCTCTCGAACCTCGGACCTTTTGTTATTTTATCGCCTTTCTTCTTGATTATGTTCGATTCTTCGAGTTTCGGAATGTGGTTGTGAACAAGAGAAATTTCTAACTCTTCTTCACTTCCACTCAATTTCTCACAGAGGTCTTCTATTGTTATTTTTCCCTCGGTTGAGACTGCCTGTAGAATTTCTCTACGGCGTTTAGACTTCAATGCGTCGAGCGCGATTTTGATTCTCTGGTCTGTTTCCATGCTCCATTCGCTATATGATTGTGAATTATAATAAAACTACTTAATGTCTATAACCGTTGTTATAGTTGAGAATCAGACGGGGTAGTCTTGATATTGGTCGTGTGATATACCCCTTCGTTCCCGTATTGATATATCTTAGATACTTCTTCCTCTGTGAAAGCATAGCCTCTGTAGAATCGGAAATCGTCAATCTTTCCTTCATACAACTCAGAATCTCCTTGCCCCGTGTTATTCCATGAGGACCCTTCTGTATTTTGCCCCATAATCCCGTATCTCGTAGACCCGATACCCAGTCCTTCATTTCTTGCGTAATCATATTGGCCTTCTAATTCTCCATCGAAGTATAGCTTTGTAGTATCTCCAACGGCATATCTATCATATGTAACAACGAGATGATGCCATTTTCCATCATCTGTGAATTTCCCAGTGTTGATTTGGGCATCGCCTCCGCTCGCACTCTCAATAGAAATCCCGCAGCCATCTTTTCCATTGGACCCATTGGATGTATCATTTACATACAATCTCACATATTCGCTTGCGTCGTATGCCCATATGTCTGTATGGGAGTTACTGGCGGCGGGGTCGCCACGTTGTTGAGTGTATACCCAGCAAGACACAGTCATTGCTGTTATCGCAGGACTCGAATTGAAGAAGTGATTGATTGGAATGTAATTTCCATTCCCAGCAGATACGATTTCAACTGCTTGCCCTATTTTCCCTTCGGAAAATGTAACGTTGGGTCTGCAGACAGACGAGTGGAAATTATTTCCACTATAATCTCTCGTATCTCCATCAAAGGGGAACCAGTATTCCAGATGCTGTTGGTTATAATCTGCGAGTTCTGGTTCCGCTTTAAGAAGGTCCTTGAATTTCTGATTGCGGCCATATCCTTCTTCGTCCTGGGCAGAATCCCAATCTACACCAGAGTGCCATCCTACAACGTTTGAAGGAGTAGGAACTGCTGTTTCATATGGAGAGGTCGCTACGGTTCCATTACTATCTACTCCCATAATCAGAACGTAGTACTCATCCCACGTGGACAATCCAGTTATCGTGTATGATGTGGCGCTGCCGGTGAGTGTTTGTGAGGGGGTATAGTCAGATAAGTCTCTCGACTGAGTGTCGGAGTAATAGATGCGGGTCTCGTCGTAGCTCTGGGGATTGCTCCAGCTAACATCGACCTCTGTTTCTCTCTCTTCGTCTATTGTTACGCCCGTCGGCGGAGCTATCGGATTTAGACCGATGCTGGATATAGACGTATTGGATTTTAAAACGTGTACTCCTATCTGGAATTTCTTGTGGCTGGAACTCCAAGTGATTTCCTTCGTTGAATCTTCTACCACGTCTATAAGATGAATTTCTTCTCCGGGTAGATTTGGAGAACCGATTACTGAAATCTTAACCATGTCTCCATTAGAATCTATATCCATATCATTAAGGTTCGGCTGAATCGGAGACGTTGAATATTTGTAACCGGATAGGTGATATGACTCTTTCATTTCTATCTTGCTGAACCCGAAAACGCTATCACTATCGCTTCTATCGGACTTACCTCCGATGCTTAACCAATCATACCATGTATTGTGCTCGTGGAAATAGAAACCGAGTACGTCTCCATTATCTGTATTTCCAGGCGTGAAGTCGCTGTTATTGTTATAGTTGCTCGGGTAAGTTTCTCCTATGTAGTATTCTACACCTTGCTCTATTTCAAGTTCTTCGAGTGTAAGAGTAGATTCTCCATTCTTTTTCACGACCTCTCGGAGGTCCCATTTGCTCGTAGAACCGCTATCAATAGGGTGGCCGAATTCGATGGCCCCCGATGAATTGAACGAACCTCCATCCATTGGAGTGACTCTAATATCTCCCCAGAATGTACGTTGAGCTGTCCAGAAGTGGTGGTTGAAGTCACTGTTATTACTTCCTGCACCATCTGTATTAATACTGTATTCTGTCCTAAATGCTGGCGTTGCATTCAATACATCTGCAGCATGGGACATGTTGAATTCCTTTTGGCCTGCATCCCAGTCTCCAGCAGTCTCCCAACTAACAGAGGTTACGGAAGTCGCGGTTCCAAGACTTAGAGAAGTAATCTCCGGGGCATCTCCATTATCCCCGGCGAAGGTTAATTCTAATCTGAAATCCGTATGAGAGCTGGACCACGTCAGTTCTTCGGCTGGGTTGCCTACAAGAGTTGTCGTGACAATCTCTTCGGACGGATTCTCCGGAGACCCTACTACGGAAATATCCACCTCCATATCTCCGGGGGAATAATCCAGGTTGACTAAATCTGGTTGGGTTTGAGACGGGAAGGACTTGGTCTCCGTTTTGATTGTAGTAGAATTGTCAATATCTAAGGTTGTAACTGTCCCATCTGTAGGCTCATAGTAGTTATCCGATGATGGAGCAACGTTTGCCCAGTCATAAGTTTCCCATGTAACCGTCCCCGAAGCAGAGTAAACTCTCGTATCAACTTGAGTAGATTCTGTTATCCCCGATGTGTTTCCTGTGAGGTCTGCCCTGATAAACGCATCTCCAGGAGAATCCCCGTCAACCGTCCATGTGAGGGTTTCAGATTGCCCCTCGGCTAAAGAGGCAGTTGTTTGAGTGAGAGAATCGGTCGTTGAAATGCCTCCATTGAGAGTCAAGGAGACGTCGTAAGTCTCTGATGTAGCCGTATTATTCGTTACTGTCACCGAGGTCTGATACGAGCTACCTTGGACTATGGTCTTTTCATAAGAGATGTCCTGAGCAACATCTTTTCGGGAGAGTGTAAGTCCAGAGAAAACCGGACTTTGGGATGTTTCTGTATCCATCCTAACCTCTACATCGAATATATCGTGTGCTGTATCCCAATCTAATTCCTGTTCTGTTTGGGCCGAGAGAGTGAATGTATTGGTTTCTTCGATGGCTGTCCCCGGACTTCCCCGGATTGACACCTGGATGTTGCCTCCGTTTAAGGTGTATGAGAGATTGCTTACTCCTGGCTTGACGGCATCGCTGAATACTTTGGTATTTGTTTTTAACGTTCCGAATGGAGCAGGACTTACTGACACATCGTCAAGAAAATGCCCGGCTTCGGGCTCGGAATGCCAAGGTTCAGAATCACTATCCGTTCCCCATACTTCGATATATTCAATGTCCTTATTTTCTTTAAGAGGTCTGTCTGTAACAGTATAATATGGAGATGCGTCCCCTTCAGACCACTCAACATCGAATGTTCCTGCAGTCCAGTCTATCGTAACTTTAACTTTCCTCCAGACGTCGTAATTTTCTCCGGGGTCGTAAACTTGAGAGTATCCATTCGCATCGTCAATGTCATGCTCTGGGTTCTGGGATGCAACCCCAAATTCATAATTCCCACTACTATTCATCAGACGTATCCCCTGACCCGTAGAATCGTCGTTTATCTCATTGTAGTAGTATATGAAGGTTTCAAGTTTATGGCCTCCATCCTTGACTTTTCTTTTGGTATATGGATAACTATTAGCAATACCCCATGTTCCAATATTGAGAGATTGACTTCCGTTATATTGCTTTTCAGTTGAGGTGGAAGCTCCTCTTATAACCTCCCAATTATCCATCCCATCCTCGAACCCTTCGTCATAAGAACTGAGGACTACAGAGTCACCGGAGACCTCTACATATTTCTTATTGGAGACAGAGAAATCCGTTGCTGTATCCCAAGACGCTTCGAAGACCTCGGGTTCTCCAAGGCTAACATCGGCAATATCCCCGATTGATTGAAATGCCATATCAGATTCCTCCTATCGTTCCATCTACGGAACCAAATACGGTTTCTGTAGACGCCGTATTATTTTCTATGAGTGCTGCCACTGTTAAATCGGACCCTGTTGTATTCGTCCATTGCTCGACCGGGTTGCCCGTCATGTAATCGTGAGGGGTATTTCCATCTCCGGTTAACACTGTTTTTCTTTTCAGAGCTTTGCCATTGTTGTCCATGGTTGCGAGGATTAGATTTACGTCTGAAGGAACGGGTTGTCCGTCTGGGCGGATTAATGACGCAGCGTTAATTTTTATTTGCTCTTCATTAGAGACTTTCTTTAGAGCAACGACTCCCTTATTTCCGGGTGATATATCTCCAGATTCAGACCCTCGGATGGCCGCTCCGGAACTTACTACAGCCTCGGGATATTTAATCATGAAGAAAACGTTTCCTTCTCTCATGTAGCCGTTGTGACCGTCTGCTTCTCTCCACATGTAAATGTCTACTTCGTCCCCTGCAGAGAGATTAGCAATCGTATGAGGAGAACTCGAGGAGTGGTTGTGCCCATCTCCATCCCGAATATACGCACTGCCTCCCCAGCCATCAACGGTGGAACCGTTTATTCTAATCCGCCCCACCGCGTTATTACGACTATATCCCAATTGATATATGATGGCTCTTATTTCATAAACACCGTCTTCCTGAACTGTAATGCTGTCGCTCCCACTATTAAATGTGAACGGAGGGTCATCAATAAGAGGAGCATCGGTCCAAGGAGCAACAACGGAACGGTTAATATCATAACCTGTATCGGAGGAGGTTAGCTTTACTACCTTGGTCATGCTTATTCTATTTTATCCTCGGATTCATATAAATATTCCCACTATTTGATGATTCCTTCGACGCCAGACATGAATGTTTGAGCAGACCCACTCTGATTATCCACCACGACTCCAACTGTTACCGCTGCTCCTGTAGAATTTGTCCAAGAAGCGAGAGGTGCACCCGGCATGCTATCATACGTACTGTTCCCATCCCCGGATAATACTGTTACTTGGTCTGTGATAGTCCCCGTATTGCTCATAGTCACTATTTTCATATCGAATGAAGAGGGGACTGGGCCGCCTATCCCCGATGTGAAGGTCGCGCTTGAAATGGATATTTCTGCTCCATCTTCTATTTTAGATACTGCTACCGGCCGAATAGAACCATTACTAATAGTTCCAGATTCTTCCCCCTCAATGGGGTTTCCTCCAGCATATTTTAACGCTGGAATCTTCTTAGCGAAGAAATTATTTTCCCCATTTGCTCTTGGATTACAGCTCCCGCCACTCGCTTCAGCAAACGTTTCTACTTGGACATAATCCCCCGCGGTTAATTCTTCGATTACATGAGGAGCGTTTGTCGTCCAATCATGCCCATCATTATTACGAGCATATCCACTGCCTCCCCAGCCTTCGAGATATGTAGTTCCATTCAATTTGAATCGGGCGACGGGATTGGTACGAGAACTGCTTGTCCCGGTCATCAGCAAAGACCTGAACTCATATACTCCATTCTCTTGAACTTCGATAGCCTCGTTCCCGCTATCATATGTAAACGGGGGGCTGTCTATATGTTCTACGTTGCCCCATGGAATTAACACGTCTGTACCATTATGGTCTGTCCCTGTTCCAGAGTTTGTAAGTTTACAATATTTCATTATTCTATCTGACCTTCGACGTAGGCGATTATATCTTGACTGGACGCTGTTTGATTATCAACGATAACAGCGACTGTCGATGCTCCCCCTGTATTATTTTGCCATGTTGTAAAGGGTTTTCCTCTTAATTCGTTGTGGACCGTGGAGCCATCCCCAGAAATCACTGTCTTCTGTGATGTATAACCTCCGGAGTTGTCCATGGTTACGATTTCCATATTTAGAGATGTTGGAGCAGGTTGGCCATCGGTCAGAGTAAGGCCACATTCTTCAATGGATAACGTCTCGGTATCTTCTAATCGACAGATTGCCACTGTCCCCTGATTACTCGCAGCAACATCTCCTGTTTCCCTCCCTCTTACAGGGGAATTAGAAATGACTGCTTCTTTTGGCAATTTCTTCATATAAAACATACAAGTATCAGCGACCATTGTGCGCGTTCCTCCTCCGCCTTCTCTGAATGTTTCTACTTGGATATTATCTCCAGCCGTTAACTCTTCTATGTTATGAGGCGAATTAGAACTGTGGAGATGGTTTTCATTATTACGCGCATATCCACTGGCTCCATAGCCATCTAAATATGTAGAACCGTTCAACAGGAACCTTGCTACAGGATTTGACCGCCTGCTACTACCCTGATGATATGTATAGAGGACTGCTCTCATTTCATATATTCCATCTTCTTGAACTGTTATTTGATTGTTAGCAGAATCGAAGATAAACGTTGAGTCGATATATCCGGCATCTGTCCAGGGAACCACGGTATTATCGCTGTTAAGATTTGTTGAGGTATCCGTCGTTGTTAGCTTGACAGATGGCATTACTGTCTCTCCGGCTCCTTGCAATACTTCAGAGTATGAGGCATCGCTAATCGAGGAGTCTAATGTTACAGAATCCAACAGTGAAGTAGATGCTCTATTCTCTCCTATTAACGTAGCGTCAAACCAAAATGAAGAGCCTGCTACAGATGTTAAATTATCAATCGTATATGCTCCTGGTGCAGTTATAGACACCGTATCTTGATTATCAGCCGTCGTCCCTCCAGATTCATCCTGATATATTGTTAAATCTACAGACCCATTTATAGAACCATCAACGGTTACATAATTCAACTTGGCGTCTTCAACTTTAGTCCCAGATGTGTACGTTCCATCGGCGGATGCTCTGTCATATAAAGTGGCCACCTCCGTATCTGTGAATGCGGTATCATAAATTCTAACATCCGCCAAATAACCGTAGAAATTATCCCCGCTATTCTGTCTCTCTCCGAAAACGTAGGGACCAGTAGGAGTACTTATGGAATAAGTAGAGGAATTTTCCAAGGTGCCGTTCATATAGATTCTTTGCTCCCCCGCGCCTGTCATAACAAAGACCATGTGATGCCACTCGTTGAGGCCATAATCTTCGATATTCTGCCCCGTGGTCAGACTATTTCCCCAGAAATGAATTCCTACTTGTCCATTACTTCCATCAGAAGGTTCTAAAATAACACTCCCATTTGTGTTACCGGACTCGGGGGTGCAGACCATAGCCTGCCATTGATTGTTACTCTGATACCAACCCGAATCTTTTGACGTTTTAAACCAAACAGATATAGTTCTCGCTGATGAACCCGACACTGGAAAATCATTATCTGTTTCTACATACGTCCTAGAAGCATCGAAAAAATATGAAGAAGTTTCGAGAATGCCTGGTTGTTCAGGAGAAACTCCATTGTAAGATGTGGCATCGTGAGAATTTCCACTAATATCATTAACTTCTGTCCCAGAATCTTCTTGTAGAGGCCAAAACCCTACAAGATTAGAGGACTTGTAAGGGCTACTCATACTATATCCCTTCTTTAACTCGGTTGCTAAGAGGTCTGTAGCACCGAAGCTCTCGTGAACGATATTTGCGCTTTCGCTCTGTGAATTGTCCCAGTCACTCTGCGTATCCCATATAATAGACATGAAGACCTCGTAGTTCTTAGTCTATCTTACATATCCCGACCTCTTAAAGGTTTCTAGAGAAGAAAAAGAGTATCTTTATTACATATGATGCCAATAGATAGACGAGCCGTAGAGGAGAGACATACTTCAAAATGATAGAAGCTGTCAAACGGATGATTTACAAGTCGCGCGAAGAGAAAGACGAGGATAAAATGATAGTTCTTCGAGACCCAGATGTAGAAGGCTCTATCTTAGCCACAGATAGTAGCAATGATGACGAATGGATGTCCTCGCCCGATTACGTCTACCTCGACGATATGGTTTAATCCCAGGAGCAGACGTTGCCGTACAACAGATAATCTCCTTTTAGATTTTTGAGCTTATAGGTCCGAGGGTACCAGTATCCTGCTTGGCCGTTCGTTACTCTCCACAAATCAGATTTTTCGTCAGTAAACCATACTACAGAGTCGTGGTTATAATAGCAACAATTAGAATCTAAATCCTTACGTTCTCCAATTTTTACTCCCTTAAAATGTAGATGTCCGTTATCTCTCGTTTCGAGCTGAAGCCAGTTATCTTCGATAAGAACGTCTGTTATATCGTAATAGTCCTTGCCCGTAAACCTATCCTCGATGAATCCCTGGCGAGTGGAGTTTGCAGATGGATTTGTAATGGAGTCCATCCCTATGGCTGGATTCTGGCATGGAATATGTCTTAGGGACGGTAAGTCGTCTGATGTCTCCGAGTTCGTCGACGTAGGTTGCGATTCTTGTTCGTCTGTCATATTTCAGGGCGGGAGGAGCATTAGATGTCTCTCCAGTGCGTTCGCCAGTATGACGTTCAGAGTTCTCTTTTACGAATGTAAAAATCGCTGACTCTGCGTCAAAATACACCTTCTTTACCTCTCGGCAACGCATCTATCACACGTTTCGATAACAACCTATAATAAGATACCGACGCTACATACCACAGATGTAAAGATAATGGTTGGTATGAATAATCTTTCCTGAGACTGAAAAGTTATCATGTGGGTATTCTATAACCCTTTCATCATTATATTCGTCGATGTAATGTAGAAGGCTGTCTTCATAAACAACCTCGCCGTCTCGCTCTATTCCATGCCCGCCTCCCATCCACATGTCTCCCGGGTCTTTGTCCGGCCTATGGCGTATGGCTCTCCCTATGAACTCCTCGTTGTCCATGCGCGTGCTATAGTAACCGAGTGTTAGTGATTCACCGTCCACAACCAGAGACTTACAGCAAACATAGCCGGGCTTCAATGAGCCGCCTACTCGGCTACATCCTTCTTTCTTAACTGTCATCCCAGTCGCAGATTTTGGAATCAACGCTGACGTTAGCAAGGCTTGCCTGTCTTAAATTTAAGTCCTTGAGACGAAGCATCCGAGTAACGCCAAACTGGTCGATGTAGGTACAGATGTCGTGGTAGAAGAACTTGATTTGACCACGGTCGTTCCATGGCAATTCATCATCTCCTTTGCGAAGGGGCTTGCCCGTAGTCTTTCGAGATTTTCGGGAAATAATATCCATATCCTTCCACTTGTGGTACTTTAAGACGATTTCGTCTCCATCGACGTATGACTTGCTCTCATCAATGGTGTACGTTTTGACTCCCTCTGAATCTTCTACGATTCCCTGGCTAACTCTGGAATTGTCTTGGACTAAAGGTTCTTGGACGTCTTCTGTTTCTTCTTCCATTATCTCTCACCGTTATCTGTATATTAGGTAAGGACTATCATAAAGATACTCATCTGTACTCCGCTATTGCCGTGAATTCCCCATCCTCTCCATGGACAGAGAGGTCGTAGAGATAATCTGGAACCGTTGTCTCGAAAGGCAACTTAGAATAGGGATACCAGCGAGTGTATCCCAAGTCGTCATAATAATAAACGCCGTGTTCTCCCCATTGCGGCATAGTCCCAGAGTGAACACCGTCTTTCAGTATGCCTCCTAAGATGGTCGCTTCTGCTCCTATACACTCTATTCGTAAGAGATAGTCTTGGATTACCTCTGCTCTTTGAATAGTGAATGGAGGCTCTACTGGCATGGATATAATATCCATAGGAGTCATATTAAAGATACTGAAATGGCATACCATACCCGGTAGTTTAATATAGCACGACAATATATAGAACAATGTCCCGGGTTGATCGACGGGGCAATAACGTCCGTAGGTTCGTTCGCTTCCGTTCGTCGTCGTCAATCGGTTCTCGGCGGTTCGGGGGCTGACATCTCTGCAGGATGTTGGCCTCCGGTTTTCGTAAAAAGTAAAACGAGACGTTTGACTACGAGAAAGTCAAACTATAAGTTTGGAGCTATACCCTTTCATACCTTGCACCAACGAGATTGAGTTTTGACCACATCTAAGTATTCCCTGGGAGATTCGTCTGGTTTTAGTTGGATAGAGTCGTAATAGCCGAAGGGACCTTCAAGCATAATCGTGTGAGTACTCGGATTGTACCACTCTTTAACGGATTCTAACGCCCCCTCAGTCTCTCTAAGCAAATAGTTGTTTGCTGGCATTGTTCCAGACCGTTACAGATTAAGATAATATGAGCTACCTTAAGAATGGTTACCCGTGTCACGGTGGTTATCATGCAACCAGGTTAATCCGGATACCGGCAGAGGTTTGCAAGGGGAACTGACTCCTCCTCCCTATGCCATTTCTCGTGGTCGTACTCTGACAAGTCTGCCCCACAGATAGCCTCCTTGTCATATCTATCCTCGACAACATGGTAGACGTCGTAGTAGTCGATTATCTCTATTGTGTCCATTCTCCTAAGTCTTCAGAGAAGCACATATCACATAGGGTTTTCTCTGAACTATCTTTGACGTCCTCTAAGTCTTGTACAAGTCGCTCGTAGTTCGTGTAGTTCGTATGGGAACCACAGGCTCCTTTCTTTCCACACTTGGTATGAACGGTTGCGAAGTATCTCTCTATAATGAGATGATGAACACCTCCTCGTTCAAACGGTATCACTTTCTGGTCTTCTTCTTGAGTCATCATGTCCAATCACACAAGGGGACGTAATTGTTATTATGGCAGACCGGGCAGATGTTGAGCTTTTCTTTTCGGAGGAACTCATAGTCCTCTATCCCTGTTAAATCGTATACGTCGTAGTTTTCGATGGATGTATCCCCTATTTGCCCACAGAAAGATACGAGTATGAGATGAGGACCTCCCGTATCCTCATTATGTCCATATGTCTTAGCGTCTTCTAAGACGTGCCAGTCGTCTGGACCAGCAGACTTAAACAGGTTTATAGGAGCGTCCAGCATGTCTACTGCCATAATCATATATCACAATAGTATGTAATAAATCTATTGACTCCAGTCGCATATCGCCTGATGACAACACTCTGCGCAGACGGTTCCGAAGTCTGGCCCTGATAACTCTCTTACTTTCTCTGGCTCCATGTCCCAGCGAGTGTGAGCGATTCCATGAGTCTCAAATGTTGCTCCGCAAACACCGTAATAGTCATCGCTGTCCGACCAGAGATGGATTATGTTCGTCTCGTAGTCCTCTATCCACCAGGGAGCGTCAGTCATCCCAGACCACTATCTCCTCGAAGTCCTCATAGTCGGTTATCTCTGCGCATTTGTAGCAGGTATGGTCTCCTGCCAGCGGAGTATGCCACTTGATTTCCAATCCACAGAAGGTTTCTACTTCATGGATTAACTGGCGGCGAATAAAATGAATCTCTCCATCCTTTCTCGCTACATCCAATCCTACCATTTCGTGATAGTGATATACTTGCACTCATTACACAGCTCTGCTTCCTCTATTGTGTGCAACGAGCGTAACGGCATTTTGACTGGTCCCCCGTAGCCTCCTTTCTTGATATACTCCCCGCATATAGAAAACTCCGAGAAGTCAAAGGCTATCCTGTGGACCAGGTCGCCGTCTCCAATGAGCCAGAACTTACTCTCGTCCGTCATAGTCTTCATCCTCTTCCGATTCGTCTGTTTCTGAACGTTTGAATAATTCTTTTAGTCCCATTATTCCCAGTCTCCTATTTCTTCTTCTATCAGGCAATCGCTACAGATTGGACCATCGAAGACCTCTACTGCAACTACGTTGTCTCTATTTCTATCCACAAGCAGGTCTCCACATCTCGTATGATACGAATATTCATATTCGTCGTCATAGTCTGCTATGACTATATGGACTGGCCTTTCTCCCTCGTCCAGGACGACAGCGCCTCTGGTTATATTCCAGTCATCGGGAGGAAAGTCAATCATTTCCAGTCGCAGACCTTTGTGGAGTTTACTTGTTTCTCTGCTTCGGTCGATTGATATATGACGTTACAATTCGGACAGACAACGCCATATACTTTAGTCTTGGTAGTAGCCTTCGGGAACTCTACGATAGTCCCTCCGAGAGATGGACACCCGCAGTTCGGGCATTCATCTCCCATCAGTCCCTCCGAGAGATGGACACCCGCAGTTCGGGCATTCATCTCCCATCAGTCCATTCCTGAGAGGAAGAACATGATGATTCCAAGCCCAACCAAGACAGCGGTCTGGAATCCAACCAGGTCCTTGAAGTATGTTGCGTAGAATCCGATTAGCGCAATGAAGAAAGCGAGCCATGCGATAATCCACGCAGCAAGCAATGCCCTCCAGTTCTTAGGTCTCTGGTTCCAGGATAAGTTTAGGAACGGCGATTCCAATTCGTAGGTCTCTCTTGACATACTCTCGCCAATATCTACGCACTACAAGATAAAAAAGATACCTACTCTTCTTCGGAATAAACGTGTGCTCCGGCTTCTACTATCTCTTCTATATCTTTTCGGAGTTCCTCTTTCTCGTCTTGTTTCTGGAAGTAGAGAGACGTGGCCTCGTTGAATACGTCCAGTATATGTTCCTGTCTGGGTGGGAGTGATTCACCGTCCTTGAATAGCGAGGGTTCAACGCTCCTCTTAACATCTCTCTTGACCAGATAGGAATGTCCTTTTTCATCGGCGGCCTCTTTGTCGATGACTGAGATTTTACGTTTGTTTCTGCTCTCCTCTACGAATATTTGGAAGGTAGTTCCTCTTACCTCCTTTACGATTTCTTCTTTCATGTCCACTCACAGATGTCTTGGGATTTACAACCTTGACAGAGATGAAGACCTTGGTCTTTGTAATGGTGTTTCCATCCTTCCTCTGTAGTGAATCCCTTTCCGGTTCTCATTTCTAAACCACAATTCATTACTCTGACCTTCTGGTCCCCTATTAGTTTAGTCGAGGACAAGATGTGGGTCTTAGACTCCTGCATTGATTTGAGGCCAGATAGCCTTGTACATCCAGTAGAACAATGCTATCGTTGAGAGCATCGCTGCTCCCAAAATCGTAATGTATAGTGGATACTCCATATCTCCAATGGCATGTGAGGCTCCTGATGTGATTGCTACGAGAAGGAGGATTTGCGATGTTAAAGCGTCAGCGTCAAACTCTACATTTAGGTCGTCGTCTTCCTGCTCCATGTCTTATCTACACCGTGATTAGTATTATATCTACCTACTCCCAGGAACAAATAGGACGTGAGATGCTAAAACACGTATGACAATAGAAGGCATCTTTCTTGTAGATTTCACGAGTCGTTTCCCACATCCCCTCCTCCAAGTCGATTGAAGCATCACAGGAGGCTTGTAATTTAAAGTTGCTATGCTCCTTGTGGACCTTTCCAAGGCTATCTTTTCCAGTGAAGACTTTTATTCCCATTTACAGATGTGGTCCTCGTCTTTATTGCGTTCGTACTTTGCTTGGTCGACTATGTCGACCAAGCGGTCTCGTAGAGGGACCGTGTCCCCGTAACGCTCTACAAAGCCCCCGATTTCTTCTGGCCTGATAATCTCGCCTCGTGTGTCCTTGACCCTCGTCTCTCCATCAGTAACGTAACCCTCGTCGTCGGTAGTCCACCCAAACATTGGGAGCATCGACTCTTGCATACCATCTTCGGAGGTGAGGTTCATATTACTGGTAGATGGTTACATCAGGGTCGTTCTCTGCTTTCCAACAGAAGGTAGCGAGTTCAGAGTAAGAACACTCCTCCTCCGCTTCTTCACTTCCTACCTCATGGACTTCTACCTCTGAATTCATCAAGGGATGCGCCGGTTGGATTTCCCACTCACCGTCGATAGTGTATTCCACTACGAGAGTAAGGCCATTGTGGAATGCGAGTACTACCTCCTCGCCATAAACCTGCTCTGTAATTAAACCTTCTACAGTTACGATGTCGTCGCTATGGCCATGTACTCTCACTTCGTTCCACGTCATGTTCTTACCTACGGCCTAATCCATAAAAGAATTACCTACTATCTGTATCTGGTCCTCAGTCGTTCCATAGTAGGCATTTCTTCTTTGGCTTGCTCGGGACTATCTCCATCATAGTGATGTTCCGAAATAGCAACCCAGTCATCTCCATTGTAGTATAATCCATCAAGACCCATGTCGATACAGTACCATTTGTGCGTCTGCTCGTGCCTAATGAAGTCACAGGACCAAGCAAAGGTATTGAACTTCTCTGCTACAGATTCTACTTGGTCCATAGGCCAGTCTGGTTCAAGGTCTGTTAGTGAAGCTCCCGAGTATACTTCCCCGTCTCGTAGGAAATATCTGGCTTCAATGTCATGTGGAATCCACTCCCTAACTGCTATTCTCCCTCCGATATTCCTCTTAGACTTTGACAACTGCTGGAACATATCGAGGACTGTATCTTCTATATCGTAAGGGTCTTGGGATGTAATTTTGGAACCAGTATCTCCATCATACTTCCCAGAGGAATAGTCGCCTCTAACGAAGGCATTTCTCATACTCTGGTCAATCATGAAGGTTGTAATGTCCCGATATTCGATTTGGGGGTAGGAGTTAAGCGTTCCATCTACATCATGGAAAGACGTAATAGGAGTTCTCACTCCATCAATCGACTTGAGCAAGGGATAATAGTAGCTCAGTCTATTTCTGTCGTCGTTGAAGTCAGCTACCAGCGGAACCTCGTCTGGTAATGCCGGGTGGTCGGTTATCGGAACTACCGGAGTCATATCTCTAAGAGGGCTTAGTGCATAAAAGAATTACCTACTATTAGAAGAAGGGACCGTTGTGTCTGTAGTAGGTTACGGATGTCCCTGCTCGTCCACACCAGTGAGTATACTTGAGGCAGGGGCACATTCTTCTGGAAGTAACTCTCTCTGGGTGGTATCTCTGAATATGTTTCTCGTAAGATTCAGCGAGGTCGTGGTATCTTTCAGTCTCGCTCCAAAAAGTTCGAGAGGCTTCTACGCCCATGCCTACCTATTGTAGTAGTGGATATTTAAACTTTGTCACATGGAAAATGATTGCGTAGGTCGCTAAAAAGATACCTGGCTCTACTACGGGGAATCCATCGAAGGACCCTTGTCAGAAACTGAGCCTGTGGCAGTGGACTTCTCCTCCTTCAAGTCCTCGAAGGCGTTGGTGAAGTCATCTCCATCAATAATGGAAAGACGAGGCTCGTCGAACCACATACACTCTCCCGTCTCGGAAACTCCCGGCTTGACCGTACTAACAACTGCGACCTGCGGACAGTTGTAGAGATGATAGTTGATAACGACGACGTATCCCTCGAAACCAGTCACGGCTTCCTCGACATGCGCTCCGGTCTCAACCTTGGACTCGGTAACGCTATCCATCTCAGTGTATTCGTTCTCCTCCTCCAGAATCTCCAGCTGGTCGGGATAGAAGAACTCTTCATCGTTGCGAATCTTGGAGCCCTCCTCTCCCACAGCGTGAACTCCCACGCGCGTGCAACCA
>Ga0208282_10084_pt1 | contig 15475 bp, 13 predicted proteins | sample AntRauMetaVIRRA1_FD_184784 | JGI IMG/M metagenome (GOLD analysis project Ga0208282, IMG submission 184784) | Saline lake microbial communities from Rauer Lake, Antarctica, in enrichment culture - Antartic Rauer Lake 1 Metagenome VIRRA1 (SPAdes)... ...
GCTGGAAGCCTTCATCGGTCTCGCACTGGCGCGGGGAGAAGACGAATCCACGGTGAGTGAGGCAGTCGATCTCGCTATCGATAAACACCCGTATCTCTACGAGCGTGACAAAGATGATATCATGGCAAACGGACGGGCCATCGTCGAAGAACACGACGCCGAACGCCTGAAATCCATCCATAAGGATTATATGGATAAGGGATGGGTTCGTTACGAGGGGCCACGCGGTGGGATGGGGTGGCAGAACAGCGAAACCGGTGATGTGGTCTACAGCGAAGAAGCCCCCGGTGAAGTCGAAGAAGGGGCCGAAGATCAAACACAGACCACGCTTGATACGGGTACTGACGCCGAGATCAACATCAAAGAGCCGAAGTGGATGGATGACAGTGTAGCCCGTGTCGCTGTTTACAGATCTCTCCCCGAAGAGGCGTATCACGGAATCGTAGAAGAATCCGATATCGGCAGTGAGTGGAGTATGTCGGCTGATGAATGGATAGACGGTGCGAAAGAATGGATCGAAGCCAACGGTGATGAGAACGATATAAAGGAATTGCAGGAGTATCTGGATCAATACGACAAGAATGCTCCGTGGACGGCATATTCCGAAGAAATCACTGCACCGGATAACATGAATCCTGAAAAATCGGAGGAAATGAAAGCATTCAACGAGATGGGTATCAGCGGCGGGATTAGTGCTGAATCCATGTGGGTCGCTGATATGGGGCCGAATGACCGCCGCCTGTTCATCACAAATGTCAACGACAGGGTTGGCTCAAGCGAAGATGAATACGAAATGAGAGCGGCTGAACAATCCTCTAAGTTCCTTGAAGCTTTTGGTCTCACGGTTCCGGAACATCACTACGAGGAAGGCGAATTCTTAGCTGTAGCCGAAGCAGAAGGAACTCCTGTAGGAGATCTTTTGGACCGTGTAGATATGGACAAATACGATTACTTAGAGCATTCACTGGCTACACTCATGATCGGTAATAGGGATACTCACGAACAGAACGTCTTCCTCAATCGCACCTACAGTGGGTACGAACTGACCACCATCGATCTCGATCTCGCTGGAACGGATCTCACAGATCAAAGAAGTTCCATCGAAAACACTCTCGGAAAGCTCTTCGAAGTGTCTGTTAAACTCGACCTGTACGAACCATACGACGACGATGATATCCAACGGTTCAAGCAGGATATCATCTCTCATGCTGAAGAATGGTTCGAGTACAACGACGCTTCTGAAATGTTGGAGAGTGTCGATGACGAAGAAATGCGTGAGGTGTTCGAAACGAATATTAACGCATTGAAGACCGGTGAACTAATTGGTGATGACACTGTAGTTAGGTCAATGCTATGATTACAATTTACAAATTAAAAGACGATTCGCTTGAATTCGAACCCATCGGACAGATCGAAAATGGCGAAATTGTCGATGGTGGGGATGCTCTCGAACAACTGGTTCCAGAGAAACTTCGAGGGGACGAAAAAGAGCTTCTAAATCGGTTTGATGGACCGAGATATCTGGCTTCGAGTACCGAGTACGGCAACAAAAAGGAGAAGGGTGGTTCGGGGAACGGCTACTGTGAGGTAGACGGCGAACAGCTTGAGATCAGAGACTACTATCGGGTATGGGTCAAATCCGAATCGGACGTACCCGAAGGGCGGACAGCCCACCGTGGAGACGAAACAGCCCCCGTTGATAACAAGTACTACTACGAAGTTCCATTCCAAACATCGACCGTCATTGACGCAGGGAAATTTGACAAAATGCGGGTTGATCCGACCGACCACCCATCCCGACAAGATCTGGTTGATATGGGTATTCCAGATCCGGATCTATCTCTCACGAAGTCGAACGGCGAAGTCTCACTGAACCCCGCCGAGTACCGAGAAGCCGAATCGCCACTCACTCTGTTTCACCTGTACAAAAAACTCTACGATCAGGGCAGTGAGTACACCAGCTACCTTTCGATACTGAAGCGTGAATTAAATAATAGGGGTATTCTCTCGTTCGAACGGATAGCGAAATCTCGGCTGGTTCGTAAAGACGAAGGTGGGTGGACAGAAGAAACTGGCCCCCGTGGTGCGACTCGGTGGCGCAGAGGCGATGAGATCCGCTACAAGCCCCCCGCAGGAGCATCCGAGAGTGATGAATCGTCTACTACCTCTACCGAGGAAAGCCCCGCAGAAGAGACACACGACCCATACAATCGCCCTGTTGAGACGACAACTTCACCCGTTGGTGAGTTGGAGGCCGAGGATTTCGCCGGAACGACGTTCCGATTCTACGATGACGATAACAACCCTGTTGAAGATCTCACCGTTGTAGACGTGGTGAACAACCCTACGACGCTAATGGGGCCGAATGCCGGGTACGTTGAATTCGAAGATGGGACATACGCAACACTCACTGGAAACGACTACGCAGATCTGTTTTCAGACGACGATACAGTACGAGCGTTCACCGATTCCGAAGCTGTTGTTCAACGGGAAGTCTATCAGGAACCTACCGGAGAACCGAATCCCGATGGGTGGGATATTCAGTGGGAAGTTGAGAACGAAGATCGAGATCTTGATCGGCTCAACGACCGCGAGAAAGAGCAATTCCTAAAAGAGTGGCACGCTGCTTCGCCTGAAGGTGGTTTCGAAGATATCGAAGACGCCTTCTATCAGATCAAAGCCGTGACCACTTCGACCGGTGGCCAACTGCTTGATAAGGCTATGCAAGCAGCGCATGGTATCGCTGGTGAACCACGAACCGATGAACACATGGATGATCGTGACTTCGAAGATTCGGATGATCCAACCGAAGCCGAAGTCGAAGCCGCGAGAGTCTTCACCAAAGCGTCTCAAAAGTTCATGCAGGAGAACTTCGGGGACGAATTCACGCTTCACCGTGGGTTGGGGAACCACGTTGTCGAACCGCTCTACGATACACTGTTAGATCGGTTTGTCGAGGGTTCGACTGATGATCTCGTAATCAAAGATAACCCTGTCGCCACGTGGACCACTGATCAGCAAATGGCCAATAGCTACGATAAGGGTATTGTCGCCAGAAAGCAGTTCGAAGTCGGTGATGTGCTATCGACTCCCGAAGCACTGCTTGATATGGAAGGCGACGTTCGGGCCATGACTGACTACAGCGAGGGTGAGACCAACGTCGCTGGATGGGATATGTCCGTAGATCCGGGTGACTTATACGTATCAAAAACTAATGTTACATTCAGAGAATTGATGGAAGACCCCGTAGCGGCACACCTACGAGACATTGAGGATGAAGACAGTGGGACAAAGACGACGGCGTTGCACAGTTTCATTACTCACATCCGACACCGGGACAAACCTGAAGCCGCCAAAGCACTCCGGCGTAAGCTGGAAGCATCCGACGTGTATCAGGAGAATCCCGATCTCTTCGATTCGATTCCAAAGCAACTCGAAGTTATGTTGGATAAAAATGATACAGTGGGCGACGATACGAGCGGGCGTGACGTGATAGATATCCGTTCAGATGCAGATTGGCTTGTCGAATCACGTGATGAGCGAACCGAGAAGGGACGCCGCTATGTTACCTCCTCCGACGAAGCCCCCGAAGGTGTGGATGTTGAGGAAGGCCCACAGGGTGGTCTCTACTACGATACGGGTACTGGCGACAGTAGGACGGAACCACAGAAGATCTCCATTGGGAAGATAGCGAAGAATCCCAACTACGTCAATGATCCGTCTGAAGCTCCTGAATGGGCCACTGTGCAAGAGGGGCCACAAGGAGGGTACTACTACGAAGAAAGCCAAAAACCATCGGAGAGCGACGACGACAGCCGTGAGTCGCCTTCTGCTGATGACCTGATCTCGGAGATCGGATTGGGGAGTCTGGATGAAGTTGGAGAAGTCATCTCCCGTGGGATTGTTGAAGGGGTCGATCTCGCAGAGTTGGGCGACAGAATTGCCGATGAGAAAAGCGGGCGATACATTAATCGGGTACTCGGAGATGTTGAGCAAGCTGTCTCAAAGCAGATCGATGGCTACGAGAATCCAGTCAAGATGACCTACAGTTGGGACGATGACTTCGATTTCCCCGACAAAGCCCAACAGAAGTTCATGGAATCGGTTGACGAAGAAACCGGTCAACTGGCGAAACAGGCCATGGAGACGTGGCCGCTTGATTTCTTCTCGGAGGATATGGCCCCGCTATGGAAAACTGTCATGGCGGAAACCGGGAACACGAATCTCCTGAAAGACGAAGAGCAAGTCACCGAGACCGAGGTTTCCGATGCTCAAATGGACGCGGTGAGAGCGTACAAGCAACACACCGAGGATACACTTCGAGAGATCCACGGCGATAGTATCACTGTCTACCGTGGTGTCTACGGGGATGCAGGTCACTCTCTGATCGAAGCCGCCGAAGCGGGTGAAGAGATCGAATGGGAACGCCGGGCGGTCGAATCCTACACGACTGAACTGACCTACGCTAAATCGTATGCTCAAAACCCCGGTGGAGTTGTCGTTGAACAGGAAATACCTGTTGAAGATGTGTGGGCTTCATCTCACACAGGCTTCTTAGATGCAAACGAGAACGAACTGGTGGTTCAAAAGGAATCGGTGGAGGCGATATCTCCCGATAATATCCATACTCCGGAAACGCTTGATGACGGATCATGGAACATCGAAGAAGTTGGCGAGCAAGCACGGAGGTTCCAACAATGACAGAGCGAATCAAACTCGAAGATACAGACCCTCGTTGGAGATATGAAGAGGAATCAGAGGATACTGTTGGAAAGCAGATCTTCGATCTCCTGCACAAAAAGAGACGGTACGTACAAAGCCCTGATGAAGCCCCTGATGGCGTTTCGGTTGAAGAGGGACCACAGGGCGGACTGTACTACGAAACCGAGCAAAATCGATTGGAGACCCCATTCGAGATCGATGATAACGCACCGGATTACCTGAATCCGAGTTTGGCAAACGAACTGAAAACGTTCGAAGATATGGGTATCAGAGGCGGGAAAGCGGCTGATTCAATGGCAATCGCTCAGTTCGATGGTAGTAAAGCGTTTATCCGAGCAGTCGGGGACAGTGGGTCACGGGATGAAACATCCCCGGTTGAAGATGCAGAAAACGCCATGACAGCTTACACCATACTGTCCGAACTGAACAGCGAGAACGTCCCTGAACACTACTACAACGAGGGTGAATGGATGGGCAGTGTCGGCGTCGAAGGAACGAATCTCTACAAAGCAGACGATGAGTTGATCGAAAAGATCGACAGAGAGGAAGCACTGGATCTCATGAGTACACTGGTACTGATAGGCGAATCCGATATGCACGGCGACAACTTGATTGTCGATTCGGAGGGGAAACCCCATGTATTCGATTTCGATGACTCCACAACAGATCTCACTGGTAGAGGTGAGAACAGAGTCATTCAGGGGATGATCCACACGCTTCGAGAAATGGATATCGAAGCCGACGAAGACGCCGAAGGATACACTGATAAAGCGAAGTTGGGGGCGACTGTCAAGCAGAGAGCATACCAGAAAGCACAAAATATGAGCGACGAAGAAATCGAATCGATACTCAGCAAGATACCATACGAAGAACAGCGCGAGCGGATACAGGGGAACATCAAATTCCTCCGTGGGGGTGGAGAATGATCATTTGTCTATACGAACTGGAAGGTATGGAGTACGAGCTAATCGCTGTCATTCGAAACGGTGAGGTGAATTCAGAAGCCCCGTACATCGATAACATATTCAGAGGTATCGATCTGGATGACGAAGAGTACATTTTGGATCATTTCAACGGCCCGCAACTGGTAGCATCCCCACTCGGAAATATTAGTGGAGAAGACAAATATCAGTGGAGAAGACAAAAGTGAAAAGACACGGGATGAAGAAGGTGACATATAAACAATGACTGATAAAAAACCACAGGTTATCGATCTGTCGAAGTCGGACGACGAAGAGGGTGGGTCTCAAAACGTTGCTGATGAAGCCGCTGAACACTATCCAGAATCCGTTGGGGATGGTGAGAACAACGAAGGCGGGACCGGTGATGTGTACCACGAAGCCCGCGAGAACGCCGAAAACGAGGGCGACAGTGAGAACGAGGATGGCACTGGCAACGTCTTCCATGAGGCACGTGAGAACCGAGAAGACGAAGATGAAGACGGCGAGACGGCTAAGGCATTCGAACTGAAGAACTTCGATCTCTCACACCGCTTCGATCAAGAAAAGAGCTTCAACGATCTCAAGTCCGGCGACGTGGTCCTGATCGATACCCCACTTCACGGTGGGAAGATTGGGGAAGTCACTGGCAAAGAAGACGCATGGACCGGGACGCTTCACGTGAAAGTCGATACAGGGGCCAACGAGTACGATATCACTCCGTACAACGATGATTACTCCGAGAAATACGTCGGCTGTATCTCGGAAGAAGGGTCGCTTTCGAGTGAGATCCTGTCTCAACTCGGCAAAACCAGCATCGACAAACTCGAAGTCGGCAACCAGATCATTCTGGATGTACCACGGTGTGGTCCTGTTCGTGGAACTGTTTCGAACAAAACTGACACCGAGACACAGGGGACAAAAATCGCTGTCTCAACTGGCCCTGCTACGTTCTCGGTATACGAAGAACCGAGTCCGGCGCAGAAAAAAGAGCAAGCAATTATTGTTGGACAGGTTCAGTAGGTTATAATGAACGATTCGAGTGACGCTTCTTCGGAAAAAGAATCCATTCTTGAAGGTGTCAGTTCAATTTTTCGGAACACTTACAACAAGGGCGAGGAAGCACCCACCAACGACCTTGATCCGACTCTGGAAAATGGCTCACAACCGGGCGGAAACATGCGACAAAAGCAAGATACCCCTATCATCGATTCCGATGCTGGTAACGACACTGGCGGGGATTCCGATGATAGCGGTTCGACTTCTCCTGTCCACACTGAATCAAAAGCTGCCAAACATAACGTAGAAAAGGAACGACGATACGTTGACTCGGTTGACGAAATACCAGAGGGTTACGAAGCTCAAACTGGTGAACGTGGGGGTACTTATTGGACACCTGATTCTAACGAATCAACTGACGACGATTCCGATGATGGTGAAAGTGAGTGGGGCACTGTAACCGATGATATGGGATACGGTGATTTTGACGGTAAACAGATCCTCGTAGACGGCGAGATGTACAATGCGAGCGTGTATATGAGTGGGGATGAACCGCTCGTTACTGTCGAAGAAGATCTCACCGGAGACGAACCCGGATACACGACGGATGGTGGGATGTTCGAAGGATTCGATACCAGCGCAATCGATGGGATTCGAGAAGGCCCTGAAGAAGAGGAACCGGACCCCGAACCCGAACCGGAACCCGAAGAAGAAGAGTCGATAGACCCCGATGAGTGGAATGATCCACCTGAAGATTTCAACGATCTCGAATCAGGGCAGAAGATCTTGATCAACGACGAAGATCTCGGTGGCTATCGAACAGCCACACTCTCCGATACGATCTACATTGGAGACGACTACACACTGATATCCGTCTCTCTTGATGACGGCGAAGTTCATGATATCCGTGATACGGGTGTTATCGAAGGTGTAGGAGATCCAATCGGAGATCGACCGAACCCCGCCGAGTCAACGACACAGGAGATCATCGACTGGCTACCGTTCCGTGCTGATAATGAGCGAAAGGAAGAATGGGTTCGTGGCTACCTACAGAACGCCGCAGATTCAACTGTAAGCGAAGAAGTGTCCAAAACGGTATTGGACCACATTAAGGCAATAGAATCAATGCCCGGACGCTCTCACATTGTACTGACGGCGGGTACGTCACAAGAGAGGCCCGCGCTCAATCTCGGTACGGGCGCGAGACAAGGAACCGTCAACCACGAGTATGCTCATATGGTAGCCGACGCATACGGGTACAGTGTTGACAGAGAAGCTATTCGTCGGAGCATGATGCAGTACGACTCCGAGAAAGATACGTTCATTGAGGCGAATCCCAACGATGAACGATTCCACCTTACACAAGTCGAAGGGAAACAGCCGCCTACCGAAGTTCGGGAGTTGATGGATGCGATTAACGACGGGTGGAGTCGCATTCAGGAGAATAGCGAGGAAGCCGACGAATACACCATTCGGGACAACTATGCAGCAATCAACGCACACGAACTGTTAGCTGCAACAAACGAAACCCTACAACGGACCTTCGGGAGTAAACAGACTGTTGAAACGCTTTACGAGAAGCATCCCGATATCCTCGAAACCTACACCAAAGTCTTCAATCCATCAAACGAGAATAAACAGGAAATAGCAGATTACCACAAATCGAACCCATCGGACTCACTATTCGAGATAAATCCATATCCAGATCATGTCTCGAAGGATCTCGCAGAGAACGAACGACGAAAGGGATTCGTCAAAGTTGCAGATCTTCAGACACCTACCGAAATCCGAGAAGGGACGATGCAGAAGGTAGCCGAGAATTTTGAGAAGGTCGATGATCTGCTCATGGAAGCAGTCGAAAAGCAGATCTGGAAGGATATTGAGGATATTGAAAAAGCACCGAACATGTGGCGACTCGGTGATAACGTCCCTCAATTCGTCCGCTCCTACGTCAAGCAAGCCGCTTCACAGTCGGGCGTGATGTACTACGATTACAGCGGAATCCCCCATCTCGCCGGTCTCGAAGTTCAAAAGATCATCACGGACTCACTCACCGAATCCGATGGGTGGTCTATCGATAGTATCTCGAAGCGGTTGATCGATAAGTTCGAAGGACTGGAACGCAAACAGTCGGTGACTATCGTTCGGACAGAAGTCGGTGCAGTACTCAACAAAGCCAGAGAAATGGCATACAAGGCGAATGAGGCAGATCCGGACGTGTATTGGACTGGCCCCGATGATAGCCATACCACGAAGCTATGCACGGAGACGAAACAGGAGATCGAGAGTCGTGGTGGCCACGTCAAAATGAGCGTGTTGAAGGAAATTCTCATGGAGAAGGCCAAAAAGTACGCCGATGACGGTGGGACTCCGGGACGTGTAGACAGCTTCCTTTGTCACTACAATTGTCGCCATACATTTGTCCGGGCCGAATACCGCTTCCTGAATCCATAGTCGGAATTGACATTCTTCCCATAGTATAATTCAACGGATAGGTTTAGGCGGTCTATAACTAAAGGGTTATACTCCTTCTTAGCAAGTGAAGAGATCCGACGAAACGGATCAAGGCCCCTCCAACAATGGAACAAATCAAAGACCTGCTGACAGAGTACGCGGACAGTGGCGGCGAACTATACTACACCGAAAAGCAGAACCGAGTGCTGAAAGCGGTGGTCGAAAACCCGACTGCATCCCGAAGCACTATCGCGGACGAAGCTGGCTGCCACCAGTCATACGTCAACTACGTGCTTGAGCGTGCAAGCCCGGACGTGATTCAAGCTATGATCGAAGAGATCGGAGACGGTCTTAGCGAAGAGACCAAAGAATCACTTAAGGAAACCGCCCCGCCGCTACTGGATACATTCGGTGCATCCAGCAGTGGGAGTGCGGGTGCTACAGGTGCGGTCTTCGGTGTCGGCAACGAAACCGAAGAAGATCAACCGGAAAGCACACTCGAAGTATTCCGATCTGGCGAAAGTCAAATTCAGGATATACAGAAGAATGACGACGGAAGCACGGATATCACCATGATTCGACAAGTCCCTGTCGAAGTGACCGTGTCCGTCCCCACCGAGATCTTCGATTCGGAGGTATCCAACCTCTTCGGTGAAGGTGGTCTCGCGGCTGTCGCCAAAGAGGTGAATACTGAAGATCTGCTTAGTGCCTGAATCCGCCCTTGCTATCGACAGTGGGTTGTGTCATCGATTGTCGGATTCATCCTGACCCCGAAGAGGTCAGGTATTCTCCTCGATTTTGTATAATGGTATCGATTGGTGTTTTCAATAACCTAATCCAACAAGTTTATAACCCTATAGCGAATACAATAGTTTGTGATAGGTCATCTGATGATGACCGATTCACAAGAGATAGTAACTATGTACAACCTAACCGGATTCCAGCGAGACCTGCTTCGAATCGCAGCCAACGAAGAACGACCGAGCGGCCAGCAGATTGCCCGACTTGCGGGACAGTACTACGAAGGCGATATCAACCACGGTCGCCTCTACCCGAACCTCGATTCCCTCATCTCGGAAGGGCTGATGGAGAAGGGTTCGAAAGACCAGCGAACGAACTTTTACAAAGTCACCCCGGAAGGTCACGCGGCTATCGCAGCCCGTGACGAATGGAACGAACGCCACTCGGCAGACCACGAAGAAGCACCACTGGCGTAAGCTGAACTGACGTAGCCCTCCTTTTCACGTTCGGATAATACCCGTATCAGAAGTCTTATAAGCTTATAACCACTATATACATATGAGGTTGGTTAAAAATGAACAACAATCCTGAAGTCGGCACTCAATACGAATACGCACCCACGGGTTCGACGTGGGAGATCTGTGAAGTCCCCGGAAACAAAGAAGTCAAATTGGTCTGTGTCGAAGGTAGCCGCGAAGATGACACCGAATGGGCGACTGTCGCTGATCTCGGAGAATGGCCATACGTTGACGCAGGAGCGCGTTGACATCCTCCCGCGCCTAAAGGCACGGGTATTCTCCTCGCTCTTTATAATTGTGAGCCTGCGGTTTAGTTTTCTATAAGACTGTAACACAATAACGGGTTTGAGCTGAATACTTCAATTTTGAAGGTGAAACAATACCCGTATTGACGGAACCTTTTTAATGTGGTCTATAAAATGGTACTGTGAGAGCCATTATATGGCCTGTCCACAGTGCGGAAGAACGATTCGGGTTCGCAAATCATTGCTTCGAGGGAAATCCTCGGAGCCAGATGAGTGTCCGGATTGCGGATGCGAACTTGAAAAAACCAATGATCCAACAAAACTTCGAAAAGGTGTCAAGTAATGTCCATCGATCTTAGTAAGGCAACTGAACAGTTGATGGAGAAGAACGACATTGACGAAGATCGGGCACGGGTTTTTTCATACGCAGACGAATCCGACGACGTAGATGGATACGTTGTGCGAAAAGCGATTTCATCTACCAGTGGGCCGTTCACCGACTCTGAACGTAACAAGCTCGTTAAATCGGGTGGCTTCGAAAAAGTTTCTTTCGGCGCAACGGTTCAGTCGTCGCCAGTCGTCTTCAAAGCAGGGAACGACTTTGTCATTTGGGGCGCGGCGTCTGTTGAAGTTGTTGACAAAGAAGGAGACAAGATCCATGCTAAGGCTCTCTCAAAAGCTCTTCCTCAACTGTTGAAGAGAGCGAGACTTTCGCTTGATCATTCGGATCAGCTTGTAGGACGTATCCTTGAGCGATTCGATACGGAAGAGGAAGTTGAGATCGAGATGGATGGGAAAACCTATACACGCAAAGATTTCCCAACCGAAGTTCTCGAACTTGACGGTATGGAACCCGCGCTGTATGTAGCAGGTGAGATCTTTGGCGATACTCGGCAAGCTCAAGAAACACGTGAGCGAATCGAGGCTGGCGAACTTGACTCTTATTCGATCTCCGGTGAAGCACTTGTCACCCGCAAGAAGATTCAGAACGACGGTACTTCGTATAACGATATCGTTGATCTGGATCTCTCTGCGGTGACAATTTGTGAAGACGGGATGAATCAGAAGGCCGAGTTTGCACACATCAAAGAATCCGGTAAGAAGACTGCTTCTGCTACAGCCGCTAAGTCAGTCGATTATTCCAATACGGGTATTGGAAGAGACCCATCGGTGAGCGCGGTCGCTTCGATTGCAAAGAAAGCACTCACGAAATCTATGACAGAAGAACCACAAGAAAGCGACGAGCCTGAAGGGGACTTCAGCATGAAGACTCTTCAGCATGAGTTTAAGTCCATTTTGGACGACAAGCTCCCCGATGGGCAACTCGCAACGAAGGAAGATGTTGAAGGTATCGTTGATGAGAAGATGGCTACCTCCGAGAAGGAAGATCCTGAAGACGAAGAGGAACTTCCGGAAGAGGGAGAGGATGACGACTTCCCGCCTGAAGAGGAGGAAGCTCCTGTTCCCGACGAAGTAGCCGAGAAAGACGAATCCAGTCTCGCAGAAGAGCTATCGGAGTACTACCCCGATCTCGATGCTGGCGAGATTCTGGATATGTTGGGGCAGGTTTCCGCTCCCGACGAAAAAGAAGAGGAAGAGGAAGTTCCCGTCGAAGAGGAAGAGGAAGTTCCCGTCGAAGAGGAAGAGGAAGTTCCCGTCGAAGAGGAAGAGGAATTCGAAGAGCCAGAGGAAGAGAAGGCTGGCTACAGCGACCTCGAAGAGCGTCTCCCCGCTGATGTGTGGGAAGTCGTTCGAGAGTATCTTGACGAAGGTGGCGACGATATGCCTCCTGAAGAGCAAGATATGAAGGCCGAGAAATCGGCTGATATCGACGCCGCTGTTGAACGGGTTCTTTCGGGTAAGGGTCTCTCGAAGGCCGGTGGCGCGGATACTCCATCTGGCAATACCGAGAAGTCCTACGACGAAGAGAGCGGAAACACTGGAAACGACAGCCCGGCTCTGTCGCACTTCTACTAAAGAGTAATACACATAATGGCAACAAACGCAGACGCATACGAACTGACGAAAGCACAACTCTCGAAACAACAGCGGCTCATGAAGTCGAAGCCCGCACGCAAGTTCATGAAGAAACGCCAGCTTGAGCGCGGTGGCGTTGGCAACGGCTTCTACAAAACCCATGGCCGTGGTCCGGACGGTACGGCCCCCGGTAAGGTTCAGAAGGCAGACGGTTACATCCGTACTGTCTACGACATGATCGACTACTACTACGGCTTCGTGCCGGAGTACACGTCGAAGACAGAGGGCGGGTCGCAACTCGGCAAAGCCGACGACGGTCTTCTGACCACCGACAGTGGTGTTCGGAATGCTGTCTACGGGTCCGAAGTCTTCTCGCTCGTTAACTCCGAGCCAAACCTGTTCGCTCTCCTTGAGAACCGAGCATGGACGAAGTCTGGTGAGCGTATCATCAACGAGCATGGTCACGCCATGGGCAGCGGTGGCCTTCCGGAGAACAGTGAGCTTCCGGAGACCGACCACCCCGAATTCGATCAATTCGAACAGACGCCGAAGACTATCGCTCACAACTTCGACGTGTCGCAAGCGAAGCAGCTTCTCGCTGACACGGACGACGATGATCTCGACAACCCGTTCGAATTCCTCCGTCGCTGGTACGGTACTGGCACGGAACACCAGACCGGTATGGGTGAACACCCGAAGCACCTGAACGTTCAGCTTTCTGACGATGCTGATACCCCTGCTGGCATGGATCTCGAATCCATCGACCGTGTCATCTCCGACGCGGAAGAGGCGAAAAACATCCTGTCGTCGCCTGATGACGCCGATATCTACGGCTTCCAGCGCGACAACAACGAGTTCGAATCGAACGTCATCCACAACGGCGGTTCGAACCGCACGTTCGTCATCGACCACCTTGACGACGCTATCCGCTCGATCAAGGAGTCGTCCGGCAAGAACCCTGTCACCGATGACAACTACTTCTTCCTCACCAACCACGATACCTACCAGCGTATCGAGGATGAAGTCGGTGGGAAAGAGCGACTTGAGGCAGAGCGCGTTCAAGTCGGTCTCAACGGTGTGCAGACCAACCCCGGTGGAGACGTTGGAATCACCGTTCAGTCCTACAAAAACATCCCGATCTTCGAGTCCGTGGATGTTGAGAAGGACGGTATCGGTCGGGTCTACCTGATCGACAGTTCGACCATGTACATCAAAACCCTACTGCCAACGCAGTTCTACAGTACGGGTACTGAAGTTGACGGGAATCCGTTCTCGCTCAACCGTCTCGGCAACGAGGGAATGTACGTCACCATTGGCGAACTGACCTGTGTCAACCCGTCCGCACAAGCGAAGATCCGCGACCTGAAATAAGGGATACCCCTATTAGGGATTAAACCCTAATAACATTATTATGAAAGTTGCAAACGTCACTTACGCGGGAACCATGCGGTCGGACAACAGGCGTTGTCCTTCAGGAGAGATCTATCGATTCCGCAATCCAATGGGCGGATCTCCGACTCCGATCTCTGTAGAGAGTCTTCAAGATGCTGAATACTTCGAAGGTAACGATATCTTCGAAGTTGAGTGGACGGCTCAAGGTGAAATTTTACGACAGATCAACGGGCCTGCTTCCAGTGCGAAGGACGCCCTGATGGATCTATCGTACCGTCAGAAGCAGAAGATGGTCTCGGCTCTCGGTCTCGAAGTGAAAGGCAACGCTCCGAAGGAAGAACTGGAAGAGGCATTGGAACCGGTTGTGGCAGAAATGGCGGAACTTGCAGAACAAAGGTAAAATATGGCAATCGATAACGTAGACATTGGCGGGACAGAATTCGCAGGAGCAATGAAAGTCCGGTTCGCGGACGTTGAAATCAGTACCTACAGTAATGGTGGAGAGGATTTCGGCCCCTCGGATGCAGGAATGCACCGATACCAGTTCGTGGACGCTAACGTTGCAGATGGTAGTGGGCTTGTTGCTAACTACGATTACAACGCAGAGACTATCCGACTATACCAACAGACCGACACGGATGCTGGTGGGGCGGGCGTACAGGAGCTTACGGAAGCAACTGGCGTTGACGCCACTGTGAAGGTCATGGTCATGGGTCGGTAGGCGGCCATGAGTCGCCCTATCGCAGAGAGAAGTCACGACGGCGCGACCTCCACAGGACCCGGCGAAGAGCTTCGCACGGGTGGCCATGGGACCGTTGGACTGTACGTGGTCGCTGTTGGGCTTGACCCCGGTAGTGACACGCTTGATGTGCGGGTAGAAGGCTCTATGTCGCAAGAACACTACGCCCCTCTGAACAGTGGCGCACCAGCGACTTCCAACTCGGTTTCGGTCTCGGTGGATGATTTCGTTCAAAGCGAAGAAGATGGGAATGTGTACGTCGCATTCGTCAGTGACCACAATTTCCCCATCGACTCGATCAGAGCAAACATCACATCGTACTCATCGACAGGTGGGGCTGAAGTCAGCACCTACGTGTCAACCAGTGGATGGAACGGGCCACGGTACAGTTTCCAAAGCGATCTGTACCCTTACGAGGAACGCACGTAATCTTTAGAGCTTTAACATAGTCTAATGACATTTCAAAATCCGACGATGAAGGGGGGATAAATATGGCGTATGAGTTGATATACAAGGCAATTTTCGATTACCCTGAATTCGGTTGGCTGATCATCCTCGCGTACCTGATCATTGAGATCCGAACGAAGAAAGGTCGGATCTATCAACTGAACAATCAACTCAACTCCGCTATCGTCGTGATTCGTGCGATTGCTCGTACTACCGATGAAGTGAAAACTGACAAGGTAGACGAATATCTGGCAGAGAACGGTTCGGAACCGAGTGACTTCATCTCGCGGCTAAACTACGATG
>Ga0208282_10085_pt1 | contig 15269 bp, 28 predicted proteins | sample AntRauMetaVIRRA1_FD_184784 | JGI IMG/M metagenome (GOLD analysis project Ga0208282, IMG submission 184784) | Saline lake microbial communities from Rauer Lake, Antarctica, in enrichment culture - Antartic Rauer Lake 1 Metagenome VIRRA1 (SPAdes)... ...
ATCCATCTCAGTGTATTCGTTCTCCTCCTCCAGAATCTCCAGCTGGTCGGGATAGAAGAACTCTTCATCGTTGCGAATCTTGGAGCCCTCCTCTCCCACAGCGTGAACTCCCACGCGCGTGCAACCAGAGATGTGGTCTCCGATAGTGTTTACGATTCCCGTGTAACCGGAAATGCTGTCCTGGACTTTCTGACCGAGTTCGATTTCTGTATCCAGCATTGCACTCTATCTATCGCAGTTACCCATAAAAAAGATACCTACATCTCCTTCACGAGAAAGAGTAAGTATAATAGAGATTAGGGCGTATTATGGATATGCCTTACGGATGGCCTCACAAAATCAGGAGCCCGTACAACCAGATAGACCCTGATGAAGTAAGAGAGGTTTACGAGCCAGGAGACTCCATCAAATTCAGCGAGTTCGACTGCACGGCATACAACCGTCTCTACTGTATAGACTGCGAGGAGGTGCTCGCAAGGAATGGTAGGGTAGATGATAGAGTCTACGTCTGTATAGCAGACTTACCGTGGTGTGAGTCCCGCTTCAGGAACGATGAAGGATATGAGGTAGTCGCAGCGGATGTATGAAGGACCGTTACGCCATATCTACATCTGGGATGGTCCACGATAGAGCAAACGATACTCTCTCTTTCATAGTGGCTAATCGTGGACGTTGTGGAACTACTGTCTCGGATGATTGGGATACTATCGACGCTCGGTCACCCAAGGAGTTAGCAATCATGTTCCGTCCTCTAAAGTACTGTAGCAATTGTTTTAACGGCGCTCATCGGATAAAGGCGATGGACCGAAAGTGCCACAACGAAGTAGAAGAAGTCTGTTCCTGGGATTAACCTCTGAATTTGTAGTAGAAGTATCCGACATGCTCCATCCCGATACTACAGCGGTGAATTTCAGAGAAGGTTCTGGTAATCATCTCATAGCAACGTTAGTGAGTACGGCGTAGTTACAGGGTACAATGTACGGTACAGGCAGCGTTAGTGAGTAATATGTAGTTTGTACTCTACAACGTTAGTAATGAGTGTGTAGTGAGTCAGGTGATACGTCGGTCCATCTACGTCGCTCCATGGCGTCTCTGTCCCTCGTTCGTCCCTCACTCTCTCTATCGCCTTATGCGTGGTTGCTACATTCTTTTTGGTGACTAGTAACAACGTACTAGTAGTAGGCGTATTCCCCTATCCCATCTTGCATGCTACAGCGGGTTTAGGGACATATGCTTCGTTGGACACAGTTACTGGTTTCTCTACTACCGAAATCGTAGCAGAATCCACCAAGTGCACACGGTGACAGTACCAGCAACGTTGTAGTGTACCGCGTGTAGTGTCCTGGCATAGACATATGTGAATCGGCGTTTCACCTCATAAAGCTACCTGTCACCGACCCAGAGGAATTACCGGTAGTTTATTGGCCTATGTGAGCCTATGTAATATGCGTAGTCCCTATCGGGTGTAGTGTCCTGGCAGACGTACTCCCCACCGGGGGCTTTCACGTTGCATCTACCTGCGTAGTCACAACCCTCATAGCGTATAGTAGGAGAAGGTTCCCCCGTACAGTAGGAGAAGGTCAGTAGTATCGCGTAGAAGGTCCTCCGTACAGTGTATCCAAGCGTCATATAGGCGGTACAAGCAACCGTGCGTAGTTATCGACAACCTCCTCTGTATCCTCGTAGTGACAGCGTAGTTTGTACAGTACCGGCGTACCATGCGTCCTACGTCCCCTGTTTACTCATAGTCCCCGAAAACCCTGTAAAATACGCAATCCCACGCAACGTTTCCGTGAAACCAGCCAATATCGCAACGTGTCCCCGTACCACGGCGTATTAGGCGTAGAAGGGTGTATAGTACGGCTTGTGAAACCAACAACGTGTCCAGGAACGAGTGGATATAGTAAACCTGTGTGTACGAGGGTATTTAGCAACGTTTCTGGGTACTTGTGCGTGTTGCTGGTCGTACACATGACGTAGTCCCAGTATCTACCTCAGGAATAGCGTGTATTGCATGTAAAGTAGATAGCAGTGGGACTAAGAACATAGGCGTAATAGGCCATAGGAACTTGAATAAATACCAGTGAGGAGTGTACAAACGAGGGTGGGACGGGTATAGCTTGCTGTTCACTCGGGTAATACCCCGTCAGAAGGGGGTTTGCGTTCCCTATATAGTTATATATAGAGAACGTATCATAGATACGTTCCCCGTTTACACCCCCTATTTTACCCCGTATTTTAGGGGTTCGTAAACCCCCTTTTTGATACCCCCCTCTTACCCTTGATTTTAGGGGTATCCTGTGGGATATGGGTAGATGAGGGGTGCCCCTCTTGTATACTGGGGTTTGAGAGCGGTGATATAGGGGTACCCCTGTGGTATAGGGGTTTACGATGTAAAGTTAATATACGGGGTATACCCCTGAAACCAAGGTTATTACCCCTATGGGTGGGGTTATTAACTTACGTGTGTCTAAAAATAGGGGGTATACTGGTTAAATTAAGGGGTCTGACGCCTCTCTGCTTTACGGACCGAGAGAAAACACGATGTCTTCGCCCTTTCCGTAAACGTCAATTCCTGCCTGACACTTGTTGCACGATATGAAGTTCTGCCTCTTGTGCTTGTGCCATATTTTATTTCCACAGAGGGGACAGTAGAGGTCGTCAACACCCATATCTTCAAGGTCGACCTCGTATTTTTTCATTCTGTCTCCCGCTCGAACGCGGAAATGGTCGAACTCGTGGTCAAACGTCGTTACGTGGCCGTCCTTCAACATCAACATCTCCTCCTCTTCGAACTGTTCTGCTCTACGAACCGTCACATTCCGCTTGAAATGTTCCGGAAGGTCAGCTAATTCGCCCTCGTATCACACGAGAGCAAATTCTTCCTCGAATTCTCGCGAGGGGTTGCACTCGGAGCCGCTTGTGGTCGTAAAGCTGTACCCGAATTCGCCATCCAGCAGTGGGTCAATTTGTTCCATCGTTGTCTCACCTGACTCCATTTCATTATAGGGGAGTAACCCTCTTAAGGTTACCGACATAATCTCTGTATGGCGCATGGCACCATGTAGTTGCGTGCGCTGGATACGTCGCGCAAAAAAGGCCGTGAAATTAAAGGCCGGCTATCGTTTCAGCTCAGAAGAACGCCGGCTCTTTCTCTGGGTCGTCGAATACCTTTGCGTCCTCGATGGCAACCTCTGCCAAGGGTTCCGAGAAAGAACTTTTGAGCGCTCTTTCGAGATTTTGCCAATCGGGGTATCGCGTCGAGCCGCAAGCGACCTCTAAGAAATTAATCGCTTTATCGTAGTCAGCAGTGTTTCGGAGGTCATCATCTCGCCGGCCGATTTCTTGGCGAAGCGCTCGCTCGCACTGTTCGAGAGCCGAGAGCGAGAGACTGAGTTCTTTCACGAAGGGGTTTTCGTAGTTCGGAAACATCTCCGTGATTATCATTTGTTCGTTGCTTTCTGGCTGAACGCCATCTTCGAGCATTTCCTGAATCGCGGTGAGCGATTCGTAGTCGAGCACGCCGAGACCGTTCTGAATACTGCTAACTTTTCTTCTCATTATCTCACCAGCTCCATTTCATTATAGCCTTGTTACCCTATTAAAGATACCGACATAATCTAATGACCCTCGCGCGGGCGCATCTCTGAATATGGGGAAATAGTTAGCGAGTCACCGAGGCCAGAAGGCTGCGAGATGCGTATAGACAAAGAGTAGGGACAGGCCAGCATGCTAACGTAGCACGAATTTCCAAGATGCTCTCAGCGCAGCGTCTGCTGCGTTAGAATAGAAATCGGTGTCACGACAGAATGTCGGTATCTTTATATCAGATACAGCCGTCTATTGAGATGGAGTTGGTGAGAAATGAGCAAAACGTCTGATGCCGAGAAATTCGAGGAGCGCTGGAACAGTCACATCGACGAGCTGGAAAAGCTCGGGATGACCATGTCGCTGGAGCAGTTCGAGGAAGGCGATTATGAGGAAGTGAAAGAGCACATCGAGGAGCTGAAAGAGCTGGTGAGTAAAACCGCAGAGGAGCTCACCGAGTAGGCGAGCGGTCCTTTTTGTTCGCCAGCGGTTAGCTCTCCCTCGCAAGTCTGGGCGGCAGGGGGAGGGACTACTTACCGTCCAGAGTAACCGCCAGCAAGGTTGCGAGCCAGCGCCGGCGAGCTATATTCCATCTTTGGCCGCGCCCGCGTATATACAAAAGGTCGGTATCTTTATATCAATAGGCAGCGTAGAGATAATCGGAGCGAGGTGAGAGAGAAAGTGAAATCAGACAAAATGGATTCGGCATCTGTCTCCTGTCGTATGGAGACAATGTCGGTATATTTATAGGGGTTACAACCCTATAATGAATTGGCGGCGGAGAAGGTGAGAGCAGAAAACAGATGCGGTGCGATGCGGTCCAAGAAACAGAAAACAATGTCCCGAAAAGACAAGACGCTTGACAGCAACGTGGAGATTAGTGGCGAGAACCTGGCCGGCTTCGTTGGCGAGGATACCGACCTGGATGACCTGGAGATTCTCGGGTTCGCGACGGTGAGCACGGTGGGCGGCGAGGATTCGATGCTCGTCCCCCGCGAGTGGCTCATTCCCCGGATGGAGGAGCTCGACCTGCCGGAGTTCATGCAGCCGAACGAGCCCCGGCCGTCCTCGGCGTTCAAGCGCGCGATGAAGGAGCGCTGGATGTTCGAGAGCGAGGTCAAGCAAATCAACGACCACAAGGTCAAGTTCTCTCTGAACAGCGGCGAGAACAACACCGTCCACGTGATGGCCGACGTCTACATCAGCGCGGAACAGATTGCGGCACAGAACGACATCCCCGAGGAGGAAGCCGAGGGCGAGTGGCGAACGGTCACTCTGGGTCTCGTCAAGTATGACGAGGGTCACATGATGACGGTCGACAAGGTCGAGGATGAACACCCGCTGGCCGAGGAGTGGGAGTCTCTCAAGGAGCGAGCTCACGACCTCTTCGAGAAGATGCAGACCCACCACATCGGATACGATTTCCAGATTATCACCTACCACCTCCGCAAGCACTGGACGGATTCGGTGCCTCTCCGCGATGGTGGCTCGGTGGCGTTCATCCCGAACACGCCCGAAGTCGCGAACACTCTCCAGGGTCTGAACACGCTGTTCGAGGAAATCGACCAGAAGTACAAGACCTCGGGGAAGCACATCGAGATGAACACCATCCCGATGCTGAACACCGACAGCCAGCGTGCTCTCGTCGAGCGCCGGGCGAAGGAGCAGGTCGAGGAGACGGCAGGCAAGATGGTCGATGCGGCCCGCGAGTCGATTCGCGAGGATATGCCCATCGAGGACATCGCTGAGGAAATCAGTAGCGAACTCGCGGAAGCCGATGACTTCGCTGGCCGATACAACAGCCTGCTGGATGCCGAGCTCTCGGCCGAGCGCCTCATCGAGGAGTGGATGACCGACTTCGACCAGGACCTCCGCGATGCTCTCACCGAGGCAGGTATCGGTGTCGAGCCTCAGGAGGCAGCGGCTGAGTCCCCGGATGAGGACGAGAGTGAGAGTGAGGAGAGCGGCGACATCGAGGAGGTCGGCGGCGGCTGGTATCTCGTGAAGAAGGCCGACGGCGAGGAGGAAAAGGTCCAGGGCCGCGAGGCGGCAGAGGAGCTGCTGGCCGAGTAAGCGAGTAGCGGTCCTCGATTTTTTTTTGCGCTCCCTGATTGGCACAGGGTCGCGTGACACTGAGTGGCGTGCGCTGGATACCAACTTTTCCTGATAGTTATTTCCGCCGCTGGCAGGCAGCAGACCTTGCAGACTCTCTTCTCTCGCCGAGGAGTTTTTCGCAGCTACGTTAGCATGCTTGCCTCGGTATGGACATTCTCTCCGAAGCCGCTGCAACCTCTGGAGCGCAGCAGACGGGGAATGTTATATCAGTAGGATTGGTTCTGGTCATACATTCGTTCACCCGAGACTCAACCTTATTATCTCCGACTCCTATGAGACTAGCAGAGCCATTGTGGCTCGTGAGAGCAAATGACGAGCGCCAAAGACCTGCTCGGCCAGAAGGCCGATAGCGAGAACGAGTTGAGCTACACAGACAAGCAAGTGCGAATCATCGAGACAGCGTTGGCGAATCAGGAGATGTCAGCGGCAGACATCCACCGAGAGCTTCAGAAGGATTGGGACGATGCACCAAGCCAGGGCTACATCTACAACGTCCTCCAGCGCGCGACGAGCGAGGGCTACAAGCTGGCGACCGGCCAGGTGGATGAGAGCGAGCAGACAGCCGGAGAAGACGAGGAGGAAAACTCCGAGGCTCAACCTAAGGCCGAGGAAAAAGAAAGCGAGAGTGGAGCGTCTGCTGCGGTTCAGCGCAGCGGAGGCACCATCACAATTAACATCACCCTCCCAGAAGATGCCGGCGATGTAGAGGTCGAGGTCGAAGGGGATAATGACGACGACGAGGTTCTGCCAGCCCAGTAGGTCCTTACTCTTTGTCGGTATCATTAAGAGGGTGCCGATAGAATAATGAATTGATGATGATGGAGGTGAGAGCCGATTGGAACCGGGCGAGTTGTTCGACAAGGACAAACTCGTCTTCACCCGAGACGATTACACGTGCCTGAAGTGTGGGTCCCAGGAAACCTATGAGGAGCTGTGGGTCATGTATCACAATGACCGGGCTTTCTCTGGATGCACGACCTGCGCGAAGGCAAGCATGGAAGATGTCTTTGGGGATGAAGAGCCAGACGAAAACGAACTCGAGGAGAGCGTTCGGGTCCTGACAGAGGTCCTGAGAAAGCTACTCGAAGCTGCGAACACAAGGTGAGATAAAAATGAAATCCGAAACAAAAACAGAAGCTGAAATCGAAACGCCATACTACTGCTACGGGTGCGGCATCCGTTTCCGCGAAAAGCATCACGAATGTCCCGACTGCGGACTTCTCAACTGCTCGGAGCGAATGTCGAGGCAAGCGTATGGTGAACCATCAGACCTTGTGTTCATCCCCTTAGGCGAATAAACAGCGGTCCCGACTTTTTCTCGGTATCTTTATTACCCTATCCAGCGTAGGGATAGACGGAGTTAGGTGAGAAAGAGATGCCCATTTCAGAAAATTGGACAGAGGTTCGACGGTCGATTCCCCCGGATGAAGCGATGGATGTTCCCGACGATTCCATCGACTATGAGTGCTGGAAACATTCGCGTGGCGATGGTCTGACCATCTACAAGGTCGAGGGCTCGCAGGAGTTTATTCTCCACCGCAACCTCTGGAGCGACCAGAAGATTGTCGGAGAATATCACGACTACCAGGATGCGAAGGATGAACTCGAGCGCCAGAAGATGAAGGGATTCTACGAGGTCTAAAAATGAGACAAGTCAACGAAGAGGAAGTCTTCGAGAAAGCGAGCGAAGCAAAGGCTCACCTGAACGCGCTTCAGGAGGAATTGGATGTCCCGGCCGACAACGAACATCTCCAGACCATCAGGCACAATCTGGAAATCATCGAGCGCAGGAGTGACCAAGCATGAAGGTCGAGGTCGAGGTTTCAAAGCTAGATCCAGACGCTGCGGCTGACCTGATAACAGAGAAACTCGCACAGAACGATGACAGGGCGGCGGCTCTGGAGGCTGGCGAGAGCTGGGCAATCGGGCCGGGCCGGCTATCCAAGAGCGAGGTCAAGAACACAGTCCAGCTCTTGCTTACGGAGCGCCGGCATCTCCTGAACGACGAGAACGAGGAGTGGTTGCGAGAGTTCGCAGACTCATACTGACATAAAGTCAGTATCTTTATAACCCATAGCAGCGTATGATTAGATGGAGTTGGTGAGAAAATGAGCGTGAAATCCTACAAAGTCACGGTCGCTGGCGAAACGGTGACCGTCAAAACTGAAGCACAGACCCAGACAGAAATCCGACAGGCGGCGATTGACAAGCTCAACAACGAGGGCCGAGTAGTCATCGACGAGGTTCAGGTCTACGATTGCGTGGCCCGATTCAGTGGGTGCATGTATCACGTCGAGGGAACGAGCGAGAGCAACGCTGCTCACAACCTGGAGACATTCCTCGGGAAGCTGGTTCAGGAAGCTAAGGACAATGTGACGTTCGGGTCCCCGGAGGGAGACATCCTGGCAGACCTGAACACCTCGGCCGAGTGCAAGGGCGAGTCGGACAGTGAGGCAGAAATCGACCTGGACGGCCGGCGAACTGACCAATACTGAGGTAATCCAACGACAGAATTTTTCGTAGTCGAGACGGTTGTACAGTCGCGGGAGACGCGCGAGGACCTGGCGAACGAGGACGTGGTCACGCTACCGATAGTCGCTGGCCCGTTCGAGGACGTCGAGAACGCAGAGATGGAAGCGCGAGGCGAGCAATACGTTGTAGTGGCAGTCCCGTAAGACACTGACATAAAGTCAGTATCTTTATTAGGGTATCAGCCGTAGCAATAGATGGAGTCAGGTGAGAGAAACAATGGAAATAATCACACACGACGACCTGAAGCGAGCAGTCATCATGGACCTGTCCCGGCGCAGCCTCAGTCAGATGGAGGATGCGGCGCAGGCCTACGACCAACTACTCGGCTCGACGCTCCGCGAGGAAGCGTTGTTCGAGATGGAGGAGGCGGCCTACGATGCCCGTCAGCGGGAGAACGACATGGTCTTCATCGACCCGAACCTCGCAAACGAAATCCACGAGGTCCTGGAGCAGCTGGCATACTTCGAGGTCTACGGCCTCGACTTCTCGTGCCGCGAACTTCAGAACCTGGAGCAAGAGTTCCAGCGACAGCTCGTTGCGGGCGACCGATACGAGGACCTCCCCGAGGACATCAAGCAGATGCTCTTGGAGGACGAGCTGGGATGGGAGTTCGGGACGGATGAGGAACGGCCTGCGAGTCAGTCGTAGGCAGAAATAGGGAGTCTTAAGAGGACTCCTCGAGTCAATATCAACGAGGGCAAATAGCTCAGTGGTAGAGCTTAGGGCGACGCTACCCTGCGAGTCGACACAGGGGAACATGGTGACGGGGAGAACCCTGAAAGACACGCGAAGCCCCACAGGGCGCTGGTTCAAATCCGGCTTTGCCCATTGCGCTGGCAACGCTAACTGCCAAAGGGTAGGGGTACTGCGGTTAGGATTGGAGAGCAGGCCAAGCCGGCGATGGGTTAATGGCCCTTCCGGCATCCCGGGTTCAAACCCCGGACAGTCCACTGGGTGGCACCCGTAACAGCTGGCGACCTCCGAGGGCGTCCAAAAAATACTCGGTCTCACCTCGGGTATCCCTTCAGGGGTTCACGCCTCTGTTGCGGATGCCCATTCATTTTTCAGTACATTAAGTCGGTATCTTTAAGACCGATAGCAGCGTATAATCATATGGAGTCAAGGTGAGAAAGATGCAAGAAATAATCAAAGGATGCGATAGCATCACCAGCGAGGTAACCGTGCTGAACAGTGCCGAAGAAATCGAGGAGTGCATCGAAGAGAACGATATGCAAAACAACTTCGCCGGCTTTGAGGGCGACGGCTACTCGGGCGAGGATTGCAGGCTCTACGTGAACGACGAGGGCACGAAAGGGGTGTTCGAGCGTGACTGAGACGATTGCTCGCGGAGGTTTCCGTCGTGAGTATATCGAAGTCGAGGTCATCGAGCACGAGGACACAATCGAGTATCTCAAGAAGGTCATCGGAGAAAAGCCCGAGGGACCTGGCGAGGTCGCCGGGAACGAGTGGGAGTGTGAGGAGGGCGAGTTCTACAGCGCCGACTTCTCGTCGACCTCCAGTGAACTCAAGGACCTGGCTGTGAGTGAGGATGGCTCCACGGCTGTCCTTTTCACGACTGAGGTCTGATTAGGTCCTAACATTTCTTCGGTATCTTTATAGGGTAACGGGGCGTCTCATCATATGGAGTCAAGGTGAGACAAAATGCGACAAAACAAGCAATTCGAGATTCCGGAAGTTGCAGAAGAGTATGGCGACGAGACCTTCGTGGAAGTAGCGGTTATCTTCTACGACCCAGAGTTCGGGGGCGTCATCATCGAAGTCGATGACGCTGACGCCCCCCATGGCTTCTACCAGTACACCTGGCAGGCAGAGGAGCGAGACGGAACGGTCGTCATCACGGGCAGGGCCGTCGGCGTTCCCAAGGCCAGCGATGCTCGCGAACTCGAGCACGTTACGGCAGTCGACGTCGTCGACGCCATCGACGGCATCGAGTTTGAGGGGGACCTGTGATGCCTGAACAAGAGCAAGAGGACGAGCTGGTCCAGGAGGCGGCCGAGCTACTCAAGAAAGCGGCTTGGGAGGAGATGGAGCGCAACGGCTACGACTCTGGGGACTTCGACGCTCTCCGAGGGTGCAAGCAATCAGTCATCAAGGAAGTCAAGAACGAGGTCTTCGATGCCTACGGATACTGAGGTCGTCGTCGAGGAGCGGTATCGGGTTGAGTGCTCCTGTGGGAGGACCTCCGGGAACTTCGAGGACCGCGAGCAGGGGGACAGGCTGATGAAGATTCACGAGAAGAACTGCGACGGCCATTGCGAGGTCACTCCCGGGTTGATTCCCGGATACGAGTAACCTCGTCACGACACTTCTTCGGTATCTTTATAGGGTTATCCCGCCTATCAATAGATGGAGTTAGGTGAGAAAAATGATAGAAGAAAATGATGACGACGTTGTCGAGGAGATGATGAAGAACTTCAAAGCCGAGAAGTCCTCGTCGTCTACCACGACCCAGACGCCAGTTGAGACGAGCACCCCCGAGCCAGACACTCCGAGCACCACCGATGGCGAAGTCGGTCACGGCGGGCATCTCGTCGGCACGAATCGACATCTCGAACGCAAGGTTCGGTCCTACGCCAAGAAGTTCATCGCTGGCGACACCGAATACCCGAGCATCGCGGTTGACCTCGACAAGGTTCACTGGGAGGTCTCTGGCCGGATGACCCGAACGCTGGGTCGCTGTTTCTACTCGAAACCCCGGTCGGGCCACCAGACAATCAAGATGAGCAAGCCGCTGATGGACAAGGCTGATTGGGAGCGAGTCTGCTGTACGATTCGCCACGAGCTGGTCCACGCCTGGCAGAAACAGAACGACGAACTGACGGGCCACGGCTGGTCCTTCAAGAAGTGGTGCGACCCGCTCGACATCTCGGTTCGAGCCGACAAGCCGGCGAGCCAGGAATACAAATACGAAATCCATTGCCCCGAGCACGGTCTCCTGGGAGGCAAGATGAAACGATGCAAGCACCTCAAACAAATCGTCAACAAGAATCAGCGCTACTGCCAGAAATGCGGGTCTGATTCCAAAGGGACACTATTCGTCAAGAAGGATGGCCGGAAGCTGAAACACATCTAAGCGGGAAATCCCTTTCTTCGGCTTTTCTTCGAGAGCAGACCTTGCTCTAAGAGCGTTGAGGAAATCGCAGCTACGTTAGGGTGCGCCCCTGTTTTTACTCTTTGTCAGGAGCGCTGCTGCAACGTCTCCGATAAGCCAGCGCAGGAAATTCTCACATCGTCACGAGACAATGTCGGTATCTTTAATAGGGTAACAGCCATATTAATATATGTGAAGGAGGTGGCGATGACCTCCGGATCAGGTGAGAGAAAATGACGAAAACAATGGAAGAAGTTAACGACGAACTCGGGCGTGAAGATTATGATTACACTGTGGTTGCGACGCTCTACGACAGCGTCTCGTTCCACCGAGGTATTGGGAGCAGCGGGCGGGAGGTTCGCATCGTCGAGAAGGAATGCGAGCACCCCGGCTGCTCCTACGACCGTCAAGTCCAGACCCTCCGAGTCTACCCGGAGGAGCGAGACACATTCTCGTATGAGTGCCAAAATCCGAACTGCCCCAACTTCCACGATGGGCGGCTCGGGATTCGGACGATGCGGTAAGCGGTAGGGGACATCCCCTTTCGAGGATAGCAATGCCAGAACAAGCGCAGTGCCGTCATCGCTGGCGGTCGGTCGATACTCACGTCGGTGCAAACGGTTCGACTTGGGTGCTCCAGCAGTGCTCCGAATGCCTGGACCACCGAGACGTGAACCTCGTCGACCTCGTCGACAGCGATGGGAGGCCAAAGGACAATGAGCAAGTACAGAGAGAAGAAGCAAGAGAAAGAGGAGTCGAGCTGTAAAGAGTGCGGCGGTCCGCGGCTGGATGGGAAGAAGGTCTGTCCCTGGTGCCGGCAGAAGTGAGGTATGGACATTCCTTCGGTATCTTTATATCAACTAACAGCGTAGCTATAAGTGGAGTTAGGCGAGAGAAAATGAGCACGCAAACCCAAACGACGTTAGACGACGAAGAGAGCAAAATCCGAAACTGGCGAGAGGTCAAGGAGGACCTCGAAGAGGAGACGGCGATGCTTCCCGACGGCGATGACTGTGACTGTGAGGTCGAAAGTCCCCGGCTCGACCAGCAGCCTCCGAAGTGCCTCCGGGTCTCAGTCTACCGCAAGGGCTGGAATTTCAACGTCATCCAGAAGGCGAAGGAGCACGGCCTGGAGGTCACCGACGTCTGGCAGTATGACGGCGACCAAGAGGAGGAGCGAGCGATGTTCAAGCTGGAGGTTCGAGACTGATGGCCTGCGAGGAGTGTGGGTCCCAGCGCCTGAAGGCGGATAGCAACAAGACAGTGTGCCTGAAATGCGGACACGAGCAGCAGTCAGGGCTCCAGAAGCTCGCCCAGCGCTTCGAGTTGTAGCGAGGACGTCCTGACTTTTCTTCGGTATCTTTATGAGGGTAACGACCCTATGATTAGATGGAGTTGGTGAGACAATGACAGAAATAGAAATCGGCGACGATTACCTTGTGGCGGATGACGAAGAGTATCAGAACACGATGGTGGCCGAGGAGGTCCCGGAGCGGCTCTCCCCAGTCAATCGCACGGTCTACGGAATAGAAGTCATCGAGGAGTTCGGGGATGGCAGTTCTCAGACGTGGACGTGGAATGAGGAAGTTCTCCTCTCGCTGCTACGAGGGGACGTAATCGGAGAAGTCATCCACGTCCACCCCATCGACGTCAAGGAGTTCATCCGGCAGACAGTGAGCTTCCCCGGCGAGGATGTCATAGCGACGGCGCACGATAGCATCGGGATGACTGGCACCTACGAGCTAACCATCAAGACATCCCTCACTTCAGACGAGATGGACGAAATCAACGAGCGATTCCACATTATAGAAATCTACGGATTCGACGCTGACCACTTCGACAAGAATCCTCAGGACGAGTCCTCTCTCGGACTGATTCTCGACACGAACACCTACGTCGGTTAATTTAACTCCGATAGGCAACGATTTTTGCGGGATAGTCTTACGACCTCAGTTCGGGCAATTCTTTTGCGCACAGCAGTTACAACTCCTGACGTTGCGGATACTGGGATTGTAAACAGCATCGGTCCTGAGAGAATGTCGGTAACCTTATTATGGTAACAGCCATATCAATAGATGGAGTTAGGTGAGATAAGAAATGAAAGTAAGCGTTGGAATCCTCAACGAAGGATACGAAGCAGAGGAAGAGTTCATCCAGTATCAGCACAGCGGCGAACCCAGTGACCTCCCGGAGCGAATCAAGGAGATAATCACCCTCGCGGAAGTCGAGGACCTCGACCCGGGAGATTGGATAACTGTGGTCGATGGAGAAATCGTCGCAGCGGGATACACTCACGCATTCCTGGTCCACGCCGAGGCAGAAGAATAGGGTCACGACATTCTTTCGGTATCTTTAATAGGGTAACAGCCATATTAATATATGTGAAGGAGGTGGCAGGGGTTGCCTCTCCGACACGGTGAGAAAACATGGTAGAAGAAAAATTCGCGCGACCTGGCCTGTACCTGGATGAAGATGACCACGAACGTCTCCTAGATGAGAACCGGGACAAGTATCTCGCAGAGCGTCGTCAGCGGCTCCTGAGAGAGCTTGAAAACGTCGAAAAAGCGATGGAAGAATAGGGAGAAGGTAAAACAACACCCTTTATAGGGTCGTATGCAGCGGACGTATCTATGATACGTCCTCTATATAAGATATATAGGGGACCCAGCTGACTTGCGTTCCCTATATATAATTATATACAGAACGCTACTGACTTGCGTCCGTTACATACATACGCCCATATACCCCTCTAACGAGTGTAAGGATGTCAAGGAATAGCCTGAAAGAAACCAAAGGTCGTATACCGGTGGTCGTACGTCTAACGATTCAAAATTTTCTGAAAACACCGGACGGAGCACAAGGGAGTGTTAGGTAACGGGGATATACCGACTTTACGGGTACCCCTGACGCCTATAACAGACACGTTTGGAGGACAGGTACAGAGGGGGTTGTTATACGCCATACAGAGGAACGTTGCATAGGCTATGGGGATATACGCTATACACTAAGACGTTGTTGATACAGGGGGTATTGGCCTATGGGGTTGTCGGAGACGCCTATGACTAAGACGTTGTTCTATATGCCGATAACCATGTCTGTACCGGTGTTTATCGCTGTTCTTCTAACGCATTAGACTCTCGTATGAGGCATTGGTCATAGTCGAGCTATCCCCGTATAGGCAGTGCTATCGCTGTTATCTGCACGCAGTCTGACGCATCTCACGACGAGTCTGTCCTGAGGACCAAGGAGTGGGTTCCCCCTCTTTAAATTTATATATTCCTGGAACACGCACGCCTGTGGAAACAAGGGTTGTTATGTACGTACTGTAATACACAAACGCCGGTACACACAACGTTGCGACGTACAATGCTATCCCTGTACGACAAACCTCTGCTTATACGCTATACACGGTCCTTTGTACGCCTATGGGGAGAGCCTTCTTTGTACGTGACACGCTACACGCTTTCACCGATTGTCCCATTATAGACCTATTAGGGAACTTGGCGATAAATCTCTCTGGGACAGACACGCTGTACTGGATAACGTTGCGAAGTACTGACTACAGAGTACGGACGACGTTTACTATATGGTCTTCGTTTTCTTCTTTATGGTCTTCGCAGAACCAGAACGACATTGTCCCTCCGCTGTGTACTTCTATTTCGTATTTCCCTATGGCTTCTTCGGGACACGCATATCCTTCATCGAGTACTTCAAACGTTTCCGAGCCATTAGCATCTTCGATAACGGCAACGGCTGACTGAGGACGCCCCTCACAGAAATGGTACTCCTCCATAGGAGATTAAATGGTCTGCTGTACTATAACACTACCTGTATCGACAACGTTGCCTGTACCAATACACCAAAAAAGAAACAACCCGTGCCAAAATCAAACGCAGTACCTTCTCCTGAACGTCAACTGTTA